>Ga0187894_10001028_pt1 | contig 37061 bp, 30 predicted proteins | sample GBC1701081metaG_FD_136650 | JGI IMG/M metagenome (GOLD analysis project Ga0187894, IMG submission 136650) | White microbial mat communities from a lava cave in the Kipuka Kanohina Cave System on the Island of Hawaii, USA - GBC170108-1 metaG ...
CGCAGTACATCAACGATCTCGCCAACGGCGAAATCTGCGTGGCGGTCGGGTACAGCGGCGACATTCTGCAGGCGCGCGACCGGGCCGCCGAAGCAGCCGAGCAGAATAAGGGGACGCCGATCACCGTGAAGTACGCCGTGCCGAAGGAAGGCACGATCATCTGGTTCGACATGCTCGCGATCCCGAAGGACGCGCCGCACCCGGGCAACGCCCACAGCTTCATCGACTACCTGATGCGACCCGAAGTGGCGGCCGCGATCAGCAACTACGTGAACTACGCGAACGGCAATGCCGCCGCGACGCCGCTGGTTGACGAGGGCGTGCGCAACGACCCGGGCGTCTATCCGCCGGCCGAGGTCAAGGCCAAGCTGTTTCCGGATCTGTCGGAAACCCAGGAATTCACGCGCCTGTTGAATCGCACCTGGACGCGTTTCCGCACCGGCCAATAACTAAACCCGGTACCGGACTTTGGATATTTAGATATTCACAATCGGGCCTGCGCGCGACAGCCGGCGCGCGCGGGCCTCAGGCCTCACAGTCCGGTGGCGTCTCTCGTGGGAGTGTCATGGCTCCGCAAGCGCGTCCAGAAAAGAAGATCGAGCCGTGGAACGATCCGCACGCCGCGCCTTACGTCCGCATCGAGCGCATCACCAAGAAGTTCGGTGAGTTCACCGCCGTCAACGACGTCTCGCTGAAGATCTACAAGGGCGAGATCTTCTGCCTGCTGGGCGGCTCGGGCTGCGGCAAGACCACGCTACTGCGCATGCTCGCCGGATTCGAGCTGCCCACCGCCGGTTCGATCTTCATCGACGGCCAGGACATGACCGGCATTCCGCCGTACGAGCGGCCGGTGAACATGATGTTCCAGTCCTACGCCCTGTTTCCGCACATGTCGGTGGAGAAGAACGTGGGCTTCGGCCTGGAGCAGGAGGGCCTGGCGAAGGCGGAGATCGTCAGGCGCGTCGGCGACATGCTGGCGATCGTGAAGATGGGCGGATTCGCCAAGCGCAAGCCGCACCAGCTCTCCGGTGGCCAGCGCCAGCGTGTCGCGCTGGCGCGCGCGCTCATCAAGCAGCCGAAGCTGTTGTTGCTCGACGAGCCGCTGGGCGCGCTGGACAAGAAGCTGCGCGAGCACACGCAGTTCGAGCTGGTCAACATCCAGGAGCAGCTCGGCGTGACGTTCGTGGTCGTGACCCACGACCAGGAGGAGGCGATGACGCTCGCCTCTCGCATCGGCGTGATGAATCACGGCGAGATCGTGCAGGTCGGCACGGCCTCCGAAGTCTACGAATTCCCGAACTCGCGTTTCGTGGCGGACTTCGTCGGCTCGGTGAACATGTTCGAAGGACGCATGGTCGACGACGAGCCCGACTACGTGCGCATCCAGTCCGACGACCTCGGCGGCACGGTGCTCATCGATCACGGTGTGAGTGCGGCGCCCAGTGCGACGGTGTGGGTGGCGCTGCGGCCGGAAAAAATAATGATCAGCCGCGATCCCTGCGACGGCCCCGACAATTGCGTGCGCGGCGTGGTCAAGGACATCGCCTATCACGGCGACATGTCGACGTACCTGGTGCACCTGCCGGTCGGCAAGGTCGTGCGCGTCACGCAGCCGAACGTCGTGCGCAAGGCCGAGGCGCGCATCACCTGGGACGACCAGGTGTACCTGCACTGGCACGCCTCCAGCCCGGTCGTGGTGACCCAATGAACCCCATGGAGGGTGCCGGAGCGGGCTTGCCGCTCCAGCGCCGCGAATAGCATGGCATCGCCCGGGTACCTGACGGTCGGCGAACGCATCAGCGTGAGCCTCACGCGTTTCCTGCACGGCATCGCCAGCTCGCCGGCGTACCGCTGGCTGCGCCGTCACGGCTTCCGCGGTCGCGGCTTCGTGATCGCGATCCCGTACCTTTGGCTGCTGCTGTTCTTCGTCATTCCCTTCGTCATCGTCCTCAAGATCTCCTTCTCCGAGACGCTGCTCGGCATCCCGCCGTACGCGCCGTTGTGGCAGTGGGTGAGCGACCAGGCAGTCGCGATCAAGCTCAACCTCGCGAACTTCATGTTCCTGTTCGAGGACCGGCTCTACTACAGCGCCTACCTCAACTCCGTGAAGATCGCTTTCTTCTCCACGCTGCTGTGCCTGCTCATCGGCTACCCCATGGCCTACGGCATGGCGCGCGCGTCCGCGGCCTGGCGCAACGTGCTCGTGATGCTGGTGATCCTGCCGTTCTGGACTTCGTTCCTGCTGCGCGTGTACGCCTGGATCGCGATGCTGCGCACCGACGGCGTGATCAACGACGTGCTGCTGTTCCTCGGAATCATCGACCAGCCGCTGGTGATGCTGCAGACCGATTTCGCCATCTATCTCGGCATCGTCTATTCGTACCTGCCGTTCATGGTGCTGCCGCTCTACGCCAACCTCGAGAAGATGGACCTCACGCTGCTCGAGGCGGCTGCAGATCTCGGCTGCCGGCCGGCGAAGGCGTTCCTGCGCATCACGCTGCCGCTGTCGTTCGGCGGTATCCTCGCCGGCTCGCTGCTGGTCTTCGTGCCCGCGGTCGGCGAGTTCGTGATCCCGGCGCTGCTCGGCGGACCGGACCAGCTGATGATCGGCCGTGTGCTGTGGGATGAGTTCTTCCTGAACCGCGACTGGCCGGTGGCGAGCGCCGTGGCCATCGCCATGCTGGTGCTGCTGGTGGCGCCGATCATGATCTTCAACTACGTGCAGGGCCGACAGATGTCGGCGCATCGCTGATGCAGCGCCGTTCGTACTTCGTGCTCACGCTGCTGGTGTTCGGCTTCGCCTTCCTGTACGTGCCGATCCTGCTGATGATCGTGTTCTCGTTCAACGCCGGGAAACTGGTCACGGTGTGGGCAGGTTTTTCGGCACGCTGGTACGTGGAGCTCCTGCAGAACGATCAGATGCTCACGGCCGCCAAGCTCAGCCTGCAGATCGCCGCGCTCAACGCCACGGGCGCCGTGATCCTCGGCACGCTCGCCGGGCTCGTGCTCGCGCGCTTCGGACGCTTCAAGGGCCGCACGCTGCTCTCCGGCATGACGACGGCGCCCCTGGTAATGCCGGAAGTGATCACCGGCCTGTCGCTGCTGTTGCTGTTCGTGGCGATGGAAGCCACGTTCGGCTGGCCCGCGGGGCGCGGCATCACCACGATCACGATCGCGCACATCACGTTCTCGCTCGCGTACGTCACGGTGGTCGTGCAGTCGCGGCTGGCGACGTTCGACGAGTCGCTCGAAGAAGCCGCCATGGATCTCGGCGCGCGGCCGGCGAAGGTGTTCTTCGTCATCACGCTGCCGATCATCCTGCCCGCGATCGTCTCCGGCTGGCTGCTCGCGTTCACGCTGTCCTGGGACGACCTCGTCATATCCAGCTTCGTCTCCGGTCCCGGCTCCACGACGCTGCCGATGCTGATCTTCTCCAAGGTGCGCCTCGGCGTGAGCCCGGAAATCAATGCCCTGGCCACCATCCTGGTGCTGGCGGTGACGGTGGTCATCGTCGGCTCGGCGATCTGGATGCAGCGACAGGAACGTGCGCGCCAGCGCGAGGTCCAGATGGCTCAGGCGGCGAACGAATGACGCAGGACGCGGAGCTGCAGTGATCATTCTCGGAGTCGACGTCGGCGGCAGCTCGATCAAGGCGGCGCCGGTGGATGTGGAACGCGGCGAGATCGCGGCGGGAACGGCGAGCGTGCCCACGCCGCGGCCGTCGGCGCCCGAGCCCATGGCGCTGGCGATCAAGGAGCTGGTCGCGCAGTTCGAGGTGCGCGGGCCGATCGGCGTGGCATTTCCCAGTGTCATCAAGTACGGCGAAGTCTGCAGCGCGGCTAACATCGACAAGAGCTGGATCGGCGTCAACGCCGAATTGCTGATCGAAAGAGTGGTGGGGCGCGACGCCACGTTTCTCAACGACGCCGACGCGGCGGGGATCGCCGAGATCGCCTTCGGCGCTGGCCGCGGCCGACGCGGCACGGTGATGCTGCTGACGTTCGGCACCGGCATCGGTAGCGCGTTGTTCATCGACGGTCGACTCGTGCCGAACACCGAGCTCGGACACCTCGAAATCCAGGGCAAGGAGGCCGAGCATCTGGCCTCGGGCCGCGTGCGCACCGCGGAAGGTCTCGACTTCAAGGCGTGGGCCGAGCGCGTCAACGAAGTGCTGGCCACGTACCACGCGCTGCTCTGGCCGGACGTGTTCATCCTGGGCGGCGGCATCACCGAGCAGTTCGCTTCGTTCGGTCACCTGCTGAAGAGTCGCGCCGAAATCGTACCCGCGCACTTTCGCGCGCACGCCGGCATCGTCGGCGCGGCGCTCGCCGCCAACCGCCCGTCGCGGTAGCCGCGGGCGCGCCTCGGGCCAAACAGTGAGGCCGCTGCCGAGCGGGCGGCGGAAGGAATGCCACGCACTCACCTCACGATCTGCGGTGCGCCGCTTCAATGAGGCCGCGGCGATTCGCCGCGGAAGATAACGCCCCGCGCGACGGTGAGGCCGGCGGGGCGTTCGCTTCAATGAGGCCGCGGCGATTCGCCGCGGAAGATGGACACACCTGAAGGGTGTTCTCCAGCGTGAGACGGTGCTTCAATGAGGCCGCGGCGATTCGCCGCGGAAGATGACAACGGGGCGCTACTGGCGCGCCTGTCCGAGTCGCTTCAATGAGGCCGCGGCGATTCGCCGCGGAAGATGAAGAAGGGTCAGGAAGTCTACATTCAGCTCACCGGGCTTCAATGAGGCCGCGGCGATTCGCCGCGGAAGATAGAAGTCGTCGGATCGCACGCGGGCGAGGCGTTCAAGCTTCAATGAGGCCGCGGCGATTCGCCGCGGAAGATCATAGAGCACCGCTCTTGGTTTTGCGTGGCACTGCCAGCTTCAATGAGGCCGCGGCGATTCGCCGCGGAAGATAAAAAAAACTGATGGGCTTGACTCTCTGTCATCGCATGCTTCAATGAGGCCGCGGCGATTCGCCGCGGAAGATCAGCCGACCATCGTATTCGAGGCGGAGCCGGAGCCCGAGCTTCAATGAGGCCGCGGCGATTCGCCGCGGAAGATTGCGCACCTGAAAGAGCATCTCAAGGCGCACAACCCGCTTCAATGAGGCCGCGGCGATTCGCCGCGGAAGATCGCAAGACGAACGCGCCGTACTTCATCGACAAGATGGCTTCAATGAGGCCGCGGCGATTCGCCGCGGAAGATGATCAGCTCTATCTGCCCGCTCCGCTCCAGAAATCGCTTCAATGAGGCCGCGGCGATTCGCCGCGGAAGATGACAAGATCGCGCGTCAGCAGTACAACCGTGACCGCGCTTCAATGAGGCCGCGGCGATTCGCCGCGGAAGATCCTTGACGGTGCCGAAGAGTTCCACGCCAGCGGTATCGCTTCAATGAGGCCGCGGCGATTCGCCGCGGAAGATGCGAGGCAGCAATGACTACACCGATGTCGATGCGGGCTTCAATGAGGCCGCGGCGATTCGCCGCGGAAGATAAGGCGCGGCAGGCTGCTGTCAGCGCGAGCAAGGCGGCTTCAATGAGGCCGCGGCGATTCGCCGCGGAAGATCAGAGGCGCCCGCGAAGGCGGCGAAGCGTCCGGCCCGGCTTCAATGAGGCCGCGGCGATTCGCCGCGGAAGATCGATGCAGTCGTGGCCTATCACCTCGGCCGCGCCATCGCTTCAATGAGGCCGCGGCGATTCGCCGCGGAAGATCGAGAGCGCGGGATTGCGCCCGCTCGCGCGCGTGAAGCTTCAATGAGGCCGCGGCGATTCGCCGCGGAAGATAAGGCGACTGTCTCGTGTGGACTGGATGCCGCGACGCGCTTCAATGAGGCCGCGGCGATTCGCCGCGGAAGATACTTGTACCGGCTGCGGTGGCGCGACCGGCGGAACGGGCTTCAATGAGGCCGCGGCGATTCGCCGCGGAAGATCGCGGATCCAGTCCGATGGTGTGCGCACGCCGCAGGGCTTCAATGAGGCCGCGGCGATTCGCCGCGGAAGATGGATGGGCGGATGGTTTCAAAACGGAGACCTCGCACGCTTCAATGAGGCCGCGGCGATTCGCCGCGGAAGATCTCAGCAGTTGCGGGCCATGTTCTGACCCTCAGCCGGCTTCAATGAGGCCGCGGCGATTCGCCGCGGAAGATCCATTCTGGGTCGGTGAGCCGCGGGTCGTAGGATACGCTTCAATGAGGCCGCGGCGATTCGCCGCGGAAGATCGGCTGCTGCGGTGTTCATCACGCTGGAGGACTTGGCGCTTCAATGAGGCCGCGGCGATTCGCCGCGGAAGATCCCCATACACGCCCTGTACAATGGGCACCGTCGAACGCTTCAATGAGGCCGCGGCGATTCGCCGCGGAAGATAGCGCCACGTGAAAAACCTCCACAGACAAGGGCTTGCCGTTGATCCCGCGAGAGGTGGGCACCGGTCGCGCTCGCGCAGGCCGCGCCCGGACACGATTTGCCATATGGCCGTTGCAAAGTGCCTGATTGTTAAAGATCCATCGCCTCGCGAGCACTGCCGGGCATTTTCACGCCACCTCACCGCTCGCAGTGCTGCGGCGAAGTGCGTTCAAACGACGACTGGTGCTCGCTCGACCGGCTCAAAAGCCTTCCCGAGACTTACCACCTTCGGCACAACCACATCCGCCAGTCCGAGGTCCATGAGGACCACGTGATCTTCGTGATGATGAATGATGCCGTCGAGCAGCGCAACGAGCTCGGCGTGGCGGCGACGGTTGAGTCGGCACTGGAACACGGATAACTGGAGCCAGTCGCCGAATCCCTCCATGAGACGGAACACGCGGCGCCATCGCTTCTGGTCGGCGATGTCGTAGGCGACGACATACAGATGCTCGTCCTGCATGATGCTACCGCGTCGTGAAGTTCGGATACTCGGCGAGCTCGCCCAGGAGGTGGCGGGCCAACAGCCTCGCCTGCAGCTCGAGCAGGCGGCGATACGTGAGTCGATAGCCGAATATGGGATGAGTTACTTCTTGCCCCAGCCGCCGTTCGAACGTCCCGATGAAGCGCTTGCGCGCGTCGTCGTGCAATGCGTATCTCCCCGCGACAGCGATGAAATCGGAGGGACGGATTTCCCCGTTGTTGACCGCCTGAATGACGGCCGAATCCGCCAGCAGAGGCCGAAAGGGTTCCATCATGTCGAGTGCGAGCGCCGGCCGGCCATAGCGCGGTTGATGATAGAAGCCACGGTAGCAATCGAGACCGACGGCAGTCAGCGCGACCGACCATGCTCTCACCAGCAGCGAGTACGCGTACGAGAGCAGGGCGTTCACCGGGTCCGTCGGCGGACGGCGATTGCGAGTCTGGAAGTCGAACGGCAATGTCTGGTCATCACTGCCGCTCAGCATCGAGGAGAACGCTCCGAAATACCTGGCGGCGGCCTGGCCTTCCTCGCCGAGCAATTCCGGCAAGTTACACGCTCGCTGCGCCCTTCGGACGTCCTGCTGGAAGCCGTCGAGAAGTTCTTCCGGAATTTCACCCCGTTTCCAGTTGCGCCTCAGCAGCGTTTTCTGGTTCTGGATCTTGGCGATGACCAGCCCCTTGGCGATGCGCAGACAGGCCTGCGGATCGAAGCTGGCGCGATACTGCGCCGCCCGAAGTTCCACGTTCTTGTGGCCCGTGCCCACGGTATGGCCGATGAACCATCCGCCGAAAGAATGCCACGAAACGGGTATCTCGCGTGACATCAACTCGTGCAGCGCGGGTGTCGTGACGTAGACGTGGCCCATGAGCACGAGCTGGGAAACGTCGATGAGCCGGATGGTCTGAAGCTTCTGGTCCTCGACGAACACCTCGAGCGTTTCGCCTTTCTTCGCAACTTTCGCCCCCCGCGCCTGCACGTAAAGCGGAAGGGCCTCATCGCGAGGTACGGCAAGCGGCCTCGGCGCTGTATTCTCGCCGCGAAAGTAATTGACCTCATCCGGCAGACAGATGCCGACGAGCGAACAGCGAGCGCACTTCGGGCTGTCTTCCAGCGGCGGCGGGATCTGTCCGCCGGCGGCGGTCAGGCGCAGGCCGTTGATTGCGTTTCGCGTCAGTTCTCTCAATTCCGCGTCGAACGCGACTCGTACGCGCTCCCTGCTTTCGGCGTAGTACAGGACTCCTTCATCGCACTGATACCCATGCTCCTCCAGGATCATTCCCTGCACGCAGAGTTGCACGCGCTCCGGGTCATATGCGCCGCTCGGAATGTGTGGCCGCTTGCCGCGCTTGTAGTCGGCCGGGGTGACGGTGTTCCCTTCTCCTTCCACGAGATCCATTCGCGCGATCAGGCCGAGACGCGTCGACGACAGGGTGATGGACCGCGCGTGGATGCGCTCCTCGGTGCTCGACTCACCGGGTGCGGGCAGGTCACCGCCCGGACGATCGACCCGCCGATGCGCGTGATGCCCCTCGACCGTGTCCGCCGAATCCGCCCATTCGCCCTGCACCCATTCGAGGTACGCGAGACGAGGGCAGTATTGATACTCATTGACCATCCGGGCGGGAAGCAACGGAAGGTCCCCGATCGTTTCAGGGAAGGGAAGCGGAAGTTCCTTTTGCGCCTGGTCCATGCTGTTCGCGCGCACCCGGATTGCGGGTACGACACCCGCGCAGAGTACTTGCGGGGCAGGAGACGAAATCGGCCGCAAGTCTCAGATTCGGGCCGGGTCCTCGGGCGGCGATGCGAGCAGTTTCACAAGTTGGCGCGATCAGGGAGAAGGTCGATAGGTTCACGGATGAACGGTACGTCGCCGAGAGGCGGGATGCCGCACGCGACGCTTGGCCGCAGCCGTCTGTCTCGCCTCGATCGTCTCGTGTGTCAGCCCCGGAAACACTCGCTTCATCATCGACACGATTGCAAACCGCCGCCCGCGCACGAGCACGGTCCGGCAGCCGTTCACATCGGTTTGGATCTTCCGCAGCCGTGGCAACACGCGACGTCCGTGCGTCGTAACGTATGCCATCGTCCGCACTCTGCCGAAGTTCGAGATCTGATGGGTGTCACGCGCGTGAGGTAGCGCGCGCCAGATCTCGCCGAGCAGGGAGGGCACTTCAGGGCGGGAGTTCTTCGGGCGTTTGACCTGATTCAGTGGACGCTCGAGACTGAGCCGCTTTACTTCACGATCGTAGGCGTATGCCGCCTCCTGCGGCGTTGCGAACTGCCCCAGATCGTGACGCTGATAGTTCAATCGCAGCACCGCCACCCAACGAAGTACCCCCGTGCGCTTCGCGTTGCAGGTCACACCGTAGTAGCGGCAGTTGACCTTGTGGCCGTCGTGCATCCGCTGCTCCGCCAGCGTAGCCCAGGCGAGATTGCGGCGGCGAAAGTCGCCGTTGTCGTGGTTGAGGTGAATCACGTAGCCGCAGCGCCTGCGGTTCGGGATTCCGTATGCCGCAGCCAGCAGCACAGACACGCAATGGCCCGTCGCGATGCCATCCTTGCAGAGGTTGAGAAAGAGTCTCCCATTCTGCATCCGGTGCAGCCGCAGCACTTTCAGGGATCGGCGATTGCCGGCAGCGTCGATGCGCGCCAGCGCGCGCACGCGCCCGAGGCTCGAAGCCTGATACGTGCCTTCGTAGCCCTTGACGTCGTACCACCGTTCCCGTCGCACTTGGCGCGCTCTGCTGTAAAGCCAGCCCTGAGCTACGGCGAGCCAGGGCGGCTTCAGAGGTTTGAACGCACTTTCGTCCCTGGAGACAAGCCCAGCCTCTCGCGCAATCGCCCAAGGATTTCGGCATCGACCGGGAATTCCTTGGTGCGCGCGTCATGCTCCATCTGCGACACCAGCGCTTCCACCCGCTCGCGGCCATCCGGAGTCTTCACGGCCTGCAGCGGCGTGCGACCGCCGAGCGCCGGCAGCTTCTCGGTAACCCAATGCTCGTAGTGGTCTTCCATGAACTCGCGCAGGCGCGCTTTGACCTCCGGCGCGTGGGCAAGGTCGTTCCCTTCATCTGCCGTTCTGTCGCGCTGCGCGCGGCGCCCGCCGGTTGCGCGCGTTTCGGCCCCGGCCAGCGCTCTCTCGATCGCCTGAACCTCGGTGGCGCGCAGCTTCGCGCGGCTCCCCATGGCCTTGCTGACGATCTTGCGAAACGCAGCGGCGCGCCTCGCGGAATTGACGGTCGCCGTCATGCGCTTTCCATCGATCTCGATGGACCCGAGCACGGTGTTGTCCCAGTGCGAGTGCAGGCGATTCCCGCGGCGCCTCCAGTCGAGCTGCATGCGAAGCACCTCGCCGCTCGAGTTGCGTTCGGCTCCGGCCAGAAGATCCTCGTGCAACTCGCCGATCGCCAGATGCTCCAGCGACTCGAAGGCGCCCTGCGCGGACTCGATGTCGAATACCAGCCGATGCATGAGCAACTCGTCGCCGTCCGTATTGCGCAGGTCCGGCATGGTGGGATTCAGCATCTCCCCGGTGATATCCAGGTACAGCTCGCGCAGCTCGATGTCCCAGTCGCGCAGCAGGTCGTTCGTGAACAGATCCGGCTGGCCGCGGATCATCTTCTGGCGCAACTCGATCACTTCCAGCTTGCGGATCGGCGGGAAGCCGAATGGTCCGGTCGCTTCGAGCATGACTATTCCGTCGATGGGCACGAGCTGCGCGAACAGGATCTGGCCCGCTTGCAGCGTTCTCGTGGCGCTGCGCTCGACGACCTCGCGCTCTGCGCCGGTGATCGTGTCCCGCGCGAGGAAACCGCGGCCGGCGTCGCAACGCACGATCTCGTGATAGCTGAGCGGCGAGGCGAGGCAGCCTTCCAGATATCGTCGCAGCACCGCATCGAGATTCCGGCCGCGTTGCTCGAGGTAGACGCTCGTGGGACTGCGATCATGCAGGGCGGCATCCTCGATGGCGGTGGCGTATGGATCGGGCGCCCAGAGATGGAAGAACCACGGCAAGAACAACTGCATGTGCGGTGTGCGTGGATCGAAGCTCGGGGCGTCCTCGTCCCACGCCACGAACTCATCCCAGGCCTCGTCAATGGCGAGCGGACCGTAGACATCCTGTACGAAGCGCATCATCGTTGGCGCGTAGTTCTCCAGCGCGCGACGCACGCGCCGCCATTGCAGATCGGTCTGCACGTCGGGTGCCTCCGCCGCGACGGCGAGACAGCACTGCTTGTATTTTCTTCCGCTGCGGCAGGGGCAGGGGTCGTTGCGGCCGATTTTCATGCACCGTTCCCGGGCGGGGTACTTCAGGTGTCTCGCGTGAAATAGCGTCAGGAAATGTCGTCGGCAGAGGAACGCGGCAGCAACGCTTCGACGTCGGTCCGCGATCCTGTTGGCGGTGTCCGCGTCCAGATTCGCCAGACGCTCAATCGCCTCGCCGATGATCTCGAAATTCCTTTCAACCGCGTTCCGCAGCATTCGCAGAACCGCCTGCCGGAAGTCCTCCAGCACTCTGCTGTCTCAGGCTGCATAGACGAGGCTGGCGCGTGCGGTTTGCAGACTCGATGAAGTACGGGTTCGTCAGCGCACCCGCCATGACGAGATCGACCTTTCGTCCCAGCAGCTCAGCCACGACCTCATTCAATCCGACGTGCCGATGAAAGAGATCGCCGCTCTGGGCCGCGTCAAAGTCCACGATGAAATCGATGTCGCTGCGAGCCCGATCAAATCGCCGTAGCCGCCGGACGTCTCTACGTCGTAGAGGCATTCTGTCGGCTTCATCATGGCGCGTCAATCTCCTCGAGCTTCGAGACGTGGTGGGATCCGTCGCCGGACTGGTGCCTTCGTGCGGCAGCTCGTGGTGATGCGCCATCTTCGCCGCGGAGAACTTCGCCACGACGGGCTCGAGCGATTCCTCGAGTGGTTGCCGGCTGAAGTGCGAAGCGCCCAGCGTCAGAGCGCCGCAAAGAGGCCAACGCCTGAGAAACGGCCACCGCCAATGCAGATGGGACCCGGGACTTGCAACGGTTTTCCCTGCGCATCGCGCCAATGAAGCTTGACGTGGAAGCGCGGGAAGCGTTTGAGATGGTCCGGAACGCCGTATGCATTCGCCTGATCAGTTCCCTGCCAGTAACCGGCGCTGCGCCATTCCAGCTCAGCGCAATCGGCCAAGGTTCGAGTGAATCCTGCTTGGGTGATCGCCTTGCGGAGCAGTCCGTCGATGCGATCGCCGAGGCGGCCCAGCAATTGCCTCTGCTCCTCTGCACCTACGCCGCGTCTTAGGCGGCGCCGATAGTGGGCAGGGTCGTCGTAACCGGGCAACACTACAGGGGTGACAGTTGCCCAAGATGCAGCCTCTTGAGTGTAGTGTCGAATCATCGTCTCGTTGGTGGGGATTGATGCTAGGAGGGCGACCGGCTGTCCACTGGCCTCGTCGATGAGCTCCTGGCCCGAAAGGGTCCGACGTGCCCAGGCGATCTCGGCCTCGCAGTCGTCCGCGAAGGAGGAGACGATTACCCGGCGGACGCTACCGATCACGCGCGCCCTTCCTTCGCCTCTTGCGTCGATGCTCGGTACGGGAAGATAGGCGAAGCGTTTCGGGCCAACCGTAGCGTGCTCGGCGTCACCCCTGGATTCGCCATGGCCGAGGACAAAGGTGTTGATCCATTCGTCCGGTCGGCCGGTGGTTGCGGCCGACGTTTTCGCCACATGGCGCACCATGCCCGCAACGGTGAGCGCCTTTCGGGGCGTGTCGAATGCTCGATAGCCGCTGTCATCGAGCTTCCGCAAAGAAAAGGCGGCGACCGGCAGGAGCGGAGGTTGCGTTTCGCGTCGATACACGACAGTTGCATACCGGGTCAACGGTGGGGGCGCGGTGAAACCATCGGCACCCAGTCGGTTGAGAAACCGTTCATGCCGATGGACCAGGGCATCCAGCGTGCCTTGTACTGGTATGCGCAGACCATCGCCTCCTGCCTTGGCGCCCGGCAACCATCGCTCGCCAGACAGAGCATCAACCTGCTCATCCTGCATGAGCGCGGCGTGGCCCACGGCGATATCGATACCCCAGCCGAGAGCGACGACGCTGCGCGCAACATTGGAAAGCGTCTCGACATGCGCGCGAACTTCCTCGGTGAGCGGGTCGTTCAGGAGCCAGATGCAATGGACAGCGTCGCCCCTGATTAGAAGCGTCGGGCGAACAGCCTTCATCGTACGATGCGTGGCGGGATTGGCGTCGCCGGAGTTGGAATCGTTGCCCCGGCACCACGCCTTGGCGACGATGTCCAGCGCGTTGTTGGGTACTGAAAGGCAATAGCTCGACGCAATGACACCAGCGGGGGTGACGATGGCCGGAGCCGGTTGGCTTTCGAGCCATGTAAACGCTGATCGGGTTTGGCGAGAGAAGGCCTCCGGGCGCAGGCGCGCAGCGGCGGCTGCAACTAACGACTGAAAGACCCTCAGCGGGGACGGTGGCCACTCCGGCTCTCCGCCATCCCGCCGCCCGTGGAACGCGGGGTCGAGAAGGCGAATCGAAACGCAAAAGCGCGACGGCATGGCACTCTCCGGTTACCTGGTTTTCCTGCTCCTTCGGGTGGCTTTGGTTCCGTCGCCCGTGTTGCCGCTGACGTCCTGCTTCGCCAGATCTCGTTCAAACATCACTTCTCGGTCTGGCCCGGCTTTGTAGTCGATCTTGCGATCAGGATCGATGCCAAATGCTTTGGCTGCGGCCTTGGCGTACGCAAGCGCTTCAGGGTGAGTCACCGTCGCATCGTCGCGCTTTCCGTCACCGGAGACCGTCTTGAATTCGCGCTTCTTGTCGGCATCGAGAACGAGGTTGCAGCCCTGCCGAAGATAGCCGGAAGGCGAATGCGTGAACGCGGTCAGGGCGAGACCAAGAATATAGCGACGTAGGGCGAGGGTCTTCGCCGCGTTCCGGCCTACGGTGAGCAGGCGCAGCGCGGCCAAGTGCAGTGTTGCGTCGCGCCGGATGCCGCCCGTGGCGATCACGCCGCCGTGGGAAGCGGAAGCCGGAACGTGTACGAACCCTCGCTCGGCATACGCTTTCCTCGTCTTTTCGTCCGTTGGCTCCTCAAGCAATGCGTGTTCAACATACTCGGTGGCAGGCGCGTACTGAGCTGATCGTGTCAACCGGCGGACATCAAACGCGCGAATTGTTGAGGCAATCAGTCGCGGCAGTTTGGCCTGGGTATCGCGTGAGTCCCAGGCCCCGAAAACGATTGAGGTCGGGGCGATCTTTGCCAGCGGTTCGGCATCACCGTTGCGCACAGCCTTGAATGCATTCTGCAGTTCTTCCTGCAAAGCCGAGCATCGCACGATGGCATCTCCGGCACGGTGCCCCGCCTCGAGGAGATTGACTGGCTTGTTGCCAGCCTTCACGACAATCTGCGGCACAAGCCCTGCGTACACCTCCTTGGCAAACATTGGCTCAATACGGTTGGCCTGAGAGCCGACGCTGTCGATCAGGCAAATGTTGTGGCCGTCGGAAAATTCGTCGATGTTGTAGCCGCCCTTGAACGTCTTATCTTCGCTGGCAGCGAAGGTGGCAGGGAACAGCACGCCGTCTCGTCCCTCGACGGGCATCAGGTGCTCCCGAAGGACCAGGGCTGCCGGTCCAACTTCCTCACACCAAGCATCAAACTCATGTATGGCATCGCTCATCATCTAGCTCCTTGCAATGGGAGTCGCCGGCAGGAAACTCTTCAGATACTTGGTGCGGTAGAGGAGTGGAAACTCAAATGCCTGTGAACTGGGCGACTCAAGCAAGTCACAAGCAGCAAGCGCGGCAATTTCCGGAACCATGGGATCGAACCAGAGGGCGAATCGATAACGATTCGCCATTGCAATCTTCCTTGGCCTAAAGCGTTGCAGGCCAACAAAGGCCAACAGTTCGACCAGCGGTCTCTTCTGTACCTTGACCGTCTTCAGCGGGTCGAAACTGAAGCCCACGTCACGGTCGGTTCCTACGCCTCCGAGGTCGGAGTCGAAATTGAACGGCAGGTGGTCAGTCTTTGTGCGAAGGGATAGCCAGCGTTGGGTAGGAGTTTCGATCCATTTTTTCGTGCCGACGACCTCCTTCATGCCACTTGCAATATCTAGAACAGACTGTTGTCCCGCCCATGTCTTGAGCATGTCTCCACCGGAGCGGTCATCGACAAACCAATCCAGCCGCAAATCGAATGGCTCATGTAGAAGAACCGGCGCTTCGCGCCAAAGCGTATCAAGGGCCTTCTTTTCAACCTCAAGTGAGGGAACTGACTCTCTCCCCATTTTCGGCATCGCCGACAGTTCAGCACGACGCTGCAGCTGCGCATCGGTCATGGTGTTCGTAAGGCGACTCTCAGCAATTCTATCGATCAGCAGTGATGACTCGAAGTTCGGCTGCGCTCGCCGGGGACGAAGGACGAAATCAGGCCCGTGACTGCTAAACCAACCTTCAGCTCCATCCCATAGACGCTCAGCTAGTTCCAGCAAGCCGCAGCACGCGAAGAATTCGCCCGGATTTGTAGGATCTACAAGGACGCGAACTGCGGCGTCGGATACCAGGCTCATCGCGCAGCCTCCCGGGGAGACACGGCCAAAAAATCGTTGGGTGTCTTCTGGACACCGGGTTGCGATGCAAGTGCGTCTGCAGCACGCACCAGCGACTCAAGATACGCCAGACCCCACCGACCGTACTTGCGCTGCAGTCGGGCGAAGCGGCGAGGTACCTCGCGAACGATCTCCGCTGTGCGTCCTTCCGGGCGCTCGGGATCGAACGCTTCGTCTGCAGGAAAGTGGGGCCGTGCCCTGCCGTGATGGGCGGCTATCAGATGTAGGACGAGGTCCTGTATCTCAGGGTTCGGTGTCAGTTGACGAAACTCCGGATCGCTTGAAACGTCGATGAGCGATCCAAGCTCGTGACGGTAGTTTGTGATCTCGAGAGGTCGCGCCTTGGCGCCTGACTTCGCCAGAACAAGGTTTGAGTCACGATTGCCAATCGATCGCTGCCAGATGGAGCGACGCTTGCCGAGGTCGTGCCACTTGGCGGCGAGCGTCACCGCCCTGGCTTCATTCGATTCGCCCAGGAGCTTTTCGACCAGCGCGGCTGCAAAGCGCTCGGCGGACTGAAGATGCGACACGAGCTCCTGTTTTTCCCTCGCGGTTCGTGATCCGTCGTCGTCCGCCGATCGCGGCCGGACGTACCAGTGCCAGCAGCGGTTGCTCGTGGGTTCCTCATTCTGATCCCGCTCGTCGTCAGCATCGAAGGGCCGGACATTGATGGTGCGGACTAGCCGCATGCCCTCGGGTGCGGGGGCGTCGTCCCATACGCGAAGGCGGCGCGGACTCCCGTCCACATCATCCCAGCGATCGGCGACATCGTACTGGCGGTGCTCGTCAAAGGTGGCGGTGCCGCTGAGCATCCCGCTCTCCAGCAACCCACCGACGCCGGTTGGCAACACAACCGTTCGACCACTCAGCTCGTCCTTGTCGCCGCTTTTCAACTCACCGAGGCTTTTCACGATCACTGACGCCCCGTCGACCACCAGCCAGACCGGTTGATCAGCATGGGCTTCGGCGAGTTTCTTCAAGTGCCCGAAGACTCGATCGCTGCGATCTCGAAGCAGTTCATGCGGCTTGAGCGGGTAGTCTTCGAGCAAGTCCTCAGGTTTGTAGCTCGCACGCAATTCTTCAGTGAGGTAGTCGACCTCTTTGCGCCAGGCAACGTGCGTCTCGGGCGGTTCCCACTCCGCCACTCCATGCAGCCAATCAGCTACCGGCGGTCGGCCGGGGAGCCGCTGGCGAACAGACGTAAGCGACCAAGCGTCGAACAGTATGTCGCTCGTGGGAAGGATGGCCGGCGGCGGTGTGAAGGCCGCTTGTCGATCAGCGGCTGGCACTGCGCACAGCGCCGCCGGGCTGACGTCGTGGCGCTGATCTTCGCGCTTCGGAAGCTGCCGCAACAAACGGAGGGTGCGCTCACATGCTTGGTTGAACGGCGAGGGTGGTCTCGCCTTTCCCTCAGATTCAGCGTCACCAGCTGTTTCGTTCTGATCGTTTGGAGCACCTGTATGGAAGGTGTGGAACACAACGTCGACTCGCGCGTCACCTTCGCCGAAGCGATTCACGCGACCGAAACGCTGAGCCATGCTGTCAAGGGGCGTCAGATCGCAAATCAAGTGATCAGCCGAGATGTTGACGCCAACTTCGCCTGCGGACGTGCAGACAAGGTAGACCGTGCCACTGCGGGGCGTACCCTGCGGCTTGGGCATGAAGCGAGCGAAAACAGGATCCTCTTTCAGCAGACTGTCCCTCTCGAGGCCGCGCATGGTTCCAGTGAGCACCTGGACGCGCCCTTGTGGGAGCTTTGCGGCAACCTTCTGAACGTCTTCCAGTTTGCGGAGAAAAACAACGATGGCGTGCCCACTCTCCTCGTGTGTCAGCGCCAGGCTGAGGACCTGATCCGCCGTGTCATTCTCGTCGTCCATCCGATGCAGCAATACTCCCTTTTTCGCGTTGATTCGTTTCCTCACGACCTCGTGCTCCCTGTCAGCATCCGTGAGTCCGAACTGCCCGCTGCCGCCTCGGGAGGTGGCCGTCAGTGCCATTACTCGAAATCGGCGGAACTCCTTGCGTCGGTGCTGCTCCGACTCGATCCCCACGATGAGCTCCTGGAACGCCGGCTCAAGGTGGGCTTCATCGTGTACCAGTAAAGCGTCCTGGCCGAGGAATCCGGCGTGGAGCGGGCGAGATTTGAATCCGCGGCCATAACCGGAGAACAGCAATCGGCTGCCGATCATGTCCACCGTGCCGACGATTACCGCCGGGCGAGACGGATTGTCTCTCCACTCAGCGTTGTCGGCGAACTCTCCTCGAAGCGTACTGATTGCCAGAGGACTTTCAGAGGGCTGGGCTGAAAGTGACCGAAGAGCATCAGCCGCCGCACTCAGCTCCGGCCTGGACGCTAGTGCTGTTCGGATTTGCTCGGCTTCCCGCGTCGCTTGGTCGACCACTGTTCTGCGGTTCACCACATAGACCAGCCGGCGGGGGAAATCGCGCATCGTTCCGCTACGCGCATGGTGAGCTAGCGCCAGAAGCCATACGGCGATCGTCGCTGTCTTCCCGAGCCCGGTGGGAAGATCGAGCGCCGGGGGGAAATTCCCCTCCAGGAAATCGCGATACAGCCGGGTCTGCCAAGGAAAGGGTTCGTTGCCGGTCAGGCATTCAAAGCATCTTTCGAAGTCGATATCTGCGACGCTCGTTGCTCGTTCCCGTTTGACGCCAAGAACGCGCCTGCTGTTGTCGTCCGCCGCGTATTCCCCCGCCGGTTCGCGGACAGCGGATGCTTTAGCCGCTGCTTCGCGTGGCGTGGCAGCCATAGGTGACGCTGCCTTGAATCCGCCTTGCGCGCGGATCTGCTGGAAGCGACGGACTACGTCCGCCATACCTTCGACCGCTTGCAGCTTCTCGTGCAAGGTCAACGAGCGAAAATACCTGAGCTGCGACAGGTTGTGTTCATCCCACCCGTGCTGTGCGGACTTCGAACGCGAACGCCGATCATTCGCCATCGTCCGGATTCTCCAGCAGCAGTCTGAGTTGGCGGATATCCTCCCGGTCCTTCTCGCGACCGGCCACTTCCTTCATCTGAATGAGCGTCTCGATGCGCACGAACCGCGCGTGCAAGTCGGGAAGAATTTCTCCGACCATGGCGCTGTTGTACTCTTGGTCGAAATCGAAAGGCTCGGCGGCGAATAAATCGATTCGCGTGTCGGGATGCTGATCGCTGTGCATCTGGAACACGACCATCCCCTTATCGCGAATCCAGGCATCGCGTTTCGCCGCGTTGACGAAATCCCGGGCGGCAACGGGCACAAGCGGCCGGTAGCCGAGCGTTTCGAGTGCGCTCATGGCGCGCTGCACGTTGGCTGGCTTCAACTGAACGACCAGATCGACATCGAAAGTCACCCGGCCATAGCCATGCGCCGCGACTGCGAGGCCTCCGACGATCAGGTAGCGGGCCTGCGCCGTGTTCAGCACTCGGACGATTGCTTCAAGACTCGCGAGTCTCATGGCCGCAGCATCCTGATCGTCATGATCTACTTACCACGTGCCGCCGCTCGGCCGCCAGTCGGCGATGGTAGGCAATACTTCGAGGTACGCAAGGCCGAATCGCCGGAGTTGCCTCAGCAAATAACACGTCGCGATCGCATTTCGTGCGACTGCGGCCATTCGCGAAGGGTTTGCGCGATGCGTTTTGGCCACCTCACACGTCACGCTTCCAAGACGAGTCAAGCAGGTCTCGCGGCATAGATCGCCGCCATTCGCTGCAACTCTGCCGCCACCTGGCTCCGCAACCCTTCCGGTTCCACCACTTCCACCTCCGCCCCATGCCGCAATGTGTCCATCAGCAATTCCCTCGAATCCCGATAGGGCACCTGCAACTCATACCGCCCATCCGTCAGAAGCTGCCCCGTGCTGCTGCGCATGCCGGCGCTCATCGGCGACCCAGCGTGCGCGCTCGCGCGAGGATCGCAGCACGGCCAGCTTGTTGGCTCTGCCTGATGAAGATTCCGTAACTGCTCCCGAAGTGGTCGTCGAGCTCCACAGTGGCTCGGCCGTCGGCGCGCGTCTCGGGCTCGGTGGCCCCTCTGATGCGGTCGATCGAGAACGTGCGCAGCGCCTTGCGTGAATCGTCCCAGGCGTCCAGATACCAATTGTCGCGGTAGTAGATGATCCGCTGCGGAGAGATGCTGCGCTCGGTGCGCTCATCCTTGCTGCGCGAGTGATAGCGAAAGCGGAGCTTCCGGCGTTGCAACGTCGCGCTCGCGACGATGTGAAAACTCTCCCCAAGGGGCGCGCGGCGGGGCCAAGGAGGCGAATGCGCTCGCCGGCCTCACCGAGGTGAAGGTGGCGGTGCTGGATCAGTTGCTCGAGGCGCTGGGAGAAAGGTGCGAGATGTTCCTCGAGCAGTCCGGGCCCGAGAGTCGCCAGCAACCTTCGGAACACAACGAGGGCCTGAAGCTGCTGGGGCGAGAACCACAGGCCCGGCAGCTCATGGCGATACTCAACGCGTGCCGTCGGCGCGTAGCGAAAGCCGGGTGGGTCGGTCACGCGCTCGACCGGGGCACCGAGCTGATCTCGAAGCGCGCGGATGGTGCGGTAGAGGGTCGCGCGATTACAGCCGCCGAGACGCTCGCGCAGATCGTCGAACGAGATCGGAGTAGGCTGGCCGTTGAGTGCTCCGTGTGCCAGATAGGTGCGGTCGAACCTGTCCATTCCCTGCCGCGTCATTCTTCTTCGAACTCTCCCTGATCGAGGCAGAAGCGTGGTCTGCCGGACGAACGCCCGTCATGCTTCGATGATGGCGCACGTAGCCTACTCTCAATCGCTGCGGACGGGAACGCACTGCGAACGGGAACGAGTGAGGCGATTCGGCGAGGGTGGAGTAGTCCGCGAACGATGCCGCCGGCGAGGCGGGGCATGTCAGAATTGGCGCACCCATGGAGCAAGTCCACGATGCACAGCAAGCTTCCGGACGTCGGCACGACGATCTTCACCGTGGTGTCGCAGCTCGCGCAGGAGCTGGGAGCCATCAACCTCGCCCAGGGATTTCCGGACTACGACGTCGATCCGGTGCTGATCGACCTGCTCGCGGAGCACGCGCGCCGCGGACGCAACCAGTATGCGCCGATGACGGGCGTCCCCGACCTGCGCAGCGAGATCGCGCGCAAGATCGCGCGCACGCAAGGCGTGCAGGTCGATCCGGATCGCGAGATCACCATTACCGTGGGCGGCACCGAGGCGCTGTTCTCGGCGATCGCGGCGTGCGTGGGCGCCGGCGACGAAGTCATCGCTTTCGATCCGGCCTACGACTCGTATGAACCGGCCGTGCGGCTCGTCGGCGGCAAGTGCATCCGCCTGCCGCTTACGCTACCGGGGTTCACCCTGCCGCTCGAGGCGCTGGCCGCGGCGCTCTCGCCGCGCACGCGCCTGGTCATCGTCAACAATCCGCACAATCCCGCCTGCACGGTGCTGGGTGCTGCGGAGCTGCAGGGGCTCGCGCGCGTGCTCGCCGCCAGCGACGCGATGATTCTGGCGGACGAGGTTTACGAGCACCTGGTGCTCGACGGCCGGCGGCACGAGTCGGTCCTGTCGCACCCGGCGCTGCGCGAGCGCAGTTTCGCCGTCTTCTCCTTCGGCAAGACTCTCCATGCCACGGGCTGGCGCATGGGCTACTGCGTTGCGCCGCCGGCGCTCACCGCAGAGTTTCGCAAGGTGCACCAGTTCAACACCTTCGCGGTCTTCACGCCGGTGCAGCACGCAATCGCTGCCTACCTGCAGGGCCACCCCGAGAGTTACGAAGGCCTCGGCGCGTTCTTCACGCGCAAGCGCGATGCCTTCTGCCGGCTGCTCGAGGGCTCCGCCTGGCGATTCACGCCGGCCGCCGGCACTTACTTCCAGCTCCTCGACTACAGCGCTCTGTCCGACGAGGACGATGCTGCCTTCGCGGATCGTCTCATTCGCAAGGCCGGCGTCGCTGCGATCCCGCTGTCGCCGTTCTATGGTTCACGGCCTGGCTCACCGCCGCGCCTGCGGCTGCTGCGCTTCTGCTTTGCCAAGCGGGACGAAACGCTGGAGCAGGGCGCCGCGCGCCTGCGCGCGTTCGGCGGCTAGTCCGGCAGGCTGCTGCGCCGCCCTCAAGAACCTGTCAGTCAGGCCGATAATGGGCAGGCTGACCCGCACGACGGTCGCGCGGGCGCAGAAGGATCTTTTCGATGTCGAGCAGCCCGAGCGCGCAGTCAACGAGCGGCGCCAGCAACCCGGCCAGCAGCCGCGAAATCGTCGCCGGCCTGGTGCGGCCATCGGTCGCTTCACAGGATATCGACGTGCCGGTCCTGCCAGAGATCGCGGCGCGCGTCGTCGCACTCGCGTCCAGCGAGAAGGCCGACACCACGCGCCTGACGCGCCTGATCATCGCCGACCAGTCGCTCGCGACGCACGTGATGCGCGTCGCGACCATGGCGGTCCACCAACCCGCGACGCCGATCACCAGCCTGCCGCAGGCGATCACCTGGCTCGGCCTGTCGGCCGTGGCGGATATCGCGTTCACCGTGGCGATGCAGGGGAAGATTCTCAACGTGCCGGGCCACAAGGCGCAGCTCCTGACGATGTGGCGCGAAGCTGTGGCCTCCGGGCTGTGGGCGCGCGAGATCGCGGGCGTGTGCCGTCATCCGGCCGATGCGGCGTATCTGCAGGGTCTGCTGCATCAGATCGGGCGACCGATCGTGGTGAGCACCGTCGTGGACGTCGCGCGCCGCGAGCGCATCGTGCTGGCGGACGAAGACCTCATGCATATCGTCCAGGAGTTCGAGCGCGACGTGGGCGAGCTGGTCGTGCGCTGCTGGCGCCTGCCGCCATCGATCGCGGCGGTGGTGCGGCACTGGGAAGACCTGCAGGCGCCGGCGGAGTTTCGCGTCGATGCGGCGATCACCGGTCTCGCGCACCGCTTTGCGCACTACGCGCTGGGCGACGATTCGGAACTGGCGCGCGAGGCGCTGTGCACGGACGGGCGCGTGGCCGAGCTCGGAATGGACGAGACCGACCTCGACATTCTCTTCAACCGCACCGAGCGCGTGCTCGCGCAGGTGAAGACCTACTGACCGCGTTTAGTTAGGTACCGGACTTTCCGTTTAGTTATTCATGTTCGGCACTTGGCAGGCCGAACATGAATAACTAAACGGAAAGTCCGGTACCTAACTCAGCGGATTCCGGTTTCCTGCCGGGCGATCACCAGTCGCTGGATCTCGCTGGTGCCCTCGTAGATCTCGGTGATCTTCGCATCGCGGAAGTACCGCTCCAGCGGCATTTCCTTGCTGTATCCCATGCCGCCGTGGATCTGCAGCGCCGCGTGCGTGACGAACATTGCCGTCTCGGATGCGTACAGCTTGGCCATGCTGGCGTCGAGCGTGTTGCGCGTGCCGGTCTTCTTCGCCTGTTGCTTGTTCCAAGCCGCGCGCAGCGTGAGCAGGCGCGCCGCGTCCAGCCGGCACTTCATGTCGGCGATCTTCGCCTGGATCATCTGGAACGAGCCGATCGCGCTGCCGAATGCGCGCCGCTCCTGCGCGTATTGCACCGCTGCGTCGTAGGCCGCGCGTGCGATGCCGACAGCCTGCGCCGCGATGCCGATGCGGCCCGCGTCGAGGACGGTGAGCGCGACGTTGAAACCTTCGCCTTCTGCGCCGAGGCGGTGCTCGACGGGGCAGTGGTAGTCCGCGAACTCGATCTCGCAGGTCGCCGAGGCGCGGATCCCGAGCTTGGGCTCGGTCTTGCCGCGCACGTAACCCTTGCGGTCCGCGTCGATCAGGAACGCGGTGACGCCTTTGGCCTTGAGCGACGGATTGGTGCTGGCGAACAGCACCATGTATTTCGCGACCGGACCCGAAGTGATCCAGGATTTCTTGCCGTTGATGACGTAGTGCTTGCCGTCCTTCGACAGCTCGGCGCGCACGCGCATGCTGGCGGCATCCGATCCGGACTGCGGCTCCGTGAGGCCGTAGCACCCGACCGCCTTGCCGGAGGCGACCGGCAGGACGAAGTCGCGCTTCTGCTGTTCCGTACCGAACTGCAGGATGCCGTTGCAGTAGAGCGAGTTGTTCACCGACACGATGGTCGAATGCGCCGCGTCGGCGGCGGCGATCTCCTCCATCACGAGCACGAAACTGACCGGATCGAGCCCGGCACCGCCGTACTCCGACGGCACCTCCACGCCCATGAAGCCGAGCTCGCCGGCCTTGGCGATGGTGGCGGAGGGGAATTCCCCGCTGGCGTCGTGTTTCGCAGCCACCGGCACGATCTCGCTCTGCGCGAACTCGCGGGCCGCGGCCTGGATCATCAACTGGTCTTCGGTAAGGCGAAAATCCATGGTCGACCTCGCAAGGAATGCCGCGCATTCTACCTCACCGGTGCCGCTCACTGGTGCCTGCGCCCGCCCTGTGCTGGAATCTGCCGGCCATGAAAAAAACGACGCGCGTCAACCACCCGCCCGAGATCGAGCTGCCGCCCGACAACCGGGCCCTGGTCTCGCCGATCTACCAGTCGGTGAAGTTCGAGTTCGAAACGGTGGAGGAGACCGAGCGCAGCTTTCGCGGCGAGCGCCCGGGTTTCTACTATTCGCGCGCCTCGAATCCCACGGTGCGCGAGCTCGAGCTGCTGACCGCGGAGCTGCAGGACCGCGAGGACGCGATCGCCGCCGGATCGGGTGTCGCCGCGATGGCGGGGTGCCTGTTCTCGCTGCTCAAGCAGGGCGACCACGCGTTGTGCTTCGTAGAGACGTACGGCCCGACGCGCTACCTGATCAAGCGCCTCCTCGGCCGCTTCGGCGTGGCGCACACGATGCTGTCGATCGAGGACTACGCGGGCATGGAGCAGGTACTGGCGCGCACGCCGACGCGCCTGGTGATCTTCGAGTGCCCGACGAATCCCATCACGAAGATCGCAGACATCGCGCGAATCGCGGCACTTGCAAAGCGCCACGGCGCGCTCACCGTGCTCGACAACACCTTCGCCGGCTTGCACAACCACGGGCAGTTCGAGGTGGACGTGTTCGTGCACAGCCTGACCAAGTACGCCTCGGGGCACGGCGACGTCATGGGCGGAGCGGTCATCGGCAGCACCGATCTGCTGAAGCGCATGCGCACCGATTTCACGATCCTGGGTGCCACGCTCGATCCGCACGCGGCGTTCCTGATCATGCGCGGGCTCAAGACCTACTTCCTGCGCTGCCGCGAGCAGTGCGCGAGCGCGCTGCGGATCGCGGAGTTCCTGGCAGGCCATCGCGCCGTGACGCGCGTGCATTATCCGGGGCTCGAATCGCATCCCGGGCACGCGCTGGCTCGCACGCAGATGAAGGATTTCGGCAGCATCGTCAGCTTCGACCTGCGCGGCGGGCCCGAGGCCGGCCGCCGCTTCGCCGATGCGCTCGAGTTTTTCGCCCTCACTGCCAGCCTCGGGTCGACGGATTCCCTGGCGATGGCGCCGCAGATGCTGCGTTCGCGCGACTTCACTGCCGAGCAGGTGCTGATGTCGGGAATCACCGACGGCACCGTGCGCCTGTCGATCGGTATCGAGGACTGCGACGACCTCATTGCCGACCTGGCAAGAGCGCTGGAGGCCAGCGAGGCGCCCGTGCCCTGATCCTGCCGGCTCCAGCCGGGGGCGTCACCCTGACGCGGTGACCCACCTTTGAACTGCGATTGGGGAAATCCCTGAGCGGGGAACGCCTAGGGGTTTGGCCGAACGCCCCGCAAAGTTGCGGCCGGCGTCAAGAAATCGCCCCCGCGACCCTCAATTTCCGCTGCGGACGGCCGACGTAGCCGGTGGGACCCCTCGTGCCGGACCCGCCACCCCCCATGAATGCCAACGTCGCCAGCCGCACAGACCTCACCGGCCCGATCCAGAACGCCCTGAACGCCGCCCTGCGCGAGGGTGGAATCGAGCTGTTGCCGATGCCGCAGGTCGCGGCCCGCATCGTCAGCCTGGCCTTCGACGCGAAGAGCGACGCCACGGACCTGGCCGAGTTGATCGGCCGCGACCCGACCCTCGCCGGTCACCTGATGCGTGTGGCGAACTCGGCCCTTTACCGTGCACGTACCCCGCTTTCCTCTTTGCAGCAGGCCGTCACCTGGCTCGGCATGCAGGAAGTGCAGAACCTCGCCGTTGCCCTCGCGATCCGCGGGCAGGTATTTACGGCGCCGGGCCACGAGAAGGAAGTCGAGGACCTCTGGCGCGAATCGATCGGTGCAGCGGCCTGGGCGCGCCTGATCGCCGAATCGCGCGGGCAGGATGCCGACGTCGCCTACCTGTGCGGGTTGCTGCACGCCGTGGGTCGCGCAGCCGTGGTGCGGGCACTGAGCCGCTTCGAGTCGGCGAGCCGCACGCGTCTCGACGGACACACCTTCGCAGTGCTGCTGGACGAATACGAGGGCGATTTCGCTCACCGTATCAGCGGCGACTGGCGCCTGCCGCCTCAAGTCGCAGCGGCCGTCACCGCGTGGCGCACCTTCGAAACCGCGGGCGAGTTCTGCGAGCACGCGGCCCTCACGCACGCGTCGGTGCAGCTCGCGACCGCGTGCATGCACCCCGACCTGTTGAACGTCGACTACCTCTCCAGCAATCCCGCATTCGAGCGCCTTGGCCTGACCAACGGCCTCGGTACGCTGCTCACGCACGCCGAATCGGTGCGCACCTTCATCCTGCAACTCTAGTCCGCCGCGACTCGTTGTACGCGCCGCAGCGTGACAAGGTGTCTGCTGCGGCATAAGGTTGGCGCCGTCACAAAAACAAGCGGTCGGCAGGCCGCGCAGGGAGGCAGCCATGACCCCCGACACCGCCTCGTCGACCGCCGCGTCGGCCGCCGCGACCCGTGATGCCGGCCGTCCCGGATTTGTTCCTGACAAGCGCCGCAAACCGTATTCCGTCGACGAGGTGCTGAAGCACGAGCTGGCTCGACTGCGACCCGACTGGAAGGCGGGTGGCGAAGTGGCAGTGCGAGCAGGGCAATCCGAGGCGCCAGGCTGGTTGCGCGAGCGGACGCAGGCGTTGGGGCGATGGCTGCGACGACTCCGGTCGCCGGAGAGCCAGGCAGAGCTCTGGCAACGCGAGCAGACGTGCGCCGAAAGTCTGCGCGCGATCTACAGGACCATCCACGAGAAGTCCGCTGCGGCTGATCAGCCGGGTGCGAAGGATACGAGCGGCGCTTTGACTGCGCTGTGCCTCTCTGGCGGCGGCATCCGCAGCGCGACGTTCAACCTCGGCGTGTTGCAGGCGCTGGCGGCGAAGAAACTCCTCGGGCACTTCGACTATCTGTCCAGCGTGTCCGGAGGCGGCTACATCGCGAGCTGGCTGCGGACCTGGATGGCACGCCAGCCGGCTGAAAGAGCGGGCGACAAGCTGGTCCCGGGCGCCGAGGTCGTTCTGCGAGACCTCGGCAAGAGCAGTGGCGATCCGCTGCATCCCGAGCCCGAGCCGGTGCGCAACCTGCGCAAGTTCAGCAACTACCTGACACCTCGCCTCGGCCTGTTCTCCGGAGACACCTGGGCCGCGGCGGCGATCGTCACCCGCAACATTCTTCTCAACTGGCTCGTGATCGTGCCGCTGATCGCAGCGGCGATCGCTTTGCCGCTGTCCTTCCTCGTGTTCGTCAAGAGCGCGGGCTATGGCGGCTCGGCGGGCGCGAGGCTGTTGGTCGGCGCGCTCGTGGTCGAGCTCGTGGCCAGCACCACCGTGCACATCTATCGCCGCAGGCGGTTCGGCCGGCGCCGGCCGGAAGCATTCTTCGTCACCTTCTGTGCCATTCCGATCTGGGTAGCTGCAACTCTGCTTGCGTGGGCAGCGCTGGAGCTGGACCTGCCGTGGCTGTATGGACCCGACGGGGCCAGCGCCGGGGAGCGATCGCTGCTCGCGGCCTTTTCCGTTGTCTGGTGCATCGTGATCCCTCTCGCCGGTTGGGTGCTGAGTTTCGTGGTCGGCTGGTTCCGCACACCTGTGGACGGCGAAGTCTCCCGCCCTGCGTGGATCGAGGGCTTGGCGCTGCTTCTTTCCGGTGCTCTCGCGGCTGCGTTGATGTATCTGATGGTCGTCAACCTGCTCGGAAAGGTGTACGAGCTGCGTGCCGTTTACGTGGTGCTCGCGACGCCGCTGCTGCTCGCGCTCTATCTCGTTGCCCGCACGCTGTTCGTCGGCCTCACGAGCGCGCCCGAAGGACGCACGGAGAAGTTCTGTACCTCATCCGCCGCCGCGGAGGACGCGGACCGCGAGTGGTGGGCGCGACTGTCCGGCTGGCTGATGCTGATGGTCGCCACCTGGCTGATCGTGACCGGCATCGTTTTCCTCAGCGGCTACCTCCTCGAGCGTTTCGAAGACCTCAAGCAAGTGCTGATCACGAGTGTCAGCGGCATGGGCGGAATTGCCGGCGCGATCGCGGCGTTGATCGCCAAGAGCGATGAGGTGCCGGCCACGGATGCCGAAGAGAAGAAGAAGGCGGAAGCGCAGAAGGAGAAGCCGAAAGTCGCGCCCAAGTGGGGGCTGCGTTTCGCAGTGCCGATCTTCGTCGTCTCCGTGATCGTGCTGATCGGCTGGCTGACGATGTGGATGGGCGAGCTGGCGACGGGAACGCCCGGCATCTTCAACGTGCGACACGCCGCTGACGTGTATGCGCCTGATTTGGCGTGGAGCCTCGGCTGGAAGGTCCTCGGTGGAGCCTTCGCACTCCTGGGGCTCGCGGTCCTCAACGGCATGTTCGTCAACGTCAACCGGTTCTCGCTGCACGCGATGTACCGCAATCGCCTGGTGCGCGCCTACCTCGGCGCTTCGAACGTCAGGGTCTATCGGCAGGCGAATGCGCCTGCGCCTGCGCGCGTCGAGACGGTGCGCACCGGGCGCGATCCTGATCCCTTCACGGGCTTCGATCCGCGCGACAACTGCAAGCTCTACGATCTGTGGCGGCCAGGTCAGGCCGAGCGTCCGATGCCCATCATCAACACGACGCTGAACCTCACCGAGGGGCTCGAAGATCTCGCGTGGCAGGAACGCAAGGCCGAGTCGTTCTCCATGACGCCTTTCTTCTGCGGCAACTATCTGGGCGGGTACCGCCCGACGTACGACTACGGCGGAGCGAACGGTGGCATCTCGGTAGGTACGGCGGTCTCGATCTCGGGCGCGGCAGCGAGTCCGAACATGGGATATTCCAGCTCACCTGCGTTGAGCTTCCTGATGACCCTGCTCAACGTGCGGCTCGGAGTGTGGCTCGGCAACACGAACGAGATGGGCGACGGCTTCTACGGCCGCCCGGGTCCGGGCCAGGCCGTGCGACCGCTTCTCAACGAGCTGCTCGGGCGCACCAATCGCAGCGGGCGCTACGTCAGCCTTTCGGACGGCGGACATTTCGACAACCTCGGTCTGTACGAGGTGGTGCTGCGTCGTTGCCGCCACGTGCTGGTCAGCGACTCCGGGCAGGACGAGAAATTCGCGTTCGAAGACCTGGGCAACGCGATTCGCAAGGTGCGCATCGACTTCGGCATTCCGATCGTCTTCAAGCACAAGATCCTGATCGGCCGGCGCGACGACACGGCGCAGACGCCGGACCAGACCGTTTCCGGCATCTATTGTGCGGTTGCCACGATTCACTACGAGGCCATCGACCCGGGCGCCCAGCCGGGCACGATCGTCTACATCAAGCCCACCGTCGTGGCGCTGCCCGAATCGCCGATTCCCTACGACGTCTACAGCTACTGGCGGCAGGACAGCAATTTCCCGCACCAGTCCACCGGCGACCAGTGGTTCAGCGAATCGCAATTCGAAGGCTACCGCGCGCTCGGCGAGTTCATCGTCACGATGCTTTGCGGTGGCGATCCGGTGACGGGTACCGGAGGAGAGAACAAGGGCAAGAGCTACGCCAGCATCGCAGAGCTCATCAAGGACCTGACGACCGTAATCAAGAAGGTGGAAAAGGAGGCGGAAGCCAGGGAGGCCGCGAAGGCGGCAGGCTCCTAGTAGCTGCTCGCCACCCGCACGCGGTGAGGGTGGTAGGGCAGCACTTCCATCAGCTCGCCGCCCTGGTGGCGCTGCTGCACGTGGCGCCAGAATTCCGCGGTGAGAATCTCGCCGTGCACGCGCAGGAACGCCTCCTTGAGCGCTTCCTCGAAGCCGAGGAACGACATGAAGGTTTCGGGGAAGACGTCGTTGTCGGCGACGTAGAACCAGGCTTCCCCGCGCATCTCGTCTTCCTCGTTGGTCGCCTGCGGCATGTCGCGGAAGCGGCAGTCGGTCACCTGGCACAGCTCGTCGTAGTCGTAGAAGATCACGCGGCCGTGGCGGGTCACGCCGAAGTTCTTGAGCAACAGGTCGCCGGCGAAGATGTTCGTGTAGGCGAGGTCGCGGATGCACTGCCCGTAATCGAGCACCGCTTTCTCCGCGAGCTCCGGCGGCTGGCTGCGCAGGAACAGGTTGAGCGGCGTCATGCGCCGTTCGATGTAGATGTGGTCGAAGATCATGTCCTCGCCGTCGGCGTGCACCGAGCTTTCCGTCTCGCTGGTCAGCTCCGCGAGCAGCTCGGGCGCGAAGCGGCTGCGCGGCAGCCGCAGGCGACGAAACTCCTGCGCATCCACCAGCCGGCCAGCGCGGTCGTGCTTGAACACCATCTCGTACTTGGCCATCACTTCCGAGCGCAGGATGTTCTTCGGGTACGGGAAGCGGTCGCGGATGACTTTGAACACCACGTCGAAGGACGGCAGGGTGAAGCAGACCATCACCAGGCCGCGCTCGCCCGGCGCGTGCACGAAGGCGTCGCTGGTCTGCTGCAGGTGGCGGAACAACTCGCGATAGCGCTCGGTCTTGCCCTGCTTCGCGCGCCCGAGCACCGTGAACAGCTCGCTCACCGGTTTCTTCGGCAGCATCGACTTCAGGAACAGCACCGCTTCGCCGACGCGCTCGAGGTCCACGTGGAAGTACGAGCGCGTGAAACTGAAGACGACGCTGACGTCGCCTTCCGCCATCATCACCGCGTCCACCAGCACGCCGCGGTCGCTGTTCTTGAGCGCGATGACCAGCGGCAGCGTCCAGTCGCGACCCTGCACGCGGCCGACCAGGTAGGCTCGCGTCATCTGGTAGAAGACCGGCCGGATGATCTCCACGCGCTGCACCGCGCGGCGTTCGCCGATCTGCTGGCAATGCGCCTGCACCTCGCCGGCCACGTGCGCGACGCTGCGGTCGAAGTCCTTCCATGGCGTGCGGAAGCGAAAGTCGGTCAGCGCTTCCTCGAACAGCAGGTGCAGCGAGCCGCGATTGACGTAGGTGTTGGTGACGACCTGCGTCGTGACGCTGCCGAGCGGGTCGAGGTCGAGCGCGACGAACTCGATGTCCTGGGCGACGCCGACCGTGCCGAACAGCCGGCGCGTGGTGGAGCTGAAGAACGTCTTGGTGAACTCGCGGTCGGGCAGGGCGTCGATCACCTCGTCGAAACGCGTGCGGATCTCGTGCCACAGCGCGCGGTCGTGCACGCGCTCGCCCAGCCGCTCGCGCATCTGCGTCACCGTCACGTTGACGGAGTGGTCGTAGAGCTCGATGCGCTCGACCGCATCCTTCTGGCTGCCGCGCCAGTCACGGCTCTCGAAACGCTGCGGCGCGCGGCGCGTGATGCCGCGAAATTCCGTGTTGTAGTCGGCGAAGGCCTGGGCGATCTCGCGTGCCGAGCGGGCGGCGAGCGAATCGTGGGCGCGCTGATCCATGCGCCGAGTATGGCTGAACTCGCTTCGCCGGCGTAGCTTGCCCCGGCCGTGCGGCGCGGCGCGGCTCCTCAGCCGAAGATGCGCGCCAGGCCGGTGAACATGCGCGCGAGCTCCAGCGGGATGTCGCGCCAGTTGTGGAAGAAGTCCTGGAACAGCTCACGCACTCCCGGCACATAGTTCGCGGCGACCCACACCGTCAGGATCGCGAGCGCGAACCAGAGGATGCCGTCCCAGAACATGAACCAGCCGCGATGCCGTCCCAGCGAGTCGAGCGCCGCATAACGGATGGCGCGCAGAGGCAGGGCGAGGATCGCGTACACGGCGACGAGGACGAGGATGGCCGTCCACGGCTCGACGTCGAGCGGCAGCCGCCAGCCGAGGATCTCGCCCGTCGTCAGGAGCGAGACCATCGTGATGATCCAGACGACGGTGGCAACGGCAGAGACGATGCCGATCAACGGCAACACGATGCCAGCCGCAACCCGGGCGCCGTACCCGGATTGCGGCTGCTCAAAAGGGCGCGGGGGCTCGTAGCCGTGGGCTTCCCCGGCGCGCCAGAAGTTGCGTTCCCGATCGCGCCGCCGCTTGTCGCGCCAGCGCTGATGCCCTTCCTTGAGATCGGCGTAGTGACGCTTCGTCTGTTCGACGAGCTCCTGCGCATTGAAGGGCAGGCCGCGCGCGGCGGCTCGCTCTTCGGGCGTCTTCGCCGTCGGCAGCACGAACATGAGCACCAGGTACACGATGATCCAGAAGCCGCCGCTCAGGAACAGCAGCAGCACGAAGATGAGGCGCACGAGCATCGGATCGACGCCGAAGTACGCGCCCATGCCGTTGCAGACGCCCGCGAGCCAGGCGCCTTCGTTGATCTGGTAGAGGCGGCGCGGCGCGCTCGGATCGCGCTGTGGCGTGGACGAGGCCCGTGCGCCAGTGGTCGTTGCACCGGCCGCCGTGGCACTCGCGGTTCCCGTTGCGGTGTCGGCACCCGGCTCGACCGGGCCCATCTCCTGCAGGATGCGGTCCATCTCCGACTCGCTGACGACGTTCTTGCCGCCGCCCAGGAAGCGCGAGCTCTTGTCGGCGATCGCCTGCTCGAGATCGGCCATGATCTCCTTGCAGTCCGGATCGTCGGCGAGGAGCCGCGCCGCTCCGTCGAGGTAAGCCCGCAGCACGTCGTAGGCCTGTTCCTCGATCTGCACTGCGCGGCCGTTCAGATTGACGGTGACGACTTTGTTCATGGTTCTTACCGTTCCAGTTGCTGGACCGTGCGGTTGATCTCGTGCCAGTAGTCGTTCAGCTCGGTGAGCTGCGAACGACCCTTGGGCGTGAGGCGGTAGTACTTGCGTGGCGGACCCGCCTCGGACTCCTGCCACTCGTAATCGACCAGGTTCTCGCGGCGCATCTTGCTCAGGAGAGGGTAGAGCGTCCCTTCCTGGGTCGCGAACTCCGTCCCTTCGAGCCGGCCGAGAATGTCAGCGACGTACACCTTGTCACCTGAAATGATCTTGAGAAGGATGAACTCCAGCAGTCCCTTGCGGATGGCGAAGAACTTGAGATCGGTGGACATCGCGCGGGCGCTTGAGACCTTGGCTGGAGTTACTACCTTGTGTACGCAAGGTACCAGAGCCACCGAAGGTCTGCAAGCGTTACCTGCGGCGCAAGACAGGAGTGGTTGATGTATCTACGGGCTGTAGATACACTACCCCATGTACTCGTGGGACGAAGCGAAGCGAGCTCGCAATCTCCGCAAGCACGGCATCGATTTCGCCCATGCACCGGAAATTTTCGATGGCCTTACGCTGACAGCCGAGGACGGGCGCTACGACTACGGTGAGCAGCGGTTCTTGACCCTGGGCATGCTGGAAGGGCAGGTCGTATCCGTCGCCCACACGGAAAGCGCCGGGGGTATCAGAATCATCTCCATTCGCAGAGCGACACGTCATGAAACGCACTTCTACCTCTCGCAAGTCCCGGACTGAATCACGTCGGCCGGCCGATCGTCCGGAACAGGGGATGGTTCGCGATGGTGACGCGCCGGAATGGAACGTCGACATGTTTGCGCGCGCCGTCGCTCGCAAGGGGCTCAAGCCTGTTCCGCGGAAGGAACTGATATCGCTGCGCATCGACGCCGATGTGGTCGAGTGGTTCCGTTCGCAAGGGCCTGGATATCAATCGCAGATGAACGCTCTGCTGCGGGCCTACATGCAAGCTCACCAGTAGGAGGTGCCGCTTGCCGTCGCTCACGACATCCTGTCACTGCGGTGCCGTCAGGCTCGAGCTCGCACGCGCGCCGCGCGCACTCACGGCATGCAACTGCTCCCTGTGCCGGCGTTCCGGCACGCTCTGGGCCTACTATCCGGCCAGGGCCGTCCGCTTCGTGAGCAAGGCGCGGGCCATTGAAGTTCTACAGCTGGGGTGATCGCAACCTGCGCTTCGGTCGCTGCGCGAAGTGCGGCTGCGTCCTGCACTGGGAAGCGCGCAAGCCGCGCAACGTGTACAACCGGATGGGCGTGAATATTCACAACGTCGACGATCCGGCAGCGGTGGCAAAGCTGCGGATCCGCATGCTCGATGGTGCCGCGACGTGGAGAGTGCTCCACTCGCGCGCGCAGCCGGACCTCTTCCGCTCGCCGAAGAAACCCCGGAAAGCCGCGGCGCGCTGAGCCGGCGCCGCGCCGGCGCTGAAACTCAGCCCATGTTCCTGATCAGCGCGTCCCCGAACTCGCTCGTCTTCACCTCTTTCGCTCCTTCCATCATGCGCGCGAAGTCGTAGGTGACGGTCTTCTGCCCGATGGCCTTGTCCATCGCGGAGATGATCATGTCCGCCGCCTCGGTCCAGCCCATGTAGCGCAGCATCATCTCGCCCGAGAGGATGACCGAGCCCGGGTTCACGCGATCGAGGTTCGCGTACTTCGGCGCGGTGCCGTGCGTTGCCTCGAACACCGCGTGGCCGGTGAGATAGTTGATGTTGCCGCCCGGCGCGATGCCGATGCCGCCGACCTGCGCGGCGAGCGCGTCCGAGAGGTAGTCGCCATTCAAGTTCATGGTGGCGATCACGTCGAACTCGTCGGGGCGCGTCAGCACCTGCTGCAGCGTGATGTCGGCGATCGAGTCCTTGATCACGATGCGGCCGGCCTTCTTCGCCGCGTCCTGCTCCGCATTCGCTTCCTTCTCACCCTTCGCCGCTTTCGTGCGCTCCCACTGCTCCCAGGTGTACGTCTGCGCTCCGAACTCTTTCTCGGCGAGCGCGTAGCACCAGTTGCGGAACGCACCCTCCGTGAACTTCATGATGTTGCCCTTGTGCACGATCGTGATGCTCTTGCGCTTGTTCGCGATCGCGTACTGCACGGTCGCGCGGAACAGGCGTTCGCTGCCGTCGCGCGACACGGGCTTCAGGCCGATGCCGGAGGTTTCCGGGAAACGGATCTTCGCGTACTGCTTCGGAAACTGCTCCTTGAAGGCGGCGAGGAACTTGCGGTTGTCCTCCGAGCCCGCCTCGAACTCGATGCCGGCGTAGATGTCCTCGGTGTTCTCGCGGAAGATCACCATGTCGACCTTGTCCGGCGAGCGCACCGGCGAAGGAACGCCCTTGAACCAGCGGACCGGGCGCAGGCAGACGTAGAGGTCGAGCATCTGGCGCAGCGCGACGTTGAGCGAGCGGATGCCGCCGCCCACCGGCGTGGTGAGCGGCCCCTTGATCGACACGAGGTAGTCGCGGCACGCCTGCACGGTTTCGTCCGGCAGCCAGGTGTTGAGCAGGTCGTTCGACTTCTGGCCCGCGTACACCTCCATCCAGTGGATGCGCCGCTTGCCGCGAGAGGATTTCTCGACCGCCGCGTCGAGCACGCGCACGCTGGCGCGCCAGATGTCGGGCCCCGTGCCGTCACCCTCGATGAAGGGCACGATGGGCTGATCGGGGACGTTCAGCCTGCCGTTCGCGATCGTGATCTTCTGTCCGCCGGCGGGCGGGGTGATCTTGACGGCCTTGGCGGTCGACATCGTCGGTCTCCTGGAGATTTTCGGCCTGAGTTTTCGGCGGCGTGCGAGCCGGCCGCGACGGGGGCGAAATGCTAGCACAGGCGCGTCGGTGTGCACCGACGGGGGCGGAGCGGGCAGGGGAGATCGACGTGCCGGCTCCACGTGCGGCTCAGCGTGCCGGTGGCCAGCGATGCCCAACGGCGGGAAGCAGCCGGCTCGCCCCGTCCAGCGTGTCGAGGGGGCTGCGCGTTCCCGTTCCGCCACGCTGGAGTACGTGCGTATAGATCATCGTCGTCTTGACGTCGGAATGTCCGAGCAGCTCCTGCACCGTACGAATATCGGCGCCGGTCTCGAGCAGGTGCGTCGCGAAGCTGTGCCTGAGCGTGTGCGGTGAAACGGGCTTTGCGATCCCGGCGCGCCGCGCCCCGTCCTTCACCGCTCGCTGGATGCGTTGCGGATGCAGGTGGTGACGGATCAAGCCGGAGCCGTAGGGATCGCGACACAAAGCCGGCGCGGGAAACAGAAATTGCCACGGCCAACTCGTCGACGCATCGCGATACTTGCGACCGAGCGCGTGCGGCAACGAAACACCCGGCCGTCCGCAGTTCCGGTCGTCGTCGAACAGCAGCCGAGTGCGCTCCACCTGCGCGACGACATGCGCAAGCAGGACTTCGGCCAGCGGCACGACGCGGTCCTTTTGACCCTTGCCGTCCCGTACGGTGATCGCGCGGTATTCGAGATCGACGTCCTTGATGCGCGTCTGCAGGCACTCCAGCAGGCGCATACCTGAGCCGTAGAGCACACTGGCGATGAGCCAGGCCTCACCGTTGAGGCGACCGAGCAACGCCCAGACTTCTCTGCGTGTAAGCACGACGGGAGCCCGGACGCGAGGCTTGGCGCGCACCACCTGGTCGAGCCAGGGAAAAGGCAGATCCAGCACCTCGCGATAAAGGAACAGCAGCGCGGCCAGCGCCTGGTTCTGCGTCGATGCGGAGACTCGTGCTTCGGTCGCGAGCGATGTCAGGAACGCTTCGAGCTCCGCCTTGCCCATGTCGCGGGGATGGCGCCTGCCGTGAAAGCGGATGAATCGACGCGTCCAGTGCAGGTAGGCCTTCTCGGTAAGGTAGCTGTAGTGCCTGGCTCGCACGCGCTCGCGCACCGCATCGAGCAACCGGGGTGCTGCCATACAACGTCCCTGTCGACGCCCGCCAGCTAACGGCGTAGCCCGGTAAGGGAATCAGAAAGTTAAGTCCAATGCGAGGTGATTATCCGGCGTGTTTGACGCATTATTCTCCGGCGTAATTGCAACAGAGATAAAGTTAGGCGGCACGGAACGATGACTCAAGTATCCAAGTCTTGGTTTTCGCTGCGGTCATCGGCAAAACTTCTGCTGGCTGTCTTCGTTCTCTACGTGGCCAGCATGTTTATATATCGGCTGCTCAATGGCATGGCATTCGATCCAGCGGCTTCTGCATACGTCACAATGGAGCCGTCCGACCGTGATAAGTTTCTTGCAGACTTGGTGACAGTCGCAAATTCGCATGGCCTCAAGACTTGGGTGACTAGCGCCGTGCCAGACGATGGGCCTGCGCTCTATGTATTGGAAGGCTCGGGGGGCGCGCTAGAGTTGGGGGCGCGAAACGTTATATTGAGCGGCCAGGAATGCGGTAGATCTGGTTCACCTCAGAACGATCCGGGGCAGTTCAGAATTCACGTTCTTCCTTCTATGTGGCTTCCTTTAAGAAGCCGAGCCACGGCGCTCTTTGACTCTATGCGCTGCGACCTATCGAACAAGGGTTGAACCACCCCGGCTTTCCCGGAGACTTCAACCTGAGAGAGGATGGAGTCTATGGGAACAGCAAAGCGGTATTCAGCAGAAGTTCGGGAGCGGGCGGTGCGGCTGGTGTTCGAGCACCAGGC
>Ga0187894_10001029_pt1 | contig 37019 bp, 23 predicted proteins | sample GBC1701081metaG_FD_136650 | JGI IMG/M metagenome (GOLD analysis project Ga0187894, IMG submission 136650) | White microbial mat communities from a lava cave in the Kipuka Kanohina Cave System on the Island of Hawaii, USA - GBC170108-1 metaG ...
AGCGCCTACGTCCATCAACAGCAAGTCTCCGGGTTTCACGGGACCTTGCGATTCGATGTAGTGCAGCGTCGTCGCGTTTGGACCACAACCGACGATGTCCGGGTAGCCCCAGTTGTCGGCATTCCGCAGCTTGAACGTGTACGCCATGATTGCGTCCACTTCATATTCCCACTTCGCCTCGCCCGCGATGGCCCACGCGCGTTGATGCGCCTCGATGCTGATGTCGACCGCGTGTTGCAGGATACGCTGTTCCATCGGCGACTTCACCAAACGCATCTGCGCGAAGATGGGCCAGGCGTTCTTCACGCTAAAGCCGGAAGCATTCTGCGCCCAATCGGCGGCGAAACGTTGCTCCTGTTTGTACTCGCGGCTCTCGCCGGAGCCACCCGGCACGAGCAGATACAGTCCCGCTTCGTTTTTGGCGGCCGCGTCGAACAACGCTGTGAAGCCGTTATCGTTTGTCAGCGGCATGTCCTTTGGCAGATCCGACATGAAAATGTTTTCGGGCTTCGGGCGATACGGCTGCCGGTTGCGCAGCGCTTTGATGAACGGTTCAAACTCGGTCGACTGCCAGATTTCGCGCACGCCCGAGAGTTGGTTTGCCTCTTCCGGGCTGTACATGTGTCCGGTCCACGTTTCGGCGAGCGCGTTGCGGCGCGGCAGGAAAAGGATTTCACGAATCTTCGTGTTGCCCGGGAGCAGGACGAGTGTGGCGCCTTTTTGCTTCAGGTTGGTGAGGTAATAGAGATTGTTTTCCTGGCGATAGGGATATTCGACGTCGTTGGCATAAACGCGCGGTTCGGTGCTGAACAGAACCAGGAACGATTGCGGACCAATCTTTTCGGCTACACTTTGGCGGCGCTGCATTAACTCCGCGACGCGTTCCTTGTCGCTGAAGACGGGAGCCGGCGGAGTTATTCTGATGTTCGAAGGAACCGGCAGCTCACTCTTCGCCCGCACCGCGATCCCCGCGGGACTCAGCACTACGAGCAGCGCACACATAGCCAGCAAAGCAAAAGCGACACGAGTAGGTTTTGTATTTCGCATTAGTTTGTCCTTGAAAGAGATACTATCGAATGCAAGCAACGCGAAGATTTCTCTTCTTTGTGTCTCTGTGCCTCCGTGGTTCAAAATACTTAGCAAACAACGACAGAGACACAGAGCTTGCAAACCTGTAAGCGCACTTTCGGGCAAAGCAGTTCAAGCTTTAGCTTGTCACGGTGAGGGAGTTGGAGCGGGCGTACGACGGTTCGGGCGCTCGCGCGGAGGAACCACCGTCCGGCGGCCGTCCGGCGCTACGTAGACGCGCGTGCCGTCACGCATCGTGACGATTGATGAACCGTCCGGGAAAGTCCGCATTACCATGCCACCCGGCAACGTTCTCGTCTGCGGCCGGCGCGGTCTATTCGCGCCGCCCTGCGCACTGTTCGGCGGCGTCGGAACGTCCGGCGGCTCGTCCTCATGTGTCTGCACTTCAACCTGAACGCGCGGTTCATCAATGCGCGGATTCCGCTTCTCGTCTTCGCCGCGCGAAGCGCGCTCCTGTTTCTTCGGCGCGGGTTTCGTCGTAGTGGCAGCCTCTTCTTGATCGGGCTGCGAGTTTTCAGTCTCTGACGGCTCCGGCGTTGGCTCATTCACCGCCGGACTCGCCGCCGGTGACGGCGTTGCAGCCGTAATATTAGTCACCTGCACCGTATCGTTACCGTTTTTCTTCTGCAACAGATAGAACCCAAAGACGCCGCACGCCAACACGAACAGCGCCACCGCCGACAACGCCACCGGCAACATTCGTCTTCCCGGACCAACGTTAATCGGCCTTACGACCGTCGTCTCGCCCGTCTTAACCGTGTTCTGCCCAGCACCTGTTTGCGTCTGTGCCGACACGGTTTTCGCGGGCTGTGGAAACAATACCGTTTGCGCCTCAGCACGATTCCCAATGGTGGTCGCCTGATCGGTCTCGCGCAAGGCCTTCCGCATGTCAGCCGCGCTGGAGTAACGCTGTTCGCGATTCTGCGACATGGCCCTGTTCAGCACCGCATCGACGTCTCGCTCCACTGCCGGATTGGCCTCACTCGCGGGCGCCAAAGGATCCGCCTGACCATTCACCAGTGCAGCCGCACGCGTTAAGGCGTCAGGCGGTTTGACGCCGGTAATCAAGTGGTAAAGCGTCGCGCCGAGCGAGTAGAGATCGCTGCGCGAATCGGTGCCGAGACCTTGAATCTGTTCGAGTGGTGCGTAGTTTGGCGTGTAACCAAAAATACTCGCGGCGGTTGTTACGCGCGAAATGTCGCCCGCTTGCCCCTTTGCCAGACCGAAGTCCAACAGAATGATCTGGCCGCGCGAAGTGAGTTTCAGATTTTGCGGTTTGATGTCGCGATGGACGATCTGCGGGTCCTGTGTGTGCAGGTAGTCGAGCGCGTCGAGCAGTTGTTCCGCCCATGTCAGCACCTGGTCCGCCGGAAACGGACCACGTTTGCGGTTCATCATCTCCGACAGGTCATCGCCCGGGATGAACTGCATCACAAGAAACTGGCCGTCGCCTTCCGAAAAATGGTCGCTGACGCGCGGCAACGCCGGATGATGCAAACGCGCCAGCAGCCGCGCTTCGCGCTCAAACTGCTTGCGCAGACGCTCGTCCGCAAACAACGTCTCTTTCAGTGCCACGGTCGTGTCGAGACGTTGATCGATCGCCTCGTAGACGGCGCCCATGCCGCCCTGACCGAGCTGGCGAATGATGCGATAGCGTCCCTGGAGGATTGTTTCCGGCGAAAGCATCAGTAGGTAAACACCGCGACCGCTGCAAACCGGGCGATTATACACGCTATCCACAGATTACACCGATTCCGTGTATGCTATCAGCGTGAGTGCCAAGGCGCGCAACGGAAAGGTGATCGACGTCAGCCCACGCCGTCGGCGGGTATGGGTCTGGATTCTGATTGCCGTGGTGCTGTTGTTGGTTTCGTTCTCGCGGATACTCTCGATTTATCTCTCGGCGCTTTGGTTTGGCTCACTCGGCTACTCGTCAGTCTATTGGTACATCTTCAAAGCCAAGGCCCTGCTCTTCGCCGGCTCCGCAGTGCTCACGGCGCTGCTGCTCAGCGCCACCTTCTGGCTGTTTCAGCGACTCTTCGGCGCGTACGCGTTCGAAAACCGAACCGTCATTCTCAACAATCAGCCGTTTCAATTCTCACCGGCAAGATTCATCCGGCCGCTTGGCTGGATTGTCTCCGGAGTTTTTGGACTGATTTACGGTTTGACTTTGAAGGAAAAGTGGCGGCAGTTTGCGCTCTATTTCAATCAGCCGCCAACCTCGACGCACGATCCGATCTTCGGCAAGTCGCTGGGCTTCTATCTCTTTTCGCTGCCGTTCTACGATCTGCTCAGTTCGTGGTTGTTTGGCGTCACCGTCATCATTCTTTTTGCGGCGCTTGCGTATTCGCTTCTCGGCCTGCCGCAGACTGTGCTCAAGCCGAGTGTGCGCTGGTCGTCTGGCGCGGCGTTTCGGGCGGTGTGTTGCGCGCTCGCACTCTTTCTGCTGGTGCTGAGCTGGCGCACTTACCTCTCGCGCTTCCCGTATCTCTGGCAGGATCATTCAATCTTTTCGGGCGTCACCTACACTGAAGCGCACTACACGCTTCCCGCATTAATCTTCGTCACCGTCGCCCTGGTCATTGGCGCGATCATCTCGCTCGTGAATGCGTTCACCGTCAGACGTTTTAGCCTGCTGGTTATCGCGTTGGCCATCCCGCTCGCGGTCTACATCGCCGGCGTGGTGCTCGTGCCGGCTTACATTCAGAGTTTCATCGTCAAGCCAAACGAGCTCGATCGCGAAACGCCGTACATCAGTCACAACCTTGAATGGACCCGCCGTGGCTTCGGCCTGGAACAAATCGAGCTGCGCGACTTCGAGGCCGAAACGACCATCGCCGCGCTCGATCTGCAAAACAATCGAGCGAGCGTAGACAACATTCGCCTTTGGGACTGGAAAGCGCTACAGGACACGTTGCGCCAGATTCAAGCCATTCGCACTTATTACGACTTTCCCGACGTCGACGTCGATCGTTACGTCGTCGCCGGTCAAACCCGCCAGATGATGATTGCGCCGCGCGAGATCAACGACTCGAAACTGCCGCAGTCGGCGCTGAACTGGATCAACCAGCGACTCATCTACACGCACGGTTACGGCGTCACGATGAACAGCGCAAACGGTTTCACGTCCGAAGGACTGCCGCAGTTCGTGCTCTCAAACATGCCGGTCCAGTCGGGTGCGCCCGAGATCAAAGTCACGCGTCCGGAGATTTATTACGGCGAGCAGGCGGACCGTTTCGTCTACGTCAACACGAATCAGCAAGAGTTTGATTATCCACAGGGCGATACAAACACCTACACGACTTATCAAGGCACCGGCGGAATCAGAATTGGCAACCGCCTGCGGCGTATGATGCTGGCGTGGAGTCTCGGCGACCTTTCAAAACTGCCGTTTTCAGACGATGTAAGAAGCGACAGCCGCGTGCTGATCAATCGCAACATACGCGACATCGTCAATGGCGTGGCGCCGTTCTTAACGTACGACCGCGATTCTTACATCGTCGTCAGCAACGAAGGTCGCCTGTTTTGGATCATCGACGGGTTTACTGAATCGTCTTATTTTCCTTACTCGACTCATCACGACGTCGCCGGCAATTCCGTCAATTACGTCCGCAACAGCGTGAAGGTCGTGATCGACGCTTACAACGGCTCCGCAAACTTTTACGTGTTTGATAAGCAGGATCCGCTGATTGCCGCGTATCAGCGCATCTTTCCGGGGCTGTTTCGTGACGCGAGTGAGATGCCGGCGGACTTGCGGGCGCACGTGCGTTATCCGGAAACGCTGCTGCGCGCGCAAGGCGAAGTTTACAACCTCTATCACACGCGAAACCCGAAGATCTTTTTCCAGCGCGAAGACGTTTGGAACATCGCCAACCGCATCACGCTCGATAAAGACGCGAAGAAACAGACCACGCCGATCGATCCGTATTACGTGTTGATGCAGTTGCCGGGCGAGCCGCAGTCGATGGAGTTTGTGCTGATTCTGCCGTTCACGCCGGTCAATCGTAACAATCTGATTGGCTGGATCGCGGGACGAAGCGATGGCGAGAACTACGGCACGTTACTCGCGTACAACTTCCCGAAGTCGCGGTTAATCGATGGTCCACTTCAGATCGACGCGCGTATCGATCAGAACGCGCAGCTTTCCGGACAGTTTACGTTGTGGAATCAGCAGGGGTCGCGCGTACTACGCGGACATTTGCTGGTGATACCGCTGGGGCGTTCGCTGTTGTTTGTCGAGCCGATTTATTTGCAGGCGGAGCACAGTCCGATGCCCGAGCTGAGGATCGTGGTGCTGGCTACGCACGAGAAGCTCGCGTACGGACAAACGTTCGGCGAAGCAATGACGAATCTCTTTGGTGAAGCAGCCGCACAGCCAATGCAAACGGGCCAGGCTATCTCCGCACAACCGGGCCAGCCCGGCGCACCAGCGTCCGGTGCAACAGCGAGTCCGGCGCCGTCAGCGATCCCCTCGCAAAACTTGCAGCAGTTGGTAAACCGGGCAATACAGGAATTCGACGACTACCAACGTCTGACTGCGGAAGGAAAACTCGGCGAAGCCGGCCAGAAACTCGAGCAACACCGACGCACCCTCGAAGAGATCCGCAAACTCACTCGACCATAACACACCGCAGACGCCTTCAGTGCTGATAACGCCGAAGGCGTGCGCGAGTTGCGGCCCAGGGTTGTTCCGAACCCTGGGACACAACGCCAAACAAAAACGACCAAACGCTGAAAGCGTTGGCGAACCTGACGCGACGCTTTGCCAACTCCTTCAGAGTTGCAAACCTTCTTTTCTTCTCTTGCCCAGGGTTGAGCAACCCTGGGCTGTAACTGGCTAACGCCTTCGGGTAAGCACGCCGGGCTGCCCTGGGCTCAGACTCCGAACGCTCTTCGGCGTTAGCGGATTTTTTCTGAGAGTTTCTGTGCCTTCGCGACGGCGTCTTCGTGTTCCGCCGTGTATTTCGGATCGGGAGTTGTCGATAGGATGGTTTCGATCTGTTTCTTTGCTTCGGCGGGGCGGTTGTTCGCTTCGTAGGCTTCCGCGAGATGAAAGCGCATCACGGTGTTGTTGGGATTCAACTTCAGGCCCTTCTCCAAATACTCGATTGCCTTTGCCGTGTCGCCGCCAAGCACGCGTGGCGCTTGCAGGTAAAGTCGGCCCAGGCCGAGATAAGCACTGTAGCCCTGATAACTCTCGTCGATCTTCAACACCGCTTCCATCTCACCTTTAATGTCCTGAAAACTCGAAAGGTTCGCGAGCGTGCTGTGGGCCGCAGTGCCACCGTAGTTAGCCCCTAACCAGAAATGTCCCTCGGGTTTGGTTGGCTGAAGCCCCACCGCTATCTTACCGGCCTCGGCGCCTTCGCGAAACATGTCATCCTGTTCGGAGTCGCTGTCCGTGTGGTCCCCAACGTAAAACGCCGCACGCGACAGTTTCCAGGCCGCGTCGTAGTTGCTGTAGTCGGCGGTCCTCGCTTGTCTGAGAGCCGCCACGGCGACTCGCGCCTTGTTGATGTCTTCCCGCCCCTCGTAAAGCGCGTCGGCTTCGGCGATTCGGTCCGCCGCCGCCTTCGCGTCACCCGTGTCGATGGCCAGACGGTCCGGCGTCACCACCGATTGCTGGCACGCAATGGCCCCAAAAACGAGCGAAACAGCAGCCGAAACCATCATCACCGAACGTACTTTTTCGCCACTTTTCCTAAGATTTCCCATCAACGACCTCCGATTGTCTATCATCACTATACAGTTTGTAATACTTTTGCTTTCGTGTTATCGAAACGGCCCTTGATACAGTATAGTGGCTCTCGTTTCGGCGCCAGAAGCAATACATTCACGCCGGGTCTTACCAGGAGGAGAGCTTGGCAGGGGCAGCATTCTACGATCTTGAAGGAACTCTGGTGAGCACCAACCTGGTGCACACGCTCTCTTTTTACGCGGGCCGCCAGCAGGGGCTGTTGAGCAGTTTCAAAAAGAGCGCGGCGACCTATCTCAGCCTCCCTTTGTTCGCAGTGACAGATCAGTATAGCCGAAAAGTCTTTAACGACCTCTATTTCAAGCGCTACAAGGGCCAGTCGGAAGACCGCCTGCGCTACTTCGCGCAGGAATTGTTTGAAGACGTGATCAAGCCGGCGGTCTTTCCCGGCGCTTATGAACTCATCGACAAGTCAAGAAAACTGGGCCTGCGGCAGGTAGTAATCACGGGCGCGCTGGATCTTTCGGTCAAGCCGTTGATGGAGCACCTGGGAATCGCGGAGTTTGTCACGAACCGGCTGGAATTCGTAAACGGGATGGCGACGGGCCGGCTGCTGCCGCCGGTGATGGCCGCGGCGACCAAGGCTTCGTGGATCAGGACCTATACCGAGCGCGAAGGCATCAGCTTGAGCGACTCCTACGCCTACACCGACAGCATGAGCGATCTACCGATGTTGTCGATCGTGGGCCACCCGGCGGTCATCAACCCGGACCTGCGCCTGCGGCAAACAGCCCTGCACCACGATTGGCCGATACTGAATTTAAAATGATCGCCGATTGCCAATTTCCGATTGCCGATTTAGGGCGCCAAGAAAATCGGCAATTGGCAATCGGCAATTGACAATAAACAATATGGCACTGCAACTCAGACGTAAAACACACGAATCCGTGGTCTACATCGACCGCGACAGCGCGCCGCGCATCATTCCTTCGGGCGAGGACTTCATCCTGGAAGATCTCCCGATCGGCACGCGCGTGCTCTATCCGAATCCGTCGATCAAGGGTTTGCCCAATCGCGAAGCCGCGATCCGTTACGCGCTTAATCATCCGCACGATTGCGATCCGCTGTTTGCCCAACTCGAGCCGGGAATGAAAGTCACGGTAGCGGTCGATGACATCAGTCTGCCGCTGCCGCCGATGGCCACGCCTGACATCCGGCAAACGATTCTCGAAGTCGTGCTCGACATGCTCGCCGGTCACGGCGTCGACGACGTTCACATCATCATCGCCAATTCCCTGCACCGGAAGATGACGGAGTGGGAAATGAAACGCATGGTGGGCCCGCGAGTCTTCGCCGACTACTTCCCCGACCGTTACTACAACCACGACGCCGAGTGGTCCGACGGGCTAATCAAGATCGGCGAAACGAAACACAAGGAACCGCTGGTCCTGAATCGCCGGGCCGCCGAAAGCGATCTGTTGATCTACGTCAACATCAATCTCGTGCCGATGGATGGCGGTCACAAATCAGTAGCCGTGGGACTCTGCGATTACGAGTCGCTGCGGATGCATCACGATCCACAGACGATTCGCGATTCAGACAGTTACATGGATCCGGCCCGCTCGGCCTTGAACCACAAAGTCATACAGCTCGGAAAGATTGTGGACCGGGAACTCAATGTCTTTCACATTGAGACGGCCATCAACAATCGCATGTACGGCGCGGACATGGACTTTCTACTCCGCAACGAAGACGACTTCAGCGCGTTCGATCGCATGAAGTTTGAAGCCATGCGTTACACGATGAACAAGTTGCCGCGTGCGGGGCGCCGGAAGCTGTTGCACTCGCGGCCGGCGCAATACGAAATGATTGCCTGTCACGCCGGCAAGACCGAACCGGTACACGCGAAGATCGTTGCGAAGGGTTTCGAGCAGTACGCGATTCCGATCCGCGGCCAGGCTGACATCCTGATCACCGGCATTCCCGACATTTCGCCGTACAACGTCTATTCGATCCTTAATCCGTTGCTGGTCCAGGTGATGGCCCTTGGTTATCACTTCAACTTCTATCGCAACAAGCCGTTGCTGAAAAAGGGCGGCGTGTTGATCCTGCACCATCCGTGTTACGACGACTTCGATCACCGGTTTCATCCGAGCTACATCGAGTTTTTCCATCGCCTGTTGCCGGAGACACGCGATGCGTTCACGTTGCGTGAGAAGTACGAACGTGAGTTTGCAAACAATCCGAGTTACATCGAGATGTACCGGCGTGGTAACGCCTATCATGGCGCACATCCGTTTTTCATGTGGTACTGGGGCGAGAACGGCCGGCAGCACGTGGGTCGAGTGATCGCAGCGGGCGCTGGGAACGCGCACGTGCCGGGGATTCTGGGTTGGGAACGCGCCGATAATTTGACTGAAGCAATTGCGATGGCTCGCAGTTACATGGGCAACTCCGCCGAGATCACGATGCTGCATCAGCCAATGATTGGCATCGCAGACATGGAATAAAAACCATCCACAGATTACCCAGACTCTGCGTAATCTGTGGATGGCTTACTTGGGCGAGGTTATGAAGTTATCTCCAACTGAGATCTACAAAGACCGCAAAATCTTCCTAATCGGCAGCACCGGCTTTCTCGGCAAGGTGACGCTGAGCATGTTGCTGCATCGCTTTCCCAACGTCGGCAAAATCTACCTGACCGTGCGCGCGCGCTCGCAGGAAGAGTCGGAGACGCGCTTCTGGAACAACATCATTACGGCGCCGCCGTTTGATCCACTGCGCGAGCGTTACGGTTCCGCGCTCGATGGTTTCATCAGAGATAAAGTCGTAGTCAAAGGCGGGGACATTGCCGACACGAACTTTGGCTACAGCGAAGAAGAAGCGCAGGCGATCGCCGACGACATCGACATCATCATCAACTCCGCCGGCAACGTCACGTTCAATCCCACGCTTGAAAGCGGTCTACGCACCAACGTCGTCGGCACGCAAAACGTGATCGCTTTCGCCAAGCGAATGAAACGGCCGGCGCTGGTCCACGTCTCAACCTGCTTTGTGGCCGGCAATCGTTCCGGCGCGGTCTGGGAAAGTGATGATGTGCTCGGTTATTTCCCACGCCGGCACGAGATGCCGGGCGTTGAGTTTTCCGTCGATCAGGAGATTGCCGACTGCGCGAAACTCGCGGATCGTGTTCGTGACGAAGCGCGCGACGCGATGATGACCGCAAGGTTTCGCGAACTCGCACGCAAGCGGCTCAGCGAAGAAGGCCGCGACGTTGACGATCCGGATGCGCTCGGGCTCGCCGTTGCTCGCGAGCGAAAAGTCTGGACGCGCACGCGTCTAACCGATCTCGGCGTCGAGCGCGCGGCTTATTGGGGTTGGCCCAACATCTACACCTACACGAAATCGCTCGGCGAGCAATTAGTCGCGGCGGAACCCGGAATTGTCCGCAGCATCGTGCGTCCAAGCATCGTCGAATCTGCTATGTCGTATCCCTTTCCGGGTTGGAACGAAGGATTCACGACAACTGCGCCGATTATCTTTCTCATTCGGAAAGGCCAGACGCAGATTCCGGCAGATCCCAAGCTGATTCTCGATATCACGCCCGTGGACCAGGTCGCGTCAGTGATGCTTGCCGTTTCAGCGCAGGCGTGCGTCGAGGAACCGCGGCTTGTCTACCAGGCTGCCACCGGTGAGGCAAACGCCAACAACATGGAACGGATCGTCGGCCTCTGCGGGCTCGACAAGCGCAGGTACTTCGAAGAGAAAGAAACGGGCGTCAAGATTCTGAACCGCATTGCCGCGCGCATGGAGCCACGCGTGGTCACCACGTCGAAGTTTGATAACACGTCCGTGCCGATGTTCAATGCGACCGCGAAGAAAGCGTCATCGCTACTCGATCGGGTGCGGCCACGTTGGGGCGGCGGACGTGTCGGCGAAGTGATCGATCTGGTGAAGGACAAGGTCGAGCGCGTCGAGGAGATGACGCGTGAGACGACCGAAGCGTTTGACATGTTTCGCCCGTTCACAGTGGAGAACGCTTACGTGTTTCGTTCGGAGAACGTGCGCTCGCTGTTTGAGCGCATTAGTGAAGACGAACGCTCGCTGCTCACGTGGAATCCTGAACAATTCGATTGGTACGACTACTGGCTCAATATTCACCTGCCGGGCCTGACGAAATGGGTGTTTCCGACGCTCGAAGACGAGATGCGCGCGCAACCGAAGCGCATTTACACCTATCGCGACTTGCTCGAACTGTTCGAAACTTCCACCAAGCGTCACGCCACGCGCGTCGCGATGCGCATTGAACGCGACGGCCGCAAAGAGCAGTACACCTACGCTGATTTGCGCGAACTGGCGACGCGAGTCGCGGGCTTCCTCGCTAGCCAGGGAATCAAGCCGGGAGATCGCGTCATGCTGGTCAGCAGTAACGCGCCCGAGTGGGGCATGACTTACTTCGGCGTGCTGAAGGCCGGCGCGACTTGCATCCCGTGCGATCCGGAAAGTTCAACGAACGAGATTCTCAACTTCGCGCGCGCCGGAAACGCCGCCGGAATCATCGCCAGCGAAGCTGTGCTCGACGAGCGTCCCGACCTGCGCGAACGCCTGCAACAGGAAAGCACGGCATGTCTCTGGACCTACGCCGAAGTCTTCGAAATGCCGGATGAGCAGACGGAAGACGAACGCATCGCGTTGTTGCCGCAGCGTGTGACCGCGCAGAGTGTCGCTTCACTAATCTTCACTTCCGGTACGACTGGACAACCAAAAGGCGTGATGCTGTCGCATCGCAACCTGACGAGCATGGTTTCGATGTTGTCGTCAGTGTTTGATATGTCGACGAGCGACGGCGTCTTGTCTGTCCTGCCGTTGCATCACACGTTTGAGTTCTCCACTGGCTTTCTGACGCCGCTCAGCCGCGGTGCGCAAATCACTTACTTACCGGAGCTCACTAGTGACGCGCTCGCACGCGCGATCAAGAACGGTCACGTCACCGGAATGGTCGGTGTGCCTGCGTTGTGGGAACTGCTGCACCGCCGCATCAAGAATCGGCTCTACGAACGCAGCGACTGGATTGGCAAGGCGGCAGACAATGTGATGTGGGCCAACGCGTGGTTGCGCGACAAGACCTCCGTCAACCTGGGCCAGGTGCTCTTCTATCCGATTCATGAAGGACTCGGCGGCCGCATTCGCTACTTCATCAGCGGCGGTTCGGCGTTGAGTGAAAAGATTCAGCGCGATTTTCACGGTCTCGGATTCACCATTCTTGAAGGCTACGGGCTCACCGAAGCATCTCCAGTGTTGACCGTCACACGGCCCGAGAACCGCATGTTAACCGGAACAGTCGGCAAGCCGCTGCCCGGTGTTGAAGTACGCATTGCGGATCCCGATGCGAGCGGCGTGGGCGAAGTGCTTGCTCGTGGTCCAAACGTGATGCTCGGTTACTACGAAAACGAAGCCGCCACGCGCGCGACGCTCGTCGATCGTTGGCTGCACACGGGCGATCTCGGGCGTGTCGATGAAGACGGCAATCTGTATCTCGTCGGCCGCTCGAAGGAGATCATCGTCGACACGAACGGCAAGAACGTCTATCCCGACGAGCTCGAAGAAGCCTATGAGAACTCGCCCTATGTGAAAGAGTTGAGCATTGTCGGTTTGCCGGATGGAATCGGTGAGAAAGTCGCGTGTCTCGTCGTGCCCGACGACGAATACGATATTTCACTTTCGCGCGCCGAGCTGCATCGTCTCGTCGAGGAGCACTTCCGCGAAGTGTCGGCTTCCCTGCCCTACTTCAAGCGGGTGAAGGTGCTGCATTTCACGGACATCGAACTGCCGCGCACGGCGACACGCAAGGTGAAGCGGCGCGAAGTGGTGCAGATCATGGAGACCCTCGACGAGAAGCAGAGATCAGATCGCCAGTCGCTGGCCGCGGATAACGCCGACGCTGATTCGCTGTGGCTGATGGGCATCGTCGCTATCGTCGCGAATCGTCCGCGTTCGGAAGTGTCCATTGAAACGCGTTTGAGCGATCTGGGTTTCGACAGTTTGATGTTTGTCGAACTCGCGACGGCAATCGAGAATGCCGGCGGCTCGATCTCGGCGCCCGAACGGTTCAATGAGATTCAGGACCTGCGCGAGTTGCTAAGTGTGGTGAACCGACGGCCCGGCGCTTCGGCCAAGCGCGAGGTCCGGCCCGAAGAACGCAAGAAAGACGAAGAGATTCACATTCCGTCGTTTGTCAGAACAGCCGGAACGAAGGCTGGAGACTTTTTGCAACGGTTTCTGTACGAGCAGTTTCTGCGCACGCATTACGAGGGACGTTCGAACATTCCACCGCACACCAACTTCATCGTCGCCGCGAATCACTGTTCGCACCTCGACATGGGCCTCACGAAGATGGCGCTCGGCGAGTACGGCAAAGACATGGTGGCGCTCGCGGCTGCCGATTACTTCTTCGACACGAAGTACAAACGCGCCGTGATGGAAAACTTCACGAACCTCGTGCCGATGGAACGCACCGGTTCGTTGCGGCAGTCGCTGCGGCATGCGAAATCGTTTTTGGATCGTGGTTACAATGCGCTCATCTTCCCCGAAGGCACGCGCTCGATGACCGGCGTGCTTGCCGATTTCAAACCAGTCGTTGGTTACCTGGCGCTGCACGCGCGTGTCGGCATTCTGCCGATGTATCTCGACGGCACTTATGAAGCGATGCCGAAAGGAACGACGATCATAAAGAATCGCGAGGTCGGGGCGCGTATCGGTCACTTCCTCTCGCATGAAGAGCTGGAAGAGATGACGAAGGGCTTGGCGCGGGCGGAGGCGTACCGGCTGATTGCCGCGCGCGTGAGACATGAAGTGGTGAACCTGCGCGACCGTACGCGAACGCCGTTTGATTGGAAAGCATTGCGCAAACAGTGGCGCAGCGAACGCAAGCTGCAGTTGATCGAAGAAGTTGAGGAGACGGTCGCGGTTTAATGCCTACAAAATCTCCAGGCAAACGTACCGCTCGCATGACGCCCGTCGCTTCGGGAACGAAGCGCCGTGCGGCGATCGAAAAGCGTCAGCGAGCGACGACACTCATCACCGGCGGCACGGGTTTTCTCGGTGCGCATCTTGTTCGGCAGCTTATCGACGAAGGCGCAAGAGACATTCGCGTCATGGCGACTTCCGTTCCCGACTGGCTCGTCGATCTCGGCGTGGAGACTTTCGAGGGATCGATCACCAACGCCGACGATAACAAGCGCGCGGTTGAAGGTATCAGCGAGATCTATCACCTCGCGGGCAGGGTTTCGCGTGAGCAGAAAGACTCGCGCGCGATGTACGACATTCACGTCGAAGGCACGCGGCTGCTGTGCGACGCCGCGAAATCGGCCGGGACGAAGACCATCGTGCTCGCCTCGACGAGCGGTACGATTGCCGTCAGCAAGGAAGGCGATGTCATTCCCGACGAAACTTATCCGCAACCGCTGGAGATCATTTCGCGTTGGCCCTACTACGCAAGCAAGTCGTATCAGGAGATGGCGGCGCTCGAACGCTTCAGTGGTAAGGGGCTGCGGCTGGTAATCATGAATCCGAGCCTGTTGCTTGGGCCGGGTGACGACCGTTTGAGCTCGACTAAAGTCGTGCTGGATTTCATGGCGCGCAAGATTGGCGCGGTGCCGACTGGCGGCGTAAGTTTTGTCGATGCGCGAGACGCGGCTAAGACGTTTCGCATGGCGATGAAGAAAGGCCGGCATGGAGAGCGCTACTTACTCGGCGCGGCGAATTGGACCTTTGCCAAGTTTTTTGGGCGTTTGGAGCGCTTAACGAAAGTTTCGGCTCCCTGGATTGCATTGCCTTCCCGGCTGGCGATTACGGGTTCGCAGTTACTCGATTCCTTATTCAAACAGTGGGACATGACCTCGCCGGTCGAGCCGGGCGCGATCGAAATGGCGCAGTACTTCTGGTATCTCAACTGCTCGAAAGCCGCCCGTGAGCTCAGCTTCAAACCACGCGACCCCGGCGAAACCCTCCACGACACGGTCACCTACCTGCGTGAAAACTTCCTCGGCGGCAACGCGTTCGCGAAATAGACTTGAACCATCCGAAGATTACCGAGATTATCAGAGGAGAAATCTGTGTAATCTGTGGATAGGTTTGGGAACCCTTTTAGAAGTAGCAGCGTCTTAACACCCGTCATCCGCTCTCAATAATCCACGACTGGAGATGAATATGCGTCAACCGGGTCAACTAAGGGCACTACTGGCCGCGTCCCTCTGCACCTGCCTGCTGGCCACGACAGTCTGCGCCCAACGCGAAACCGTTGTTTTCGCACGAGGCGAAACTACCGTCACTCAAGGCCAAACACTTAGAGTCGGAACACCGGTCGAGCGTGAACTTGGCCCGGGGCAAGCTCACTCCTACAGCCTCACGCTCGAAGAGAATACTTACGTTCAGGTCGTGGTCGAGCAGCGCGGTATCGACGTCGTAGTTCAAGTCTCATCCTCGACCGGCAAAAACCTCGGAGACTTTGATTCGCCGAACGGAACTGATGGACCGGAGAACGTTTCCTTTGTCGCCGTAACAGCCGGAACATATCGCCTCGTCGTGGCCCCACTGAACCCGCAAGACCAAACCACCGGCAAATACGAGATCAAGATTGTGGAAATGCGACAGGCCACTGAACAGGAGATTAAAACGAGCAGGAACATGGAGGTGGTTAAGGCCAAGGGGCTCGCTTTGCTGAATGATATCGATGGGATAATTGCGGAGGTCCGTTCGCCTCCGACCCGCATCCGGGCGCAACTGCAAGTAGCGCAACTCTTGTGGTCGGTCGACGAGAAACGCGCTTCCAAGTACCTGAGCGACGCAGCCGACGGCGTGAAGGAGTTTGTTACCGTTGATCCCGCCAGCAACGAATACGTCAGAAATTACTCAGCCATGTCGAACCTGCGTGCCGAGATCGCCACCGTGCTTTCTCAACGCGATCCCGAAGCGGCACTTGCTTTTCTTCGATCGAGCAGGTTTGCGTTCGATCCCTACGGCAATGAGCGTGAGCAGACAAACCAGGAGATCGCGCTCGAGCTCAATATTGCTAACGAAATCGCGACCAACGACCCAAAACGAGCGCTTCAGATCGCCCGTCAAAGTCTAAAGAAGGGCTACTCTTGGAATCTTAATCAAACGATCTACATGCTGAGACGGAAGAGTCCCGAGCTCGCCACCGAGTTGGCAAACGAACTGGCGGCCAAGCTCATGGGAGACAATTTGCTCAAGGCGGGTTACGGCGCTTTCTTGGCCGGCAGCTTCATGCGTAGTTGCAGGAATGCGCCAGGAGACATGGAAAAACCGGGACTCAACGATCCTTCCGAACCGCGGCTATTGTCGCTGGCGGCATGCCGTGATCTGTTGCAAAAGTCGTATACGGAAGCGGTCTCTTATACACCGCCACCGTCGCGTAACTACTCGCCGGAAAAAGACGCAGCCCAACAACTCCTGAACGGACTGCGATTCCTGGGACCAGAGCTCGACACGCTGATAAACGGTGGCTCGGCTGCCGTCACGAAAAAGCTAAGCGAACTTGACGGCTCCGTAGATACTCAAGTCGCGTATCAGCAAGCGCAGCAGAAAATGAATGAGAGTGGTCCAATGGACGGCGCGCTCGAGTTGATCGAAAAAGTGCCGGAGGAGATGAGAGAATCGCTTTACAGTCGGTTCGCCGGCAATACTGCGGTAAGAGGCGACGCTGCGCGCGCGAGACAAATCATCAACGAGAAGATTTCCAATGCTTTCCAGCGGCGCCAGGCGTTGCAAAATGTCGATTTGCAAGAGGTCTACCACTTTATGCAGCGCGGAAAGGTTGAAGATGCACTGCGGGCGATCGGCGGATTCCGAACGCTGCGTGACCGCGCAAACTTGTTGGGACAAATTGCGAGACAGATTGGCCCAGGACAAAAGCGGGCGGCGGCGATGAATCTACTGGAGCAGGCGCGCGCAATGCTGGCGCCCGGAGAACAAGCGCAGGATCAGGAGCAGATGAACGCACTACTTGAACTGGCGCGAGCGTTTGCGCGTTACGATTCAAAACGCGCTTTTGAGATCGCCGAGCCGCTGGTGGACCAGGCAAACGACATCTGCACGGCGGCGCGCACGCTCAAGGGGTTTGGTCCGGAGTATTACCTGAACGACGAGTTGGATTTGCAAAACGGCAACAGCGTGGCAAACGTAGTGACGCAGATATCCGGCGCGCTCGGAACGCTGGCGATCACGAATTTCGAACGCGCGAAATCAACGGCTGACAGACTGCGTCTGCCGGAAGCGCGTCTGCGCGCGTACCTCGACATCGTGCAACAGACGATTCAGGCGAAGTAAGCCACTGCGGCTTTGCTGCCTCAAAGTATGCTTGCCACAAAGAGGCACAAGAAGCACGAAGCATTTTGCGAACACTTTTGTGCCTTTTGTGCTTCTTTGTGGCCTATGGAAAGGCTTACTCGCCGAGCGCCGCGTACTTGAACAAACGGAAACGATAACGCTGCTGCGCGCGGATGTTTGCGGCGATCACGCCGTGAAGGTTCTCGTCCCACTGCGTGTATTCGTCGATAAACTTGTCTGCTGCGGTTTTGTCACCCGCGTATTGAACCGCCAGCGTGCGCTCCAGCATCTTCCCCACCACTTCGTGATAGTTGTCGTAGTGAATGCGCAGCGTCTTCGTGGCTTGATCAAAACTCAGCAGCCCGTTCTGAAGATAGAAGTTCCACTGCATTAACTGCATCGTGTTGTACGGCTGGTCGCGGCGCGGCTTGTTGTTTTGCAACACGCGCAGGATGCCGCCGGCGTAGACGCTTCTAAGTTGCGCGTCAGTGTAGTAGCCCTGTTTGTGCAGTGCTTCAGCGACGAACAGTGAAACGAGGTCCGCTTTCATCTCTTCCAGCGTGTTGGCATTGTCCTGTAGCGCTTCGTCGAGATCGCGGCCGTCCTTCGTGCGATCGACGCCCAGGTAATGGCCCACTTCGTGCCAAAGCGTGCGATAGAAGTTGCCGTCAGACGTCAACTCTTTTGCCTGCGCCTCACCAACGGCGGCAGCCAACGTTTTTGACGTGCCTTCGAAGATGTTTGGATCGCGCATGATGTTGGCGCGCAGTAGTATCGTGCGGCCATAACGGCGCGCGAGATAGCTCTCATTCGGCAGGATCGTCGCGGTGTTGCCGCCGCGCGACTGGCCGAAGTCAGCCACGACGTCGTAAACGCCGACGGGAATGTCTTCGCGTACCTTTTTGTGATTCTGGTACGGCAGCGAATCCTCGAGCGCCTGCAAGCCTTTCATCGCCTCGCGCAACGCGGTGGTTTCCTGCTGGCGGCTCTGCAACAGGCAGAACGAAAAGAAGGTCTTCACGCCATATAACTCATCGTCGTAGGTCTCGTAGGAACCGATCTGCGCGTTGAGGTTCTTGAACCGGCCGGTCACCCAACTTGCATCGCCAGATTCGTAATCGTTGGACAGGAGATCGCGCGCACGGTTGCGCAGAAACCTCGCAAACTCTTCATCATCCCTCGCGACCGCGTCGGCGGCTTCGTTGAGCAGTCCGTAAGCCTTAACTAACTCGTCGGCGTAAGCGACCGAGTAAGGCACGGCGTACAAGGGCACTTTCGCTGTGGCAGCAGCCGGACGCTGTGCGAGCTGTTGCAAATGGCCGAGAAGTTTCGGCTGCAATGTTTGCAAGACCGGATACTTGTTGAGTCGCGCAATGTCTTCACGCAGGTTCTTCGCATTTGCGGTACGAACTACGGTGCGCAGGTCGAGCATCTCGCTGCGGGTCTCGTCGGGGTCTTTCGAAGAACTGATGAACTGCTCGACTTCCTCTTTCGTGATGCCCCACGGATACATGTTCTTGCCGGGCTTCAGCGGTTCGACCGGCAGAAACGGTTCGCGTTTGTTATCGAGCGTGGTGGCGATTGGTCCCTGAAAGAGGCGGTAGAGCGTCAACAGGTTCTGCGTGGCCGGTGTGGCGCCGTTTTGTTTATTCAACTGCTCGAGCGCGCGATACGAAGAAAGCGCTTCCGGGTGGCGTTGTAGTTCGTAGAGTTTCTGAAAGATCTGGCCTACCTCGATCAACTTGGCGACGGCTTTGCGTTCGCCGTCGGAGAGTTGTGAAGTGTCCGGCGCCAGCCGGATCGTTTGCGTCTTCTCGACGATCGGCTGGCTCTTTTCGAGCGGCCAGTAACCGTTAGCAATGAGCATCGACATGATTAAGCCTGAAGCGAGTTTAGCCATGGACGCATTCTGCCATAAGGAGTTAGCCACAGACCAACACGGATGACACGGAGAAAAGGCCCAAAAGCAAAGTCCGTGTTCATCCGTGAAAATCAGTGGCACGTGTCGGCCTTTTTTTGCATGGGCCAGGCTCTTTTATTGAGGTTTTGCAGCGGAAACGTTGAGGCACTGTCGTTGCAATGGGCCACGTAGTGACGAGTCTACGCACAACGATTCGGCGCCGCTTCAGGCGCATGCGACGACGACGAAACGTCGGCCGTGCGTATGACATGGCACTCGAAGTCGCACGCGTGCTGCCGCCACAAGCAGACGTGCTCGACGTTGGCTGCGGCAACGGATTCATCGCGCACCACCTCAGCGGTCTACTCGGAAAGCCGGTCGTCGGACTGGACGTCGGCGACAGCACCACCGCGCGGATCAAGTACCTGCCGTACGACGGCCGTCATTTTCCGGTGCGCGACCAAAGCTTCGACGCCGTGTTGCTTTGCTACGTGCTGCATCACGCGCAGGACGCGCGACTGGTGCTGAATGAAGTGAGCAGAGTTTTGCGCGAGGGCGGACTCGCAATCATCTACGAAGACATGCCGAAACTCTGGTGGGACCGGCTCGTCTGCTGGACGCACGATCGAAAATGGCGTGGGCGCACTGGTCCATGCACCTTCCAACGCGAACACGGCTGGCGCAAGACGTTTGACCTGGCTGGATTTGAAATCTTGAGCGAGCGACCACTTTCGCGCTGGCGCAATCTCGCGCATCCGGTCGCACGCCGGTTCTTCGTGTGCAGGACAGGCATTCCCGCCTGTCACGCGCCCGCCCTGATGCCCGTCACCCGACAGGCAGGAATCCCCGTCCTACTCAAACCCGATCACGCCGCGCTCCCGCAGCTGCTTGATCATGCGCAGGCAATCAGCCTCGCGAAAGGGACAGATTGAGAGGATCGACTGGATGTCCCACGAGCCATTGATACGCGAAAGCAGAAAACCTTCCTGCGGATCGATTTGCAAATTCGTCATCTCGGCAGGCGAGATTCGCAACTGCGGCACTGAGCGCGGCGTCAGCCCACCCGTCGTGTAAACGTTCTTGACGTACGCCTCCTCCGCCGCCGGCAACAGTGCCTGTGCTTCAGGACTATTGGGCTGTTGCCGTAAAGCCGCTTGAATGATCCGCAACGCGGCTTCGGGATCACTCTCGAGTTTGCGTTCGGCAGACCACACCATCTCGGTCACACTCTCCGGCAGATCTTCGATCCCATTGCCCGGCGGCGGAGTATCTTCCGGCTTCTCGCCCGCCACGCGCGCGACGCCTTCGCTGATCAACGTGTAGAGCTGACCGTAAACATGAAACGCCGACGCGTGCATGTGATAGCAGATCTCTGCGACCGACATTCGCTTGTCGACAAAAAACAGAACCTGCCGGAATTCCTTGCCGAGCTTCAACGACGAGGTCCAACCCGCGTTGAGCTCGAGAATTGCGCGATCGGAAGGCACGAGCGTTCGATAACGGGCGAGCTCGTCGATGCGGTAGATCCCTTCCATGATCACGTTTGTCGGCTCTACTTCGATCAGCAGCAACTCTTCGGGCAACGGGTCTTCGTCGTAAAACTCAAAGTCGCCTTCGTCCCACATGAACAGGTCGTAGATCGCGTCGAGCGTGCGCGTTTTCAGGATCGCAAGCACTTCTTCTTCGGTCAGGAAGCCTTGTTGGACTAACACCTCGCCGAGTTTGGCGCCCGAGGTCCGTTGCACTTCACGCGCGGCTTTCAGTTGACTGTCGTCGACTTTGCCGTAATGAAGCAGCACCTGGCCGAGGTATTCGCGCGGATCATTTGATTTCGAACCGACGATCATCCCGGCTTTGAAATAGACCTGCTTGGTAATCTTGCCGCGATCAAACTTCAACGTCCCTGACTTTCTTCCCGCTGCTAAAAATTGCAGCAGGTCCGTCAGGCTCATCGTCTTCAAAGTACCTTGAATAGCCATTAACTGTTTGCGTGACGTGAGGCTTTCCCTGGGCTCAATCTTCAACCAAATCTGCGGAGATCACGGCCGCTTCCGGACCAGCTTCGCGCGCGATCGCCAGCAGACGCCGCAAATTTTCCGTCTGTTCTTCGTTTAGCTCGACAAATTGCACTCCAAAACCGAGGCCGTGACGATGGTGCCTGACCTCACCTTCGAGATAGAGCCACTCACCATCCGGCAACAGCACGCGGAACGCGACGATCTCTCCCACCATTACCTCGCCCACCGTGTCGAGGTAACACCCGCCTTGGGATAGATCCGTAACACGCGCCGAGTGGCGTTCCTCGTCACCCTGCCAAACCGCGTCGAGGCGCACACTCAACCGGGGTCTAGATCGTCGGTCATCCATTTGCCTGAGGCCATCATAGAATTTTTACTGAAGCACGAAAAGAAAAATCTAAGCGCCTCACTGACGATGTCACTTACAACGCACGCTGAGCGCTTCGGGAATGATCTGGAACGTCGCTGGAAGCCTTCCAGGAAGTTCTCCGTCGACTTCCAGATCTACTAGCGCACCGCCTTCCGCCGGCCGGACGGTGACTTTTCGCGCGAGCGTGTGACTCACTTCCGGCATCGATAGATGCGAGCCCAGGTACACTCGGGGCGCGCTGGTAAAGATCTTCATCGCCCCGAGGTCGCCGACACCGACAACGTCAAACTTTCCGTCCGTCAATTTCGCTTCCGGAGCAATTTTCATCCCGCCACCGAAGTAGCGCGCGTTGGCAATGCAAAGCGTGACGACCAGAAGGTGCCGTTCGCGCGCATCGTCGAGTTGTACCAAAAGACGCGTCGCTTCGGTGCGCATGGCCGTTTGCAGCAGCGAGACGCCGAATGAGACGCGTCCTCCCAACCAACGGGGCGTGTTTGCCGGTAACCAGTCAGGCCCACCGGCTTTGACTCTCTGTATGACTTTCGTGCTCAAACCGCACGACGTTACCCCCACAAAGTAACGCATCGCTTCGGCGCCTTCGTGATTGACAAAGGAAATGCGCCCGACGTCAATGCGGCGCGGGCGACCGGTGCGCAGCACTTGCGCAGCCGCACGGCTACTCGCCGGGATCTCCAGCGAGCGCCGGAAGTCTCCACCGGTTCCACTCGGCAGGATTCCGAGTTCCGCGTCTTTGCCGGAGGTAAGTATGCCGTTGGCCACTTCGGAAATCGTGCCGTCGCCACCGCAGGCGATGATCAGTTTGATTCCCTTGCGGGCCGCGTCAGCCGCAATCGACGCCGCGTCACCGCGAACCTTGGTGAACGCCGTTTGAAACGCGCCAAACTCCGAACGCAGATCACTCGCGAGCCGCGGCCAAGCCTCACCCGTGCTGCCACTCGCGGATGACGGATTAATTATTACCAGCGGTAGAACCATGCATTGTCCTGTCCTGCTCGGCGAGGGCCGCGATTTTTTCCATTACCATGTCAGCGATCTCTTTGTGCGTGCGAAGGCGATCCGGCCGGTTTACGTAGTCGGTCAGATCGATCTGCGGTCCAAAGTGAATGCGAATAACCTCCGCGCGGTTCCAGTTGCGCGCTACCTGCCGCGGCAGATTGTTACACAAACCCGCAATGAACACCGGGATCACCTGCGGCTTCGCCTCAAGAATCAACTTCCCGACGCCAGGCTGCGCACGCAGAAACGAATACGGGTCGTCGCCCTTGTTGCGCGTGCCTTCGGGATGAAATCCGATGACGTTGCCCGGTCCCGTTTGTGCCAGATCTGTCAGCAGACGAAACGAGAACTTATCAAACGTTCGTTTCTCGGGCAGCGGATGATCGCCGGTCGCAAAAAACGGCGGGTACATGGACCACCAGCCCATGACCAGGTTTACAAACAACCCGAGCGGCGACTGGTAAAAGAACCTTCCCCGCACCGGAAAGAAAAGCTGTTTACGCCACTTCGTCAGGCGAAAGAGCATGGCCGAAACGGCATACATGTCGAAGAACGAACGATGATTCGCCACCAGCAACAACGGGCGCTCGCGCGACGCAGCCTCGACGTGCTCGAGCCCATAGACGTTCATGATGTTGTAAGTGGAGAGATGAATCCATCCGGCGCCCATCGTGCTCTGGCACCACGTCCAGAGCCGTTTCCACGCGCCGTGATTCATGCGGCGCGTCAGACGATAGGCAAACCGTTCAAACCAGGAAAGGACGCTGAGTTCTTCGTCTGTTGGAATTACAGTTGATTCGTTCAAGCGTTCACTTTACCCACAAAGAGGCACAAAAGGCACAAAAACATTACAGTATCCCCTCACTTGGTTTGTGCTTCTTGTGCCTTTTTGTGGCTTTACTCGATCGAAAAGTACTTCGCCTCCGGATGATGCACAATAATAGCCGAAGTTGATTGCTCCGGCTCCAACTGAAACTCCTCCGTGAGCGAAACATCAATCCGCGCCGGATCGAGCAGCGTGAACAGCTTCTCCTGATCTTCGAGACGCGGGCACGCGGGATACCCAAAACTGTAACGCGACCCCTGATACTGCTGATGAAACAGGCGCGCAAGATTCGTCGCGTCGTTGCCCGCGATGCCCAGTTCTTCTCTGATGCGCTTGTGCCAGAACTCAGCGAGTGCTTCGGCCGCCTCGACACTCAGTCCGTGAAAGTAGAGATAGTCAGCGTAGTTGTCTGACTTGAACAGCTCGTGTGAATACTCACTCGCACGCCGGCCAACAGTCACCAAATGAAACCCAACGACGTCCATTCTTTCCGATTCCTGCGAAGCGAAGAAATCGGCAAGACACAGGTGCTTGCCCGCGGGCTGGCGTGGAAAAGTAAACCGCACCCGCTCGCGCTGGTTCTCGTCGTAAACGATCAAATCGTTTCCGGAAGATTGGCAGGCGAAGTATCCATAAACGACTTTCGGAACGAGCAGTTTCTCACGCTTCGAACGCTCTTTTAGCTCTTCATAAACCGGACGGACCTTGTCGCGCACCAGCGCCTGGTACTTGTCCGGCGGCGTCTTGCCCTGTTTGAACTGCCATTGACCTTTGAACAGCGCATTCTCGTTGACATAAGCAAACACGTCATCGAGCGAGATGTCTTCGACCACACGCGAACCGTAGAACGGCGGCGCCGGAATCGGCACCTGCGGATTCACTTCGGAACGCGTCGTGTGCGTCGTGTTACCACTCGGCGCTGCTCCGCGCGGGCGTGCTGCCTTGCGTATCCCTAGCTTCGCTTCCTCACCAACCAGATCCTCAACGTCCTCTTCTACTACAACTTTCTCCACTCTGTCCGTGGTTGCCGTGTCATCCGTAGCCCCCACAAGTTGGTCCATCGTGCGCAAACCAGCAAACGCATCGTGCGCATAAAACAGCGTTCCCTTATAAAGCGACTTCAGATCCTCTTCGACATACCGCCGCGTCAACGCAGCGCCACCGAGAATTACCGGTACCTTCACGCCGCGCTCGTTCATCAACTCGAGGTTGTCTTTCATGATCAGCGTCGACTTCACGAGCAAGCCGCTCATGCCGATCGCGTCCGCGGCTGTCTCGTCGTACGCCTGCAAAATCGCCTCAATTGGCTGCTTGATGCCCAGGTTGTGCACCTTGTAACCGTTGTTCGTGAGAATGATGTCGACGAGGTTCTTGCCGATGTCGTGAACGTCGCCCTTCACCGTCGCGAGCACCATCGTGCCTTTAGCGGTGGCGCCGCCTTTCTTTTCCATGAACGGTTCGAGAAAGCGCACGGCGGCCTTCATCGCTTCGGCCGACTGCAACACGAACGGCAACTGCATCTGCCCGCTGCCAAAGAGATCGCCGACGACTTTCATGCCGTCGAGAAGGATGTTGTTGATGATGTCGAGCGCCGAATGCTTTTCGAGTGCGACCTTGAGCTCGTCTTCGAGACCGATCTTCTCGCCGTCGATGATGTGGTTCTTGAGACGCTCTGCGACAGTGTCGCCCTTCGTCGCTTTCTTCGTGGTCTTCGACTTGACGCCTTCGAACAGCTTGGTGAACTCGGTCAGTGGATCGTAAACGCAGACATCGCCTTCAAACTTCCGCTGATCGTAGATTAACTCGCGCGCGACCTGGATTTCCCTTTCGCCGATGCGATTCAACGGCTCGATCTTGCTGGCATTCACGATCGCAGCGTCGAGTCCGGCTTCAACCGCGTCGTGCAGAAACACCGAATTGAGCACGAGGCGCGACGCTGGAGTCAGGCCAAACGAGATATTCGATACGCCGAGCAGCGTGTACGCGCCCGGCAGTTCGCGCTTGATGCGCTTGATCGCTTCGATAGTTTCGAGCGCGTTGCGGCGATCCTCTTCGATGCCTGTTGAGATCGGCAACGCCAGCGAATCGAAAAAGATATCTGATGCGGGCAGGCCCGCCTCCTGCGTTGCTTGTTCGTAAGCGCGCTTGGCGATCTTGAACTTGCCTTCCGCAGTGCGCGCCATTCCCTCTTCGTCGATCGTGCCGATCACCACGCTTGCGCCGTACTTTTTCGCGAGATCGATGACCTTCAGAAACCGCGGCACACCGTCTTCGTAATTCGTTGAATTGAGAATCGACTTGCCGCCGGCGTGCTGCAGCCCGGCTTCCATCTTCTGCCACTCAGTCGAGTCGAACATCAGCGGAATCTTGACGTTCGTCACCAGGCGTGAAGCGAGCTCGTGCATATCCGCTTCACCATCGCGGCCGACGAAATCCACGTTGACGTCGAGAATGTGCGCGCCTTCGCGTTCCTGTTCCTTGCCGAGCGCGACCAGACCGTCCCAGTCTCCTGCATTCAGCAGGTCACGCATCTTTTTCGAACCACTCGCATTCACGCGTTCGCCGATGATCAGAAACGACGCATCCTGCACGTAAGGCTGTTGCATGTAGATCGACGACGCTGCCGCCACAAGTCTTGCATCGCGGTGCCTGGGCGTGATGCTCTGCATCGTTTCGACGACCTTGCGCAGATGCGCGGGCGTCGTCCCGCAACAACCGCCGACGATGTTGACGCCGAAGTCGCTCGCGAAATGGAGCAGCTGGGCCGTGAAACTGTCCGGCGTTTCGTCGTAGTGCATCTTGCCTTCAACGACTGAGGGCAGGCCCGCGTTCGGCAGCACCGAAACCGGCAGCGGCGCATTCTCGCAGAGATACTTGATGCTCTCGGTCATGTGTTTTGGACCGGTGCCGCAGTTCATTCCGATAACGTCGATCGGAAATGGTGCGAGAGCGGTTAATGCCGCAGAAATCTCTGTGCCGTTAAGCATCGTGCCGAATGTTTCAATCGTCACCTGCGCGATCACGGGCACGCGCGTGCGCGTTTCTTCAAAGACGGAAAAGATCGCTGAGAGTGCGGCTTTTGTTTGGAGTAAGTCCTGACAGGTCTCGACGATTAACAAGTCGGCCCCACCATCAAGAAGCCCGCGCACCTGAACCTGGTAAGCCGCGCGAAGTTCCGCGAAAGTGATGTGGCCCAAGGTCGGCAGTTTTCGTCCCGGCCCCATCGAACCGGCGACCCAGCGCGGTTTTGCTTTCGTTGAATAATCGGAGGCGATGCGCTTCGCGAGACGAGCGGCACGCACGTTCATGTCATAAGCCTGATCGGCGATGCCGTACTCGGCGAAGTCGACGGGCGTGCCGTTGAACGAATTTGTCTCGATGACGTCGCAACCAACGTCGAGAAAAGCGGTGTGCACGTTTTCGACAGCGTCCGGGCGCGTGACGAGCAGGTTTTCGTTGCAACCTTCAAAACGTGGGCCACCAAAGTCGTCGAGCGTCAGGTTCTGGACCTGAAGGTTGGTCCCCATCGCGCCGTCGAAGACGACAATACGTTCTTTTATTGCGTCGAGTATGTTTGCCATTGACGATTTCCGATTTTCGATTTTTGATTGCCGATTGCCGATTGATCATTGCTGAGTGCCGACTGCCCGATGGTTTTTGGTAGCTATGCGTTTCAACAAGTGAAATAGGCACTCAGCAATGATCAATCGGCAATCGGCAATCGAAAATCGACAATGATAAAAAGGCCCCGCGCTTAACAACGCGGAGCCTGGAAACTGACTCATCGAGCTGTTTAGCGGATTATTTTACGTGGCCGCAAGTCGCTTTAACTCACCACGTCAATTGTCAAAGCGTATTGAAGCATATCTTGAAGATCCTGTAAATCCTACACAGGCTCCTGTAAATCCTGTACCATGCCTTTAAATGCGACGCGCCATCTACCCCGGTTCGTTTGATCCCGTTACCAACGGCCACCTGGACATTATCGAGCGCGGCTGCAAACTATTCGACGAAATCATAATCGCCATCCTCGTCAATCCGGAGAAACAACCGTTCTTTACTGTCGATGAACGCCGTGAGACGCTCTCGGAAGTCCTGCAACACATCGATAAGAGACACTGCAAATTACGCGTTGACTCTTTCAGTGGACTGCTCGTCGAATATGCGGTTGCCCAACAGGCCGACGTGATCGTGCGGGGCATACGGGCAATCTCGGATTACGAGTATGAGCTACAGATGGCGCTAATGAATCGCCGGCTCGAACCGGGCATCGAGACCGTGTTCATGATGCCGGCCGAGAGTTACTCTTACGTCAGCTCGCGCCTGGTCAAGGAAGTGTTTCAACTCGGGGGCACGGTCGAGGGTCTCGTGCCACCGCTGGTCGAACAACGGATGAAAGAAAAGATAGCCCAAAGATGAATACTCTTTCTGTTGTATCAAAGTCCGCCATGTCATCATTCCCTGTTTCTGAAAATGTCCGCCGTATGCAGTCGTCAGCGACGATGGCCGCGATGCAAGCCGCCGAAGCCTTGCGTGCGGCAGGTGTGAACGTCTGCGACTTTGGCGCGGGCGAACCAGACTTCGACACGCCGGAAAACATCAAGCAGGCCGCCGCCGCCGCGATGCACGCCGGACGCACGAAGTACACCTCGGCCGGTGGCATTCGCGAGATTCACCGCGCGATTATCGATTTCTACAGGCGTGAGTTTGGGACGGAGTATCAGTCATCGGAAGTGATGGCGACGGCCGGCGGCAAGCAGGCAATCTTCAATGCGGTCGTGACATTGATCAATCCCGGTGATGAAGTCTTGATTCCGAAGCCTTACTGGGTGACGTTTCCTGAGGTCGTTGTTTTTGCAGGCGGCACGCCGGTCTTTATCGAAACCGAAGAGACGGATTTTGTGCTCACGGTGGATCAGGTTGAAAAAGCAATCACGCCGCGCACGAAGTTGATCATTCTCAATTCTCCGTCGAATCCTTCCGGGCGTGTGCTGCCGCCGAACGACTTCCGGCGCATTCTCGAATTAACCACCGAGCGCGGCATCTACGTTGTCTCAGACGAATGCTATTTGCGCTTCGTCTACCCGCCTGCCGAAGTTTTCAGTGCGGCGAGTCTGCCAGCGGAACTGAGGTCGCGCTTGTGCATCGCCGGGTCGTTCTCAAAAACATATGCGATGACCGGCTGGCGCGTCGGTTACTCACTCGCACCGGCTGAGTGGACCAAAGCGATGTTGAAGGTACAGGGTCACTCGACGTCGAACACGAATTCAATCGCGCAATGGGCCGCAGTCGAAGCGCTCACTGGCCCGCAGGAGTCCGTAGCGACGATGCTCGCCGAATACACGCGCCGCCGCGAGTGGCTGTTAAAGGAGTTGTGCGAGATTCCGGGAATGACCTGCGCCCAACCTGAAGGTGCGTTCTACGCTTTTCCCAACGTGCGTGGCTTGTTGAAGAACAGATTGAAAACTTCCGGTGAGTTTGCGCAGCGGCTGCTCGAAGAAGAACACACTGTGGTTACGGACGGAGCGGGCTTCGGCGCAGAGGGCTACGTGCGCATCTCCTATGCGACTTCAATGGAGCAAATAAAAGAAGGCGTCGGACGAATCCGACGCCTTGCCGAGAAGATCTCGAAGAGTTAGTGAATTAGTAAAGGTTGAAGTTGTATTCCAACTGCATCCACATCGAGACTGGATGCCCATCCTTCGTTGCCGGCACGAACTTGATCTGACGCGCTGCGGCAATCGCCCTTTCAGTCAATCCATAAGGCAGGCCTGAAACGGTGCGGATGTTCGTCACCGATCCGTTGGAGGCAAAGACCACTTTCAGCACCACCGTGCCGACGATCTGGTTCTTGCGAGCGTCCTCGGTGTATTGCGGCTCGGGCTTGGAAAGCAGACGCGCTTTCGAGGTCACTTCCTTACCCGTGAAGATTCGGTCGTAACCGCCACCGCCGCCACCCGGACCACCGCCACCATCGTTGCGGTCGCCACCGCCGACGTTGCCGCCACGTCCTGGTCCAAAACCAGGGCCTTCACCGGAACCGATACCGCTGCCCGTTCCACTGCCAATACCACTCCCGGTGCCGGTGCCTGACGAAGGATCAGTGCTCTTCGATTTTTGATCACCGTACGGCAGCGGTCGCGCATCCGGTGGAATCAAGAGCGGATCGGCAACGATCGTTGCGGCCACTGGTAGCGCCGGGTTCTTGATCGGTGGTGGCTTCACATCAGGCGCCACAACCTGTGGAATGTCCAACGAAGCCTGCGGAGTCTTGCCGAACGAAGCGGGCTTCGCTTCTTCACGGCCACCGCCGCCGCCACCGCCGGCCTTCTCCTGTTTCGGCTTGCTGCCGCCGCCACTGCCCTTGTTCAATCCGGCAGTTCCCGGATCTGGCGTTGGCTGTTCGTCAGGAATATCAAAAACCTGGTCGGCCAATTCGGCCTCTTCGCCGGCGTTCTGGGCGACCAACATTCCATGCCGGCGATCCATAGCCACGATGATGCCGAGAATCGCAAACAGGAAAACGAACGACGTGATCATCGCCGCAACCACGCTGCGCGAATCGGACGGCTCAGCCCCCATCACGGCAGCGCCACGCTCTCGTCCAAGCCACGTCGAAAACAGCGCTATGAGCAAACCGCCAGCAAACACCGCGAACAGGACGAGCCCGACGCGAGAAGACGTAGCCGACTGCGAGCGGTCCATCAACATCACGGCGCCGACCAGTGCCAGCATGGCAAGGAAAGCCGCGCCCATTGCGAGCAGCACGTTCGGCTTACGGAGAAACTTCATGAACATGTTGCCGTAGCCGACAAACGTTCGTTTCGTGAAGCCAAATGGATCGCGTTTGAACTCCGGCCAGGTCAGTTGATATTCGTGGGCAACATCAGCGAGTTCGTGGCCAAGACGTGAAGCCAGGCCCGCGTCGCTCATGATCGTGAGGTGGTATTCCTCTCGCGGAACAAGCGCGTGAGAATTGCTGGCCGCAGCATGGGCCGGATGCATAACCGGTTCAATTATCGGCACGACATGCAGGATGCCATCGGCTCTTGTCACCGACTCATTATTGTCGCTCGGATCGTTCTCGCTACTAACGGTCAGGCTCGGGTCCTCGACCTTCGCTGAAGCGGCGACTCTTGCTGAAACGGGTTGTAATGGCGTCCCGTCAACTGGACAGAAGCTGAACTTATCAGCGAATTCTTCTTCACATCTGGAACAGAACTTCATCGATACTACCTCTTCTCGCCTATGGGGGAGCAGCACCGACTGAGACAGCCCGTCTGCACCTGAAAATTCTCTTGCAAAACTATTTGCGATTCGCTTGTCGAGAACTCTCGAAGGCCCTGGCGCGTTCCAGCGTTCGAGCAACGACTTGAGCTCGTCATCGGAAATAAACTCATTTTCCGGCTCAACGCCCATTTCAGGCCTCCTTCAAAGTAACAATTTCCCTACCACTATTCAATTCCTGACCGCTGTCTAGATACGGCCGCAGGATGCTTTTCAGACGTTCCCGCGCTCGAAACAAACGGCCCTTTACCGCGCCGGGGTCGGCACCCGTGATCTCCGCGATCTCGTTGAGGCTGAGCCCCTCGTATTCGAAGAGAATGAGTGCTTCACGTTGCAGCGGAGCCAGACTGAAAACAGCCCTGCGAACCTCCGCGGCAAGTTCTTTGTCAAGCAACTTTCGCAACGGCCCATGCCGCGGCGAAAGCTGAGGTTCTTCCGCTACTTCGTCGAGTCCAGTCTCGCGACCCGAACTGCGGAAGTGTTTCAACGCCAGATTTCTGGCGGCCGCAAACAAATAAGTTCTCAAAGAAGCTCGTTCCGGACGAAAGTTCCCCGGCTTTCGAATCAAGCTGAGGAAACAGTCGTGCGTGACGTCTTCGGCAATATCAATTTCGCCGAGTAACCGGTATGCGAAACGAAAAATCGGCTGCCGGTGTCGGTCGTACAACTCCAGAAAGGCTGCCTGGTCACCCTCTCCCGCTCTCTTGAGCAATGCCTCGTCTGTGTTTCTCTCGGGCAATCAAGCACTCGATCCTGCAGGAACCTGCTTCCTGCTGAAGTTACCTCAACCCGGAAAAAAGTTACGGGGGCTAGCTAAAAAACTTGCATTCAAGCCCGATATTATCCCGCGAGGGGCGGCAAGTACATACTCTTTTGCTTCGTAGGACAGGCATTCCTGCCTGTCCGACTATCAACGACAGCCAGGAATGTCTGTCCTACCCAAGGCAGCCGAGGCTTAGGATGCCGGTAAAAGCCAAACGGTTGACGGGCAAACATACGGCATCTAAGATGTTTTACTCATGCCTAAAGCTTTAATAATCCATGCTCTCCGAGGAATTCTGGTCTCGGCCTTTCTGGTTCTCCTCGTGGCGCAACCGGCGCTCTCACAAACAGCCAAAGAACCCGACCGCGAGCAGTTGCTAAACGGGCTGCGCTTGCTCATCTGGCCACAACCCGGAAGCCCCGAATTAATCGTCAAACTACGCATCAACGGCGGGGCTGCGTTTGACCTCGCCGGCAAGTCGGGCCAGATGGCGCTACTCGGCGACCTGCTCTTTCCCGACGCCGCCACGATCGACTATTTCACCGACGAGCTGGGCGGAAAACTGGACGTCAGCGTCAACTACGATTCGATCACCATCACGATGGTTGGCAAAGCTGCTGAGCTCGAGCAGGTCATTTCAGTGCTGCGCAACGCGATCCTCTCGACTCAGTTCGCGCCCGAGGTCGTCACCCGCATTCGTGATGCACGTATCAAGAGCCTGCGCGATGCGACCGTCTCACCGGCGATGGTTGCTGATCGGGCGATCGCAGCCAGGCTCTTCGGTGACTTTCCCTATGGGCGGCGCCCCGGCGGTACACCTGAAGATCTCGCGCGTGTGGACCGCGCCGATCTGATGCTGGCACACGAGCGTTTCCTGAATTCAAACAATGCGACGCTCGCGATTGTCGGCGGTGTTACCACGGCCCGAGTGTTTCGCACGGTGCGACAGCTTCTCGGCCCGTGGCGCAAGACCGAGAAGATTGTCCCGACGACTTTTACCCAGCCGAAAGCCGTCGATCCACGCACCTTAATCGTCAACGTTGCTGGGCCAACTACTGAACTTCGTTTAGCCGTTCGCGGCCTGGCTCGATCTGACGCAGACTTTGCCGCCGCGACCGTACTTGCGCGCGTCGCCCAACACCGCTGGCAGGCAATGGCCGCGGAACTCGCGAACCAGCCGGTGTTCGTCCACAGCGAGGTAAACGTTTTGCCGGGCCAGTTTGTGATGGGCGCGGCTGTCAGCACTGAAAAGACTGCGGATGCGTTAGCGAATGCGAAGAAAGTGATGGAGTCGTTAGTAAGCACACCCGCCACTGTCGCCGAGCTGGATCGGGCGAGGACGGAAGTCGTAAACGAAGCGGTTGCGATCGCCACAAAGTCAGAAGCAGTGCCCGATCCGTGGCTCGATGCCGACACGTACCGGCTCAGCGCGGTGCAAGATCAACCGGCATTGTTACGAGCGGTAACACCTGCTGATGTTCAGCGTGTTGCAGGGCGGCTCTTTAAGGCACCGGCCGTCGCATCGGTGGTTGTGGGTGAAGTTGATCCACTCAAGACTGCCTTGCAGGGACGCGTTCAATATGAAGTGCTCGGTGAAGTTGCCGCTCCAACTCCTTCATCGAAAACTCCAGCAAAACCAACAGGCAACGCTAATCCCAGGTAATCGCAAAGTGTTCGCAAGCGTCTTGCAACCAAAGGCAAACGAGATTTGGTTTAACTGTGCCTGACAAAACGAACGCCGCAAATGAGCATGCGGGCCGCGTTCGCGAAATGTTTGCAAGGATCGCGAAGCGGTATGATCTTTTGAACCATTTGCTCTCCGGTAACGTCGATAAGCGATGGCGCCGGATCGTTGCACAGAGAGTACGCGAGAAACTTTCGTCGAGCAGTTCGCAAATTCTCGATGTGGCATGTGGCACCGGCGATTTGTCGTTGACGCTGTTTGAAAATACAGGAGCCAGAGTTGTCGGTACCGACTTCTGTCGACCGATGCTGAAGATTGCGGCAGGCAAGACTTCGGATCGGATACCTTTGATAGAAGGCGATGCGCTGGACTTGCCGTTTCGCGATAGTGCGTTTGAAGTGGTGACGATCGCGTTCGGCTTGCGTAATCTCGCGAGTGTCGAAGGTGGTTTGGCAGAACTCCGAAGGGTTTTGAAACCGGGCGGATGGGTGGCAGTGCTCGAGTTTTCAAGACCAGCGAATGCGATGATACGGCCGTTGTTTGGTCTGTACTTCACCAGGGTGTTACCGCTGATGGGTGGTCTCGTCAGTGGTTCACGGATGGCGTACAGCTATCTACCGGCTTCGGTGCAGAAGTTTCCAGACCAGGAACAACTCTCGCTCCTAATGCAGCGGGCAGGTTTTGAGCAGGTTCAGTTTGAGAACCTAACAGGCGGCATCGCGGCCTTGCATATGGGGAAAAGGCCGGAATGATTGAGGATTGGTTGCAGCGTTCTAAACCTTGCAACCAGATACGTAGTCACGGGGTGCGGTTTGGTAAGCGCGCGGTTGTCGGGGCTGTGCGAGTATTCGAGTCGTACCTCGGGCTACGTTTTTTGCATCACGAAGAAACACAAGAGACGCAAAGAGGCACAGGAGGTAGAGTCGGTTACCCTTTCTTGTGCCTTTTGTGCTTTTTTGTGGCATGATGCGCCGCAGTGCGCACCAACCTTCGTTATCGGGTATTCGGGATCCTGAGACGCATTTTAATCCTGCTGCTGGTTGTTTGGACCGTTGTCTCTCTCGTAACACTTCTAATCGAGCTGGTTCCCGGCGATCCGGCCGTCGCCGTACTTGGCGAACAAGCTACTCCCGAACAGTTTGCGCAGTTTCGCGAAAAGCACGGTCTCGATCGTCCAGCCTTCTTCTTCTCTTTTCCACTCGATGCTGACGGCCGCCATTTCGTGTGGCACGGAGCTGACAACCGTTACGTGGACTACTGGAGTGCGCTGCTAAAAGGCGACATGGGCTTATCGTTTCGCAACGATCGTCCAGTCAGCGAACTCATCCTCGAACGTTATCCGGCCACGATCGAGCTCGCGATCTTTGCGATGCTCATTGCCGTGCTGATCGCGATACCACTTGGCGTGATCGCCGGCACGAATCGTGGCACGATCATCGACAACATCGCTTCCGTTGTCGCACTGCTGGGCATCAGTTTGCCGAGTTTTGTGATCGGGCCCATGCTGGTCTACATCTTTGCCGTCAAACTGCGCTGGCTCGCACCGTCGGGTCGTTTCGACTGGAGCGACATCATTCTGCCGGCGTTCACGCTTGGCGCCGCGCTTTCCGCGATCCTGACGCGCATGGTGCGTTCATCCGTCATTGAAGAGCTCGGCGAAGACTACGTGCGCACTGCGCGCGCGAAGGGTTTGAGCGAGCGCACGGTCATTTACAAGCACGTCCTGAAGAATGGACTGATTCCGGTGGTCACGATCCTGGGTCTGCAACTCGGCGTCCTGCTCGCGGGCGCCATCATCACGGAAAAGATTTTCGGTTGGCCCGGTCTCGGTTTACTGCTCGTTGAAGACGGGATCGGAAAACGCGATTACCGCGTCGTGCAAGGCTGTGTGCTCGTGATTAGCATGACCTACATCATCGCGAACCTGCTCACCGACATGGTCTATCGCTGGCTGGATCCGCGCATTAGAGTCTCGTAAAGCAACAACCACGAGACACTGAGAAAGCTCAAAGTAAAAGACTTAATGAACCGGCTGACAATTATTGGACTCGTTATCGTCGCCGTGCTCGTGATCGTGGCGCTGTTTGCGCCGTGGATTGCGACGTACGACGTGGGCGCGACGAACCTCTCGATGCGTTATTTGCCACCCTCGGCCGCGCACTGGTTCGGCACTGATTCAACTGGCCGCGACATCTTCTCGCGCGTGGTTTTCGGCGCGCGCATCTCGTTACAGGTCGGGATCATCGTCGTCGCGGTTTCGGCGATCATCGGCACGCTGCTCGGCGCGATTGCCGGTTATTACGGCGGCTGGGTCGACCGTTTTGTTTCCGGCTACGTCTTCAACGTCTTTCTCGCTTTCCCGGGTCTGCTACTCGCGATCGCGATGGTCGCGTTTCTGGGCGCCGGATTGAATAAACTGATTCTCGCGTTGTGCATTATCGGCTGGGTTGGCTATGCACGGCTGATCCGCGGTCAGGTGCTGAAGGTTCGCGAGTATGATTTCGTGCAGGCGGCTCGCGCGCTTGGCGCGAGTGACGCGCGCATTCTGCTCGTTCATATTCTGCCGAACGCGATCCAACCGCTGATCGTGCAAGCGAGTTTGGGTATGGCGGGCGCGGTGCTTTCCGAAGCCGCGTTGTCGTTTCTTGGTCTCGGCGTGCCGCCGCCGGCGCCGTCCTGGGGTGTGATGATTGAAGAAGCACGTGACCTGTCGACGCTGCAAGCCGCGCCGCACGCGCTCATATTTCCCGGCATCGCCATCGCACTCACAGTGCTCGCCTTCAACTTCATCGGCGACGGCTTGCGCGAGCATCTCGATCCTCGACAACGGGCCCGGTGACGATCGTGCGCGAACTAACGATTTCAATCCGTAATTTATCGAAGACCTATCCCGTTCCCTTTCGACGTCTGCGTGCGTTCTTTCGCCGCCCGGTGAAAGAACCGGTCGAAGCGCTGCGCGATGTTACCTTTGACGTTCATAGCGGCGAGATCTTCGGATTGATCGGACGCAACGGCGCCGGCAAGACAACGCTCACGAAGATTGTCGCGACGCTGGTGCAGCCAACTACCGGCACCGTAACTGTTCGCGGCAACGATAGCGTCCTTCACGACGAGCAGGTGCGCCAGCAGATAGGTCTCGCAACAGCCGAAGAGCGCAGCTTCTATTGGCGGTTAACGGGCGAACAGAACCTGATGTTCTTTGCGCGTCTTCACGGCCTTAGCGACCGCACCGCGAAACAACGCATTCGCGATCTGTTTACAAAACTCGAACTCGAAGAAGTCGCGTGGCGCCGTTTTGGTGAGATGTCGACCGGAAATAAGCAGCGACTCGCCGTAGCACGTGCGATGTTGTCGAATCCGCCAGTGCTGCTGTTGGACGAACCGACTCGTTCACTCGATCCACTTGCCGCTGCCCGTATGAGAGGAATGATTAGCGCGCTGGCACAGCAGGATCAGCCCGTAACGATTCTGCTTACCTCGCACAACCTTGCGGAAGTGGAAACGCTTTGTGAACGCGTCGCAATCATCAGCCGCGGGCGCATCCGCGCCATCGACACGCCGCAACAACTGCGGAGCCTTACCTCTGGAAAGGAACAGGTCCACTTAACCGTTGCGGGTTTGAACGGCGCAAACGAGCCCAGCAAGGTCTCCATCACCCGGCAAGTTAACGATAATCAACTCGACGATACAATTAGAGAGTTACAGCAGCGTGGCGGGCGCATACTCGACGTGGCAGTTGAACGGGCTACGTTACTCGACGTGCTGGAACTCTACGAAAGCGGAACCACGGATGAACACGAACGGCAGAAACACGGATAACCACAAACCTGATCTGCGTTCGTCCGTGCAGATCTGTGGCAAATGAAAAGTTTAAAACTCTTACCCAGAAGGATTTTTGCGTTTGTCGCGCGCGACTTTCGGTTGTTCGTGAGTTACCGGATGCAGTTCTTCCTGCGCATCATTTCGGTGTTGGCTGTCGTCACGACGCTTTTCTTCATCTCCAAGATCTTCGCGGGGTTCACC
>Ga0187894_10001030_pt1 | contig 37014 bp, 38 predicted proteins | sample GBC1701081metaG_FD_136650 | JGI IMG/M metagenome (GOLD analysis project Ga0187894, IMG submission 136650) | White microbial mat communities from a lava cave in the Kipuka Kanohina Cave System on the Island of Hawaii, USA - GBC170108-1 metaG ...
CACACAGGCCAGCGTCTCAAAGTAATCGTCTTCATGGCGCCGAATCCCTCTTGAAGACGGGATGAGAAGAGTGGCCGGGTGCCCTTCTTGCTCGCGGAACAAGCACGGTAGGAATGTGCTCGTTGGACGCGCGCAGTAAAGGGCAGCCTCGGCCACTCCTCAATGGAAAGGTTGAGAGATTTGGACAGGCCTCGCTCGACGGCCGCAGTCGAAAGCTTCTCACAACCTTGCTTGGTTGGGTGATGAATAGAAGGGAATAAGTACCCATATGTGGAGTAAGCTTATGATCGGATCGGAACCGTCCGGCCTTCTTCTAAATCTTGGAGGTCAGCCCAGCTTGTGAGATCGGTGCGGGAGGGATCGACTGCGTCTCTGAGCTTGTTGAAGTATTCCTGCTTCTCCGGCGTGCTTGGCCCGCGATTCAGCATTATTCGGTTCCATGCTTCCAATTCGGTTGGAGGATGCGCCTTCGCCGTCTGGGTGAACCATTTCGCCACGGCTTCGTCTGATGGATTGGGTTTGACGGCTGCGGTGAACTGATCGGCCGTGATGCCTGCGAACTCCATGAGCCGGTGATCCATGGGGCAGGGGTAGATGTATTCTCCTTCAGTGCCGGCCAGCACGGCGCGGCATTTATCGATCATTCGCGCCAGATGGACAAAACCTTCTAGCTTGACGCGCATGCTCCGGGGGAATGATTTCCGTAGATCCATAGCAGAATGTACAAAAACCTACCACCAGAAGAAGACCGTCATTTGGTTTGTCTCGCTTGTTTGGTAAACCAAGACCAACGCATCTCCCTTGTCATAGTAACTTGTGATTCGTGAACGTCAAGTTCTTCACGATCACTTTACCGTTTTCGTATGAAATGATTCGGCGGGTGGCCGGCAGGTCCGACGATCCGACGCGCACGTAGGTGTCGGTCAAGCTTTCCACGTTGGTCAGCTTCCCGTCGGTGGGTGAATAGTAATACACGCTGTACTTTGTCGTTAGATTCTTCTGGTCTTGAGTCACCGCGCTCTCTTCCACGTTAATCGTAAAGGCAAAGGGAGTCATGCCTGGGTGCGCCATCTTGCGATTGATCTGGGTGATGCGATTGTCTTTGAGGCGATAATACGAGTTCGACCCGTGGATGATCAGTTTTGTGCCGAACGGGTGCCCGTCTTCTTCCATCGTCAATGAGTACTTGCCGTCCGATTCTTCGAAGGTTCTCGGGCCACGGTGCACCGCGATCATACCGAGCTGTTCCTGAGCCCATTTCTGCACGTCGGCCTCCCTCAGTTGGACCGATACTTCACGAGGACCTTTCACCACGACAGGTCCGCTGGTTTCCTTCCCGTTCACATTCACTGTTAGATCGGCCGTGAATCCCTTAAAGTCTTTCTGCCAACGCGCGGTCTTTTCGAATGCTTGCAGAAGCACCTCGCGGGCCTTCGGATCGTCGGCGACCGTGGGCTGTTCCTGTTTCTGATGTTCCATGCAAGGTCTCCTTCTTAAAATAATGTGAGCGGGATTATAACCCCCAGATGAAAATAGCCTCAAGTGGTACCCAGTCTGTGCAAGGCATCTGGTGCATTTGCGCAAATTCCGCTATACTGCTCGGCGCGTTGCTGTACCTAGTATAGAAAGGACGGACATGGAACGACGGGCTGCTTCCCATACCGAAGAAGAAGAGATGAACCATCGCCGCCGGCTGCTGAATGCCGCGAAGAAAGGCGATCAGAAGGCCATCGGCAAGCTCTTAGAGCTCTATCAAGTGCGGATTTACAGTGGCGATATGGTGACGAAAATGAATAAAACATCCGCGACACACAAACTCCAGGCTCAGCTCGCGGAAGGGAAACCAGTGAAGGGTGGGTCGGGGAGTCACGGCAAGAAGACTGCGCCTGCAAAGCTTGCTCCAATGAAACGCAGACATGCGAAGTCGTCTCCAGCGAAACGCGCGCCTGCGAAAGCCAAGTCGCGTCCTGCCATTTCGAAGTCAAAAGCTAAGCCAAAGGCAAAAGCAAAAGTTCGATCAGCCAAGGTCGCAGCAAAGAAACGCAAGAAATAGCCAGGCTGCGATTATTGTACGGCCACTCGTAGTCCCCCTCCCGCCAGTTTCGCGGCGATCTCTTCCGCTTGTTCCAGCGCACCCGCGAACACGATGGCCTCCCCATCATGGTCGATCTTCCATGCCAGCTCAAAGGCCTTCGTGGAGTTCATGCCCGGAATGTATTGGCAGAAGAGCGAAATGACTTGCTCGTATGTATGACACTCGCAGTTGAACACGATCACACGCGCGTCGAGCTTGGCACCTACGTCGACGCTAGTGGTCTCTGTCGTGACAGGAGGTGCGAAGGGAGTTTCTGTGCCAGCCATGGGGACGAATTCTAGCAGACTTGGGTGTATCTTTTAATAGCCTACCCGGATGAGCAGGTGGTTGGTTCTCAGCCAATTCTCCCGGACACAGGATTGCGCATAGAGCGAGAAATGAGCGGAGGAGTCTGTGACTGGTTGGAGCTGGTGTGCCAGCGCCAGGGTCTGCGTATAGACGAGTGAGGCGGATGTCTTCACGAGGGCGAGCCCATATTCAAAGTGGTACCCCTCTTCAAGGGTGGCGCTGCTCTTCGAAAGTGCTCTCACCAGACCGAGATCATAGGCTTGCTGCCTGAACGAATCGTCCATGAGGCGCAGGAGTGCGGCAGGGCTTGGCACGAGACTGTTGCCGATACGAAGGCTGTGGGACGGCTCGAACAGTCCACGTTGGAGAAGCCGGTCCCGGCGAAACGCGGTGTGAAAGCGCGCGCGCCAAAGAGGATCGTGAAGGTCGCGATCGATGGTGAATGCCACAGCGGGGGGAAGTGGTCCACTTACGTCATAGCCTTGCACGAGGCGTCCGGATGTGATGAGGTCCGGGAAGCTCATGCCCATCCGGTCTTGGAACGCCGTCAACCCGGACTTGGAGGTCAATTGCAGCGCCATGAAGTCACGAAAATGAACGGTGGCGAAGCGAGTCAGGAGCCGTGCCAAGGTATCTGGGTGGCAAAGATGAAAGGGGTAGAACAGCGCGTGGGGTACTCGGGGTCGATTCATCGACAAAGTTTCACGGTCATGCTAGGGTTTGCGCGTGCGATATCTCTTCACGTCGTGGTTTGATTTCCTGCTTATCTTTGTCCCGGCGACTATCGCGCTTGAAGTCCTTCGAGCTGATCCACTGTTGATCTTTGTGTCGGCTGGACTTGCCATTATTCCTCTGGCGGGCCTGTTGGGACGAGCCACCGAGCATTTGACGACCCATGTCGGCGCTGGCATTGGTGCGCTGCTTAATGCCTCGCTTGGTAATGCCGCGGAATTGATTATCGCACTTGTGGCTCTGCGTGAGGGCCTTCACGATGTCGTCAAAGCCTCTCTCACCGGCTCGATCGTCGGCAACATCTTACTCGTGCTCGGGGTCTCCTTGTTTGCCGGCGGGATGAAATACGAACGGCAAAAATTCAATCAGACCGCTGCCGGAATGGGCGCCAGTCTCCTGCTCTTGGCTGCTGTGGGGCTCATCATTCCCGCTCTCTTCCATTTCACGGCTGCCAATCGTAATGTCGGGACCGAGCGAAAGTTAAGCCTCGCGATATCATTTATATTGTTAGCTATTTATGTCGCAACCTTATTGTTTACCTTGAAGACTCATCGCCATCTGTTTGCCGGAGAGGCCCATGATGCCTCGGACCTCGGTGAACAACCCTGGACCCGTGGCGCCTCGATTACGGTGCTCACCGTGGTGGCCTGTCTTGTGGCCCTGATGAGCGAGATGTTGGTGGGAGCGCTGGAGCCGGCTGCGAAGCAACTTGGGCTCACGCAAGTCTTCGTCGGCGTCATTCTTGTAGCACTTGTGGGCAATGCGGCCGAACATTCCACGGCAGTGATGGTGGCGGTCAAGAACAAAATGGACCTGGCCTTTGGAATTGCCGTGGGGTCTAGCCTACAGATTGCTTTGCTCGTTGCACCATTGCTTGTCTTTGCCAGTTATCTCTTCGGGACACCGTTGGATCTGATCTTCACACCCTTCGAAGTAGCTGCGGTGACGATCTCGGTCCTGATTGTGGGATTCGTGGCGATGGACGGAGAATCGAACTGGATGGAAGGTGTGATGTTGGTCGGAGTGTACTTGATGCTGGCGATCGCCTTTTTCTTTCTACCTGCTTAGCCCAAATTCAAATGGTGAATGTTTAGTAGGGCTCTCATTCAAAACTCAACATTGAGCATTCAACATTTCGTTTCGGTGTTGTCAGACTTTATCCATGTCGATGACTTCCGTAGCCTCCCACAGATTCTTCTGCTCCGCATCCGCCAGCGCCTTCACCCGATCCTCTTCCGTGTCTTCACCGAACTGAGCCGCTTGTGTTGGCACAGTTCGTTTCATCTCGGACGGAGACGAGTCTGTCTCTGGTGGCGACGGCTGCCTTCTTCGCTTCTTGGCAGGATCCATATTAACGGGCATGGCAACTCCGCTGTGTCTGAGTTCAGTTTCTACTCCATACAAGGATAAAGTCAATCAGGTAAGGTGGTGCCAGCGAGGGTAAGCGTGTCTCTTCTAGCGGGCTGTTCGAAAAGGCCAGACTTCTCATCCGCCCAACCCTGGCGCGCCGAGACGCGCCTTGTCCCAAGCAAGGCCGCAGCAAGTGAAGGGCCGGGAAGGTACATACCGCACTTCGTGTGGGCCGTTCGCCTTTGTAATAGGTTTGGCGAATGGAAAAGCCTCTCCACCATTTCCGACTTCTGAAAATCCCCCTTGGTACGTTGAGGGTTTGAATGATGCGAGAACGAAGCTGGCGGATTTTTCAACAGCCTGCTAGTACAACTGGCCGGCGATGGTGTCGGCCTGCAGGCGGCCTCGTGCCGATAGTCTGCTGCGTTCACCGTCTTCTTCGATCAACTGTTGCGCGAGTAACTGTGCGGTGACTGCTGCATGTCCATAGTTTACGGCATGCTGGTGAAGACAGCGTGTGGGAATCCCTTGAATGAGTCGTAAGCCAAAAATCACGGTGTCGCGGAGTTGCTCCTCCTCCGAAAGCCTGGTGCGATCTTCAATAGGGAGGCGGTTTGCCGCGAGCGATGTGTCGTAGGCCGCGAGGTCAGCGACGTTGCCAAATCTTGTCCCGTCCAGATAGGACTGTGCGCTCGGGCCCAATCCAAGGTACTCGCCATTGGTCCAATAGAGCAGATTATGTCGGCAGGCATATCCCGGTATGGCATAGTTCGACACTTCATATCGCTCATAGCCGGAGTCGTCGAGCATCCGTTGCGCGGCCTCGTCCATCTCAATCTGCAGACCTTCATCTGGAGCTGGACTCCGTCGGCGCTGGATGTTGGAAGCGAGCCTCGTATCCTCTTCGACTGTGAGGGCGTAGCAGGACAGATGCGTTGGCTCCAGCGTAAGGCAGTGGACGAGCGTCCGCTGCCAGCCCTCCAGACTTTGGCCTGGAAGCCCATACATCAAATCGAGATTGATGTTTGTGAATCCGGCAGCTCTGGCCTGAGTCACCGCACCGACGGTCTCATGGACAGTACCGGGCCGTCCGATCCGAGCAAGGTCGCCATCCTCCATCGATTCCGCGCCGAAACTCATGCGGGTGACGCCGGCTTGAAGCAGTTGTGTGAGATTCTGCTCGGAGATCGTGGAGGGATGCGCTTCAACGGTGATTTCACAGTCTGCGGCGAGGGCGAGATGCGTGCGAATCTCGGAAAGGATTGCGATAAGCTGAGTCGCAGCGAGCACTGTCGGTGTACCGCCCCCAACATAGACGGACTGGATGGGACGGCCTGCAGCCACGTGTTGCTGCGCCGACAGTCCGATCTCATGGATGAGAGATCGGACAAAGGCTTGTGCGCGGTCCTCACGATGGATTTCAAGGTAAAAGGCGCAAAAGTCGCATCGCTGCAGACAGAAGGGGATGTGGAGGTACAGACCGAGTGGAGGAGGCGTCATGACAACAGGCTGAATCCTTGAGGTTTGGAAAAGTCCCGTGCGAGGACGATTTCTATTTCATCGGCAGGGGATTTCCCTCGATTGCGCACGTGCGTCTGCCAGAACTGGTGCTGACGCAACGATTCGAAGAGCGCCTTGAGCAGATCCGGCTTGATTCGCGCTTCCCACTCTTGCACCCAGACCTGGTGCTCCTCATCTCCCTCATAGTCGTCGGGAAACGAGGCCTCCAGGCTGAATCGAAGGGTAAAGGCTTTTTCTTCTTGGTACATACAGCTCCTGGCAGATTGCGAAGTGACCGGCCCGATCTTATAATACCTCTCAGAATAAGGAGTACAATCTATGCCTATCTTCGAATATGTCTGTGGGGAATGCAATCATCAATTCGAGCTGCTGGTTTACGGATCGATGCAAGCCGCCTGTCCGAAGTGCCGGACCACGAAGCTTGAGAAACAATTCTCTAAGTTTGGGGTTGGTGGCACGGATGGCTGGGTGCTGTCAGGCAAAGGGGACGGGTCCTGCGGAAGTTGCGGAGACCCGCGTGGCCACGGCTCCTGTTCCACGAATTGACCATGGAGTCCGGCGACCAGGTTCTGCAGCGCGCGATTGCCACCATCTCCCAGTCCAACCCGCTCACCAAATTGCTTGAACAGGTGAAGCTTGGCCGGATGAAACCCACCGATGCCGGACTGCGTGCCGTGACCGGCTCATGGATGGGTACCTATCAAAAGGTTATTGAGTCTGGTGGACTCACCAGCCAGGCCTTGCGCCGTATCGATCCACATCCTCGTCTGGCAATCCTGATCGAATGTGGAGTGCTGACGGGTGAGCAGCAGGAAGTCGCTGACCTCCGCGCGAGTTTTGAGCAAGCCGCCGTCGCCGCCACGGAGTGATCTCATCCCATGTGGTCTCGTTGGGTCATCGCCGCTCTGTTCCTGACCGTAGGATCGGTTGGAGATGGGTGGGCCGAAGACGCCATCGGTACGAGACCTCTCCTGACGATTGCGCGCAAGGATCTTCATACCATACTGCCTCCGGACTGCCATATCCTAATCAATCCTCACTCAATTGAACAGTTTCTTGATGCACTGGATAGAAGCCCGCCGGACTGGGGCCTGGTCTACGGCCACGGCCATCACGACCCTGCACTAGACGAGCGATTGTTCGCGCTGAACCGGAACCGCGATGCGAAGCGCGCAGGCAATCCCGCATTGACGCAGCTCATCACCTTTGTCTGGTTCGGCGAATTGTCTCGGTACGACGCGGAAGCTGGTGGATTTCGCATGGCGCTCGGTCCCAAGCTCACGCCTACGCGGTGGGGCATCGTGCGTTTCAAATACGAGAATCTTCAGGGCGAGCTTGTGGCCAAGACCTCAACGACACTGCGGGGCGAACTGGAACAACGATTGGCGCGAGGTGAGTCGGTCGATATTACCGTGGCCATGACCGGACGGCTCATTCCTGACGAATCGGTGGTGTACGATTTCTCGCATGACCAACAAGGCCTCGGCGTGATCATGCCGGTCGTGAAAGTCGAACGACTCGATTATCTGCTGACGAATAAATAGAGTTGTCGAAGCGCACTGTCTGCTGCATACGTATTCTTTCTCATTCGCTCCTGCGATCGCGACGGGAAACTCTAAATAGCCGTGATTTTTTACTCGCTGCGGTCTTGCCAGCGGAACGGCGTCTCCTGGCGGCTGGGTTAGGCGGGTAAGAAGCCTGCCTTTAGGGGCATTCTGCGCGGGTGGTTACATCTTGCCCAAGACATGCAGGCCATCAAAGGAAGTTTTTCCGTGCTAATTAGCGTCTTTCGCGCAGCGAAAACCGGTGCCACTTGGACGGCTGTCCATAGTACCCCAGTCGCGGTCGCTCGTACGAAGACTGATAACCGGCTTGAGCCAGGATCCGCCGCGCATCGCCTTGATTGCTCCGCGAGAAGGACCCTGAGGGTCTGAGAGCGGAGCCTCGTTGTAGTAGTTCGGGTTATACCAATCCTGCACCCATTCAGCGACGTTGCCTGCCATGTCATACAGTCCATAGGGACTCGCGCCTTCCGGAAAGCTTGCGACCGGCATGGTGAGGACTTCTCCCCTAATGCCCTTATCTCTTGAAATCTTCGCTCCCTCGCCTTTGATCCAGAAGGTATCCCAGTCCGCTCCGCTCTGAAAGTCGATGGTTCGTCCCGCCCAATAGCTGGCGCTGTTGGCCTTCTTGAAGTCCCACTCGTTTCCCCAGGGGTACCGACGGCCGTCGGTACCGCGCGCGGCCTTTTCCCACTCCGCCTCGGTCGGCAGACGCTTACCAGCCCAGGTGCAGTAGGCCACTGCATCTTCCCAACTGACATTCACCACGGGATGGGTGCCGATACCGGAGATCGGCACATTGTGATCCCACAATGTGGAAGCAGGGTTCGAGTGTGCCGGCGCGCGATGCCCGGTCGCCTGGACAAATCGTGCATAGGCATCGTTCGTGACTTCGTACCGGTCGATCCAGAAAGTTGCGATGTAGACGAGGCGTTGTGGCTGCTCGTCGGGGAGACCATCGCTGCCTGTCGGATTCCCCATCAGGAATTCTCCGGCCGGAACCAGCGCCATGCCGTCGGAAGGAAGGGCGCAAATAACCAATGGTGGATGGTTGATGGTCAGAACAAAAAACAAGAATGTGAGATAGATCACCAAAGTACACTTTAGGTCTTCTTCAATCCACAGGCTTTGGCGACCGCATCGCGATACGCTTGCCAGAGCATCAGGCATTTCTTGAGGCAGCTCAATACGGCCTGTTGCTGAGTGTGTGTCGTGGCGTAGTTCACCACCATGGCATAGGCATCATGGCGGTGGCCTGCTTCGACCATTTGGTGCGCGCGAATCAGATCCATGGAATCGAGGGGCAAGCCGTGGTGTTTCACCAATGGGTGGCGTTGGACGAACGCTTCGATGTCTTCGGCGGTCTTGGGCTTGGAGGGGTCGGCGATTTCGGCACGATCCTTTACGCTGCCTTCTACGAAGACAGTCAGGGCCGCTGCTCCGATGACCCAGTCTCGGTTATTCGAGACACGGTCCAGCCAGGCGCGGTAGCGTCGACTGGCCGGTAAGAGGCGCACCCTGTCAAAGTCACGCGCCAGCAATCCAAGGCCTGCCATCATGGTCAGGAACAATTCCGGGTGCGACTTTCCCAACGAAAGCCCACCGGTGTCTTCTTCGTAAATATTATCGGCGAGCATCCGGCGGACCGGGGCCGGGGGATTTTGTCCGTGAATGCGTGCCAGGAGCACAGGGAAGTCACGCACGTATACCCCGTATTCTTGTTGAAAGTGGCGTGTGAGTTGATCGACGGTGACCGTTCCGTCGGCGAATGCCGGCCAGGCCCAATGATGCTTGCGGTCCATAATACGCAAGAGTTCTTCTTGGAATCGGCTTTTCGTCATGGGGCGTGCCATGTCTGTTGCCTTCCTGATGAACGGCTCGTTACAATTAGACGGCGCGGAGGTGCTTCAATGAATCATGTGACGGTTCAAAATCCAGAAGACATTCTGTCGATGCTGGCCGAGGTGTCCCTGCGAGGGTCGGGTTTTGTGACGGAATGTCTCCTCGACTATGTGTTGGAAGAAGGCTTCACGGAACCGATCTTTCTCAATGCCAGCGGGGAAGACCCTGATGCCTATTTTAAAGGCCAATCTTCTGCCTGGGCGGTGTATCAGATTCGAGAATGGAAACGTGTGTTGACCATTTCTGGCGGCCCCGGCAAAGAGCGCCGCGTACAAATTACAGAAACTCCCTAGCCCATGGATGAGTGTAAGAGGGATGCAGAGGAAAAGCAACGAAACGATAGGGTTCAACTTCCAGTGGCAAATTTGAGTGTGGAGTGTGCCGCATGCCGATGATCCGTCTCACTGAGCCGCAGAGTATGGGCGAGTTGGCGATGATCACAAGTCTGCTGGAGGGCAGTGGCATTGCCTATATGGTTCAGAACGAACATGTGAGTAGCTTGTATCCCGGACTCCCGATTCTCAACTCGCGTGTCATGGTCGACGAGTGCGATCAGGTCCATGCGGAAGTACTGTTGAGCCGACTGCGGTTGGCGGTGCGTGATGTCTCGTCGCAGCCGTAAACGCACGCTAGCGTGGCAGTTTTGGGCTGTGTGGATTGGACGGGGACTGAATGGGGAGCCGTTCGCCTGAGCCTTGGAACCATCCGCCGGTGAGGGTGCTTTCTTCAAAGTACAGATAGCGGTGTTTCACCAACGCAGCGCTTTCCCAATCTTCAAAAATCCATTCCTCGCGACGGATCCCTTCTTTGGTGAACGTTGTGTTGATCGTTTGCGGTCCTCCCCAGGCTTGTAACACCTGTTCTTTCGACATGCCGACCATGACCCGATGTTCCACGATATGTTTTTGAAAATCCGGGTCTCTGAGTTGTGCGATGAGTGGCCAGATTACCATGAGGAGAACAAATAGGCCAAGTCCTGCATAGATGATAAGACGAACCGAGCGGCGGCGGATGAAGGGAGTCGGTTCTTCCAGATCAGTTGGAGAGGCATTCATGGATAGCCGCGGTGGTCTGATGCATGATGCGGCGCATCGTAGCAACGTGAATTGGAGAGAGTCAAGCGAAGCTCCTGGTTTTCCTTTATTAATCAGTGTGATATAGGAAGTGCGCTATACTGGATGAGTGCAAGCGCTGTGGTTCTCAGGAGAGGCTGTGATGATTCCTGGATCGAAGCAGGGAAATAACCAGTGGGGATGGATTTTTGCGATATGGCTCCTGGCCGTCACGGTGAGCCTCGTCATGCCACTGGCTTCAAGTGAAGCGTTAGCGACCACGATGTATTCCTATATCGATGAGCAAGGCACGCCCGTGATCACAGATAATTTCAACACGATTCCTGAACGGTACCGTGCAAGGGTCAAAACGACCGATCAGATATCGACTGCTCCTCAAACTGCTGGCACCATTCAGGAGCGCTTGTCGAACTTGGGGGGGCAGCTTCGAGATATGGTTTCCGGAGCCACCCCCAACATCTCCGGGCTCTCTCCTTCACAGTCGGAGATTCTGACCTATGCAAGTCTTGCGGCGATAGTTCTGCTCGTCACCATGTACATGAGTAAAGGGCAAGCGGTCCGCCTTCTGACTTTGTGGTGTTTGATCATGCTCGGCCTTGCCACTCCAGTTTTGATGTACGTGTCGAAGGATGGCCCAATGGATATGATGAAGTACAAAGCCTCTCAAGTCGAGAAACAGCACCAAAACCGTATCCAGCAGATTCCGTAACCCCTCTTAGAGATCCCCGAAATCAATCATGACTGTCTGCTAGTCCGCATACTTGGGGACAGGGATCTTCTTTGCTGTGGGCATCTGAGGAGCGAGCTCGTGCTGAGAGAATTCTCGCGAGTAGGGATTCAGGATGGGGTCATGGGTGTGTCGCTGGCGTTGCTTCACAAGATCGATACTTTGAGTGCTGATTTCCATTCGATCGACAAGCGCCTTTGTCGTAAGCGGATCCGGCAGGCCTTGCAAAGAGAATAGCTGGTAGGCCAGAGTCCACTCCAACTTGTCCCTGGTTGCCTCTTTTACAATAAATCGAGCCTGTGGTGAAGCGACGCCCTTAAATAACAATACCCAAATATTCGATCGGAATGTAGGGGACGCGGGGTCCTCTGAAGGGTGAAATTCAGGGACAAGTGCGGGGATCTGAACAAGTGGGACAGCGGGGAAGAATTCGATATCTACGAGCCGAACGAATAACGTGCGATTCTCGGTATCATCGTTGGGATCGACGGTGTAACTGAACGAGTATCGGACATCGATGCCATCACGTATAAAGGTATAGACATCCTCGCCATTTTCCGGTGAAACGAGCTTTCGAAAATACTTCTCCCAATCGGTGATGGTGTAGTAAGTAAAGACGCGTAGGGCAGACTTCCGATCGCGCACCGCCTGCGGTATCCCGAGTTCTTGATGTATTTCCACTTGTGTAAGCCCGAGGTACCCATCCTCAAAATAGGGTGCGGCGAGGACTGCAGAATGCTGAAGCCAGATGCCGATGGTCGATAAGAGAAGCAGGAAAGCCAAGAAGATGGTATGGATAGAAAGACGCAGGAACACGGTTTCTCTCCAGCTGGTAGCGGAATCGTATCGGCGGTGTCCCTTCCTGTCAAGGCGCAACGATCTGGATTGCTGATCTGGATTGCTTGCCGGTGTAAGAACCTGTCAGTTATGATGGCCTGACTTCCTTCACAATCACGGCTGATTCGATCGCGGAGACAGGTCGTATGAGTGCATCGTTAGTCGCCTTATTGCAACAACGCATTCTGGTCCTCGACGGGGCCATGGGGACCATGATCCAGCAGCAGAAGCTGGACGAGGCCGCGTTTCGAGGCGAGCGGTTCAAAGATTGGAAGAAACATCAGAGAGGGCATAACGATTTGCTGAACCTCACGCAGCCCGCCATCATCGAGGAGATCCATCGCCAGTACTTCGAGGCCGGTGCCGACATCGTGGAGACGAACACGTTCAACTCGCAAGCCATTTCCCTGTCCGACTACGGCATGGAGTCACTGGCCTACGAGATCGCGAGAGCTGGAGCAGAATGTGCCAGGCGTGCTGCGGAACAGGTCAAAATCACAGCGCCTGGTCGGTCGTGCTTTGTGGCCGGTGCGATCGGACCCACGACGAAGACGTCGTCTATTTCGACCGATGTCAACAATTCAGCGGCGCGTGGCACTACCTATGACGAGCTGGTGACGGTCTATTACGAGCAGGTGCGTGGCTTGGTCGACGGCGGAGTCGATCTCTTGTTGGTCGAGACCATCTTCGATACGCTCAATGCGAAAGCCGCGTTCTTTGCGATTGATAAATATTTCGATGATCGCCACATCACGCTCCCCCTCATGGCCTCGGTAACGTTTATTCAAGCGGGCAGCAATCGTGGGGTGACGGGTCAAACGATCGAAGCCTTTTGGAACTCCATTTCCCATGTGCCCTTGCTCAGCGTCGGCATCAACTGCGCGTTAGGCCCAAAAGAAATGCGCCCGTTGATCGAAGAGCTCTCGCGCCTAGTCCCGATCTCTGTGAGTTGCCATCCGAATGCCGGACTGCCCAATCCAATGCTGCCGACGGGATTTCCGGAGACACCTGAAAGCCTGGCACCTCAATTGAAAGAATGGGCACAGAATGGCTGGTTGAATATCGTAGGTGGCTGTTGTGGGACAACACCCAGACACATCAAATTGATTGCCGAGGCCGTGCGAGATCTACCTCCGCGCGTCACGCCGTCCGTCGAGCCTCATACCAGGTTCAGCGGGTTGGAAGCGGTCACGATTCGGCCGGAATCGAACTTTGTCAATATCGGTGAACGGACCAACGTAACTGGTTCACCAGCATTCGCCAAACTGATTCTGGGAGACGATTATGAAACCGCGCTTTCCGTGGCGCGACAACAGGTTGAGGGGGGAGCCCAGATCATCGACATCAACATGGACGAAGGCATGCTGGACTCCCAGGCTGCTATGCGGAAATTCCTGCGATTGGTGGCGTCGGAACCTGATATCTGTCGCGTCCCCATCATGGTGGATAGCTCGAAGTGGGACATACTGGAGGCGGGTCTTAAGGAAATTCAGGGCAAGCCTGTCGTCAATAGCATCAGCCTCAAAGAAGGCGAAGTCAAGTTTCTTCAGCAGGCCAAATTGGTTCATCGCTACGGGGCTGCAGTGGTGGTGATGGCCTTCGATGAACGTGGCCAGGCCGACACGTATGAGCGCAAAATTGAGGTATGTGAGCGGGCTTATCGCCTTCTCACGGGGCGCATCGGCTTTCCAGCCGAGGACATCATCTTCGATCCGAACATCCTGACGGTGGCGACCGGTATCGAGGAGCACAATAATTACGCGGTGAACTTCCTCGACGCCACGCGCTGGATCAAGCAGCATCTTCCGCTGGCGAAAGTCAGCGGCGGCGTCAGCAACATTTCCTTCTCCTTTCGCGGCAACAACCGCGTGCGCGGGGCGATGCACGCGGCATTCCTCTATCATGCCATCAAGGCCGGTCTGGACATGGGAATTGTGAACGCCGGACAGTTAGCGGTGTACGAGGAGATCCCCAAGGATCTTCTATCGTTGGTCGAAGATGTGCTGTTGAATCGCCGACCGGATGCGACCGAACGATTAGTGACTTTTGCCGAGACCGTCAAGCAGCAGGGCAAAGCGGCGGTGAAAGACGATGAGTGGCGCTCGGGCACAGTCGAAGAACGCCTCTCCCATGCACTGGTGAAAGGCTTGACCGACTATATCGAGCAGGACATCGAGGAAGCTCGGCAGAAGTATGCCAAGCCACTGCATGTGATCGAGGGACCACTGATGGCCGGGATGAACATCGTGGGGGACCTATTCGGGTCCGGCAAGATGTTTTTGCCTCAAGTGGTCAAAAGCGCCAGGGTCATGAAGAAAGCCGTGGCTTACCTCATGCCATTCATGGAGGCTGAGAAGCAACAATCCGGTGCTTCGAGCTCGCACGGAAAGATCCTGCTCGCCACCGTCAAGGGTGATGTGCATGACATCGGGAAAAACATCGTCGGGGTTGTCCTGGGATGTAATAACTACGAGGTGATCGATCTTGGGGTGATGGTGCCCTGTGAACAGATCTTGGCGGCTGCACGCGAGCATGGGGTACAAATTATAGGGCTGAGTGGACTCATTACCCCCTCGCTCGATGAGATGGTGCACGTGGGACGTGAGCTGACGCGTGAGGGTTTTGACCTGCCGTTACTGATTGGCGGAGCCACCACGAGCAAAGCCCATACGGCTGTCAAGATTGCCCCAGCCTACAGCCACTCCGTGGTGCATGTGTTGGACGCCTCCAGAGCGGTGGGCGTCGTCGGTAGTCTGGTGAATGCCGACTTGCGGGCTGACTTCGCCAAGAAGGTTCGCGCCGACTATGATCAGATACGCCAGACCCATCAGGACCGGGGGGGCAAGTCACTCTGGACGTTAGCGCAGGTGCGGGCCAATCGATTCCAATCCAATTGGGCTGAGGTCAACATACCCATACCGGCCTTCACTGGGGTGAAGGGGATACCGCAGCAGCCGTTGGATCAGCTGATTCCCTATATCGATTGGTCGCCGTTCTTTCACACGTGGGAATTGCGCGGACGCTACCCGATCATTTTGGAAGATCCTGTCGTAGGCTCGAAGGCCAAGGAGTTGTACGACGATGCGTTGACCTTGCTCCGCAGGATTGTGGATCAACGGTTATTCACCGCCAATGGGGTGTATGGGTTTTTCCACGCCAACAGCGTGGGCGACGATATTGAAATTTACACCGATGACCGTCGCACGACAATCTTGACGACGTTCCATACATTGCGTCAGCAATCGGAGAAGCCGCAAGGGCAGCGCAGTTTCGCGCTGGCGGATTTTGTGGCGCCAAGAGAGTCCGGCCGTGCGGATTATGTCGGCGCCTTTGCGGTGACGACGGGAGTCGGGGTGGATGTCTTATGTCGGGAGTTCGAGCGCGACCACGACGACTACAATTCTATCATGGCCAAAGCGTTAGCAGACCGCTTAGCCGAAGCCTTTGCCGAGTATCTTCACAAGCAGGCGCGCGAAGCCTGGGGTTATGGCAAGAGCGAGGCTCTCTCTACTGAAGACTTGATCCGTGAAAAGTATCGCGGCATTCGTCCCGCGCCTGGGTATCCGGCTTGCCCTGACCATACAGAGAAACGGTTGCTCTTCGATCTCTTGTCTGCAGAACAGCACACAGGAATCACCCTGACGGAAAGCTTCGCGATGTGGCCTGCTGCCTCAGTCAGCGGGCTCTATTTCGCTCATCCGAAGGCCAAGTATTTTGCCGTGGGGAAGATCGGAAAAGACCAGGTGCTCGACTATCAAACGCGAAAAGGGATGCCCCTTTCAGCGCTGGAGCGATGGTTGGGGCCGAACCTGAACTTTGAACCCACTGGAGGATAAGAGGCCAACGTCAGGATGAGCGAGCTTCTCGATAACGCGGCCCGCTAGCAGGCTACTGGAAAATCATTTCGGCACAGCACAACTTCGATGGCCTGTACGCTGGGACAAGGGAGATCGCTCGCAGGATGCTCAAAAAAACTGTCCTCGTCGTTCGTGAAACGTGAAGCGTGAAACGTACGAATCCGGAAACGAACGACGCTTCACGGGTTTCGAGGACGCCGCATGGGAAAGGCGCGTCTCGGCACGCCGGGGTCGGATGGGTGAGAATAGCGACTTTTTCAGCACCCTGCTAGGAGACTTCTGCCAATACGGTGTGTTGGACGGGCCTCCCGATCGCCGCGGTCAGTGCCGACTTCACCCACCGATATCGTTCTTCTGCCCAGCGATTCACGTCCTCTGAATCTGTAAAGACCAGTTCCCAGGCTTTGGCTGCGTCTAGCATCAGCAACTGGTGCTGGTGATTATTGCCGGATACATAGACGACGAGTACGGCAGATTTGCCGGTGAGGCTGATATCCGTAAACACGTGCAGCATGGCCCCATTCGGCAAGGTGATGTCGCGAGAGGCGGCCTCGACGAGGGGATGATATAGCCGTTGAAGAAATTGGGACGTCACCTCGTAGGCGTTGGTCGTACTTAAGAGACGAGGATTTGGTTTTTCTCCAAACAGGTTCTCGGTCAAATAGGTCGCAGCCTCCCAGGTCGGCATGACACCGGACGTGACCAAAGATTCGCACAGATAGGCGATCCAATTGCGTGTCGCCGCCTGTTTGCGGGCCGCCGTTGCCTTCTTTGCCATGATCGGCAATCCTTTCGCGAGCGTGAAATATTGTGGATACAGGGCCTGAAAATCTGTGCGTGAGTCTGTATCTGACGAGATGCGTAAAGTATATCGGCGGGTGGGAAGCCGGTCAACGAAATGATGAAAAGGATGCTATGACTCGCGAATCATTCTGCGCGGCGATTGATCGGCATACTGGTCATGGATGTGCTTGATGTCGTTGAACGAGGCGAAGAAGACATCGAGGAGCTCTGGGTCGAAATGTTCCCCACGATGTTTGGTCATGAGATCGACAGCGTGATCGAGGGAGAAGGCGGGCTTGTAGACCCGTTGTGTGGTGAGGGCATCGAAAGCATCGGCGATCGCGGCGATCCGTCCTTCCACGGGAATCGCTTCGCCTTTCAACTTGCGCGGATATCCGTTGCCATCCCAACGCTCATGATGGGTCCATGCGATCGATGCCGCGACTTTAAGGATCTCCGCATCCGATCCGCTGAGGATACGGTAGCCAATCTCCGCATGTTGAGAAATGACGTTGAATTCTTCCGGCGTGAACTTGCCGGGCTTGAGGAGCACATGATCCGGCGTGCCAATTTTCCCAATGTCGTGCATCGGACTGGCCGTGCGGATTAAATCACACCGTTCAGAGGACAGCCCATACTTCCTCGCGAGCAATTCACAGTAGTGGCTCATGCGCTGAATATGCTGTGCCGTGGCACTGTCCCGGTATTCGGCGGCGATCGCGAGTCGTTGAATCGTTTCCTCTCGTGAGAGACGCAGTTCCTTTTCGCTTCGCTCGAGCCACTCGAGCGCTTGCTGGAGAGCCATCGTTCTGGTTCTGACGATATCTTCCAGGTTCTCCCGGTGCAGGCGATTTTCAAGTTCAAGCCGGCGGCGGCGGAGCGCATTGGCCACATCAATCATGACTTCACTAGACTCGAACGGCTTGACGATGTATCCAAAGGCGCCCATGTCCAGCGCAGCGTTCGCCAGCACCGGGCTGTCGAGACCGGTCACCATGATGACGGCGATGTGGGGATGCTGATTTAGGGTATTGCGGACTAGATCCATACCCGACTCACCGGGCATATTCACATCGCACAACATCAACGCAAAGGGTTGTTCATTTAGCCGTGTCCGTGCCTCACGCGCATCAGACGCGAGGACCGTCTCATACCCGTGGGTTTGAAGCATGTATCCCAACAGCCGACGGATCGGTTCTTCGTCGTCGATGATCAGAACGCGCTTGAGTTCAAGGAGGACTTGCTTGGGAGATTGGTCAAGAAGCAACGTCATGATATGTGAGGTTCGCGTATCTAACAAATATACGAAGAAGGGAACTGACTAGGGTCTGTGAATGTTAGTTTGTATCACGATGTTCAGAGGTCTCGAGAGAACTGTAAGGTCATGTGCACCTTTTGTGCCAGTATATTGTGAAAAGCCACACGTCGTGGACCTCTCACCAGATGACGTCTTCTTAACCGGGAAGCAGTGGGATGCCGCGCTGTGACAGTATTTTCATGGGTGGTAGTCATATCATTGTTCGAGGTCCAAGTGGGTCAAACGTCAGGAGTGAGCACACACCTGTACAGATTTAGTCATTTGCTTCGCGTACTTTTGTACATATTGATCGGCGGGCATAATCGAGGCACGCGTCATTCTCTGCAGCCTCCAAGAGCTGATCAGGGCACAAGGCCAGCTTCATTGCGCTTTCGCAGGGCCTTCACTATAATCCTGGGCATCATGAACAGGGGGTCGCAATGAGTAGTGCCGCGGGACTATTGCGTGTCGATGGGCGACGAAAAGATCAGCTTCGTCCGGTGAAGGTGACGCGGAATTTCATTAAGCATGCAGAAGGATCTGTCCTGATCGAAATGGGCGACACCAAAGTGATTTGTGCGGCTTCGATTGAAGAGAAAGTGCCTCCCTTTCTGAAGGGGAAAGGGCAAGGATGGGTGACGGCAGAGTATTCGATGCTCCCCCGTTCGACTCACGAGCGATCCCCGCGTGAAGCCGTCAAAGGGAAGCAAGGTGGCAGGACGTTGGAGATTCAACGTCTAGTAGGGCGAGCCCTCCGTGCGGTGACAGATATGGGCCAGATGGGAGAGCGGTCGATCTGGCTCGACTGCGATGTTATCCAGGCTGACGGTGGGACCAGAACGGCTTCAATTACAGGAGCGTTTATTGCCCTAGCCGACGCGTTTACAGTCCTCAAGAAGCGATGCCTGATCAAGAAACGTCCTTTGACGGACTACCTTGCTGCCATTAGTGTAGGAAAAGTGGGTGGGGAAATTATCGTTGATCTAGCCTATATAGAAGACTCAATGGCCGATGTCGACATGAATGTGGTCATGACCGGACAAGGGCGCTATGTCGAAATCCAGGGAACAGCGGAACGGACCCCCTTTGCCAAACAGGAAATGGATGAATTCATGGCGATGGGATGGAGCGGGATTCAGATCCTCACCGCACTGCAGAGGGATCTGATCGGGGAGTTGGAGTAGGGAGGTAACGATGATTCGTGAATTAGTGCTCGCGACTCGCAATCGCGATAAAGTAATAGAACTCGTTGCGCTCTTAGGCGATCTGGGCATCACGATTCGTACACTCGATGAATTCCCGGATGCCCCGGACGTGGTCGAAGACGGAGACACCTGTGAGGCCAACGCAGTAAAGAAAGCGCGTGCCATTGCAGAGTCCACGGGCTTGCCGGCTGTGGCAGACGATACAGGGCTGGAAGTAGATGCGCTTGGTGGGCGGCCCGGTGTCTATGCAGCCCGTTATGCCGGCGAAGACGCGACCTACGAAGACAACTGTCGAAAGTTGCTGCGGGAGTTGACGAGCGTACCTCGTGAACATCGAACCGCTCGCTTTCTGACCGTCGCAGCGATCGCACTTCCTTCAGACAGAATACAGGTGGCACAAGGAACTTTGGAGGGAGTGATTGCCGAAGAGGCGAGTGGGACGTTAGGGTTCGGGTATGATCCTGTGTTCCTCATTCCAGAATTAGGAAAGACCTTGGCGCAACTGCCAGCGGATCAAAAAAACAAAATCAGTCATCGCGCCAAAGCGTTTGCGAAGATGCGGGAGATGCTCAGTGCATCATTAGTGAAAGTGTAATAATGATGAATGTAGAATTGCAAAGGGAGGCAAGAATCAATTCTTCATCTCCATTCAACACAAATCATTTTTGTGTAAACGATGTCGTGGCGTAGCGCAGCCCGGTAGCGCGTCTGCGTTGAGATCACAGTAAGGGGATTGCTGAATTCCTTGACAGGAGCAGCAATCCCCTTTCTCTATTCGCAATTTAGCCTCTCGTGGTGCCTGCGCAGAACGCGAAGGAGTGGGCATCACGCATTCCGCAACATAACCCACCTCTTGACCAGCAGCTGTGTACTCAATGCCAAGCTGTACCTCATCCTTGAGCGCAGCGTAATTCGACTAGGGGAATCCAGCGATATCCGAGATTCTAATACTCCATCTATTACCTACAGATTTGTTTTCAATGTCGCGCGTAATCTTTAGAGATGACTCGCGCAGCGGTGACCACCAGTTCTTTTGGGAGAGTTTGTCTACTATGGTAGCATGCTACTTTGGCAGCCCTGACGTGCCAATTTTTTCCTTCCGCCACGCCAATTTCTGTCCTTGTGCCGCTCGGGCAGGGGCAGTCACTCGGCCCTTCCTGGCATCGAAGGTGCCAAGCACCTGGATTGTCGTGGGTATTAGCCACGCCGGATCGTGGTGCATGGTGGCACGACGATTGCGCCATTCCAGGAGTAGTGGATGGGTACCGAAGCCGTGCCGAACGATTCTAAGGGATTACGATGAAGGCACTGATGATCGTGCGTCCAGGAATGATTGCGGCGACAGCAAGGATGAAGGATTGCACAAGGTTGCGCTCTACGCCACTGGAGCGCTGAAAGGAGCCCTATGTGGTTCTTAATCATAGTTTTACTAAATATTGTGCCGGGACTCGATAAAGTCATGGTGCTCAATACGTATGCCACGTCTGAGGAATGCCAGAATGAACGAAATCGCATAGGTTTTGAAATGGCAGCAGCGTATCCATACGATCGTGATTTTGTTATTGCCTGTCAATTGAGTTCAAAGCACAGTTCATAAGGGCGGCTGAAGGGAGTAAGGGAAGTCAGTGTCGTCGAAGCTCAGAATGAGGATCTACCTACGTGCTTCCTCATGAAGCCGAGCAAGCGGCACACTCAATTGCTCAAGGCATAGGGGTTTTCTCAATGCCGGGCGTGATGTTTATCGATTACTCTTGTAGAGATAGTCGCCAGTTCTGTGGGGGCCATTTTCTCAGTTATAGCAGCGTACTTCTTTGGCAGGCCTGCCGCGCCAAAGTCTGTCTTTCTGCCGCGTCAATTTCCGTCCTTCTGCCGCTCGGGTAGGGACATTTCTTGGCAATTCTTGGCATCGAATAGCGCATTCTCCTGGATTGTCGTGTGTATTACCCACGCCGGATCGCGGTGCATGGTGACACGGCGATTGCGCTATTGCAGGAGGAACGGATGCGTACCAATACCGCGTACCGAGAGCAGTACGGAGGCATTAGGATGAAGACGTCGATGATTGTGCGCCCAGGAATGATTGCGGGACTATATTCTTGCAATCTCACCGTCGCTGGTCTGATGCTCCTCGCCGGGCTGTCCGGTTGTCGGCCGGCGCCGTCTGACCACGCTCCGAACTCGGAGTCCAGCTCTAGCTTGGGTGCGCCGTCCGAGTGGCAACCAGACTCGCAGCACAGTCCGTCAGTAAGCAACAAACCATTCACTCCGGCCGCGTTTCCCGCATCGAACTACTCGCCAGCACCAGCAGCCCAAGAAGAGCCGGCGCCGCTACCAGAGTATTTGGACCTGCCCAGCTGGATCGCACAGGCGCTGGATTCTCCGGAGGTCTCCGTGCGGCTCCAGGCCCTGGATACTTGGGCGCAGCAGGAAGACCAGGCGCCATTGGCCCCGCTGGTTGTGGCACTCGATGACGACGACGTGCGGACAAAGGCGATGGAGATCATCGAACAACAGTGAGCAACCGAGGAGGAGGGGGAGTCTGAGGCAGAGAGGTACGGCGGGTAAAGGGGGTAAGGGGTCAGAGGTAAGGCAAGAGACAAGACACTTCACGAGAGACGCCTCACGCATGATGACGCGTGGGCCCAGAGACAGTCAGTCGGTGCAACTACCACTTCACCAAGGGGAGGAGCATCATGATGCGAAGCAGATGAAGCAAATGGCTGAGTGGAGTCGGGGGCGCTCATCGTCGGAGGCCTGGTCCTGCGAACTACGGCGGAGGGGTCACGCCTGCGGAGGCGCATCACGACTATCGCCACGGCTATCAGAACCCGTTCGAGCAAATCTTGAGCAAACTCAACCTGATCCTCGAGAAGCTCAACGCCGGTGGAGGCGGGGCTCCCTTACCGTCCACCGGAGGTGCGGCGGGGAGTCAATCGCTGCGGTGGGACACCAACAATCAGTCAGGGCGCTTTACCGTCCTGGCGGACTTTGGTGGCGCGGCTGTGAGGGACAACAACACTGGGCTGGTGTGGGAACAATCGCCGTCCACGATCATGCCCGCCTCGAATGTGTCAAGAAGACAGTCGGGGGCACAACGGGCTGGCAGCTGCCCTCGGTGGTGGAGTTAAAGAGCGTGCAGGATGGTTCGACGACAGCGCCCTTTGTCCTGGCTAGCGTCTTTACCATTAGCACAGGCGGGACTCCCGGCGTCCAGTTGGCCAACTATTGGTCGGCGACGACGAGTGCGCATCCGAATGCTTCTGTGGTTAGTCAATTTACTATCAATAGCAGTTTGGTCGTGAGTTTCCAGACGGGGGGCCCTATCGAAACCCTCGGTAAGACCTTCACCGCCCAAGTCTGGTGTGAGCGCGGTCCGATGAGCGAGTCTGTGTATTGAGGATTCGGTGATTGGAGTGATTTGATGATCGAGGGGCAGGGGGTATACGCCCCCTGCCCTTGAGGCGGATACGTTCAGCGCAGTGGTTGTGCAGGACTTCGACAGCTAATACTAAATCCGTAGACAGTGCAATCTTCTTCTACGACTTTTCCTACGAAGCTCCTGAGCCCTTTCACATCGCTGGGATCATTAGATAGAGCGTGTAACGAAACTGGGGATAACACGCTCATGAGTATCCACACCCAAATGCCAAGCGATAAAGAGCCAACAATAATACGGTCAAGTAAGGTCATGGCTGAAAGCTCCCTTTGCAATAGGGTTAGTGGTGTCCGCCCCGCTTGATCTCACTTCTGCTTCGCACAATCTTGTATTTGATCTGCTCATACGTGGCGCGGGACAGGATTTTCTCCTGGACCAGCTCAGCTTTCCGCTGATACGGTCGACCCGTGATACTCTTCTCTGAATAGGCATCGCCAATGCCAGGGAACACCTTGAATTGTTCGGCAGTGGCAGTGGCGTATCGGCGATAGTAACAGAAGCGGTCATGAATGATTTGGGTTAAGGCAGAGTCCCACCTAATTCTTTTTGATGCTTCCCGGAGTTGAGGGGAGATAATTGGGATTAATATTTTCCCAGACCCCGTGATGAGCCGTGCTTAGTCCCCAGCCTCGCACGTAGAGGAGCGCCAGCACCGGCTCGGTCCCGTATCGCTGCGTGTCTGTTACTCGTCCGACCACCGTCATTCGCGCCCACTGCCGATACTGGCGGGGGAATTGTTGCTTTGTCACCACCACCCAATAGGATCCAGCTTCGGGACCATTTATGTCGGCGGGACCATGCGGTATATAATCTTGGTCCAGCGGCCGGTTTATGACATGCAACCAGAGGTCCTGCTCATTCTCTTCTTCTTCAATGATCGTTCCCCCCAACAGCACCACCTTCCCGCGGTACATCTCTGGATGGGCGGTCAGCGCGGTGAGCGTAGTGCCAGGCTCTGCCATCCACACATAATGGCGCGGCACGTTGGCGCACCCCCAAAGAACTACGGTCATGATGATGGCCATTGTAAAACACGCAGACCACCGGTGGAGCCAAGCGTTCGGAGTCATACAGTGATGTCCTTGGTTGGGTTGTATGCATGGTGTGGTGCCTGGCATGCTGTGGTCCTCACATCTCGCTCATGCGGAGATTATGGCGTAGTCTGACACTCGTGGCTGAGACAAGCGACTGCGCTACGATGCTTGCCCCAAGACTACTTTGAACATGACAGGCAGGTCGTGAAGGGCATAGGGGCCTCGCAGGGTGGCCCATTCTAGGAGGAGGACGATTAAACCGCAAGGCAGGGCGTGGGGAAAATGGCTGTATTGATCGGCGGGCGGGGGCCTACAAAGGGCATCCGCTGCCAAGCCTCGCATACATCTCGTGAAGGTCCAGTGCAGAACGATTTGGCATATGGCCCTCCTTTTGGTCAGACCCTAATTTAGGATCTGGATCGATTTAAGGGGGCTAGGGCACAGTAACCAGGAACCCGAGAAGGAGACCGGCGCAGCGGAAGAAACGGGCTCGGGTGGTACGCGTCAGAGCATGGCACGGGGAAGCGGCGGGGAGGGCGAACCAAGAAGGACATGCGAGCCTCTCCGGGAGGCGTACTGTAGGTAGGTCACCAACTAGGAGCAAGAGCTGAGTGGGACAAATGGTGGTATTTGAGTTGATTGCCTCGCCGCAATCAGCTCCTTGATCGTGTCAGAGGTCGCCTGGGTGATGATTGGTGAGCCTTGCTCTTCACTGGCGTATCCACCACGAAGTGGCATCTCAGCATGTCGTGTGTTCTTATGTTCGAGGATTTCCTGCTCCGCCTGAAGCCAGTCATCAAGAGGACCTTGACGGATGCGTCGTTCGTAGTTCTCGAAGGCCCGTGCGGCGATCCGTTCGTGGAGAGTTGCCGACACGGAAGGGGTGTGCGCACCAGGTTTCGTTTGGGGGGCGGGGCTCTGACGCTTCGTCTTCGATGTGGTAGGTTGCTTCAATTTCATGGGTTTCCTCCTATGTCATCCATCACGAATCAGATCGGTGACGGAAAGGCTAGGCCTTCCGTGGGGAGATGTCAAGCCGAGGCTCGCAGCACACACAAGGAGCAACGCCTAGACACTCCACGGGTGTTCCTGTATAAGGGAAAGCTGTACGGCAACCAAATTCAGACAAGCAGGGGTCACACGATGACGGCCATGAAATTCACTGGACACAAGAGCGAACAGATGCACCGGCGGAATTATACGATCCAGTTGGAAGACCTCCACGAGGCCGCCGCGAAGCGTCAGACGTATACGGCTCACACCGTAATAACACTTGCCTCGTCAGCAGTATCGGGGCAAGGGGTAAGAGGCTGTCATTCCAATGTCGGGGCGTAGCGCAGCCCGGTAGCGCGCCTGCTTTGGGAGCAGGATGTCGGAGGTTCAAATCCTCTCGCCCCGACCAATCGCAACAGAGTTCTGAGCTCTGAGTCTTGAGTGCTGAGTTGTAAGATATAGTGCGCGATCGATCCTGTGGCTTCTTCCATTATCACTGCCCACAACTCAGCACTCACAACTCAGAACTTATAACTTCTTCTGAAGGCGCCCGTAGCTCAGTTGGATAGAGCATCAGCCTTCTAAGCTGAGGGTCGCTGGTTCGATTCCAGCCGGGCGCACCAGCAATTTGAATGACTTTTAGGAATCTATTGAAATGCCAAAGACCAATTGGTGCGCAGATAGTGCGTGGATTTGCCTGGCGCCAACATGAAACTACAATGCCGGGGGAGATGAGATCAAAGTCCTTATTGATGAGCTAACTAAGACCATCTCCTTTCGCACTATTGTGTATAAGGCCAGATTGCGGTTGTCGGGATGATGAAGCGGTTAGAATCCTGGTCACTTTCCAGACGAATTTTCATTATTTTTCGTCTACTCCGTAGTTCCTCCTTTAATTTTTTATTAGCCTTTCTTGGTCGATTATCTGCTTCTTAACTTGAGGCGATACAGAAAGAGAGTCTGGGCTGTGGCTTCTATGACGCAGCAACCAGAGACCATCTCGATGCCGAACGCTGCGCACGGTCTTAAACGTCTACCCCTAGCGGTGACCTTGTTTGACACAGCTGTGTGATCTGCCGCTGCACGCCCGGACGTACCTTGGTGAAAGCCAGGCCGAATTCTTGAGGACGGCACCAGCGCACCGTTGCGCTGTCGATGGTGAACGGGTTGCTTGCATCCTGCGAGAAGATACAACACTCCAATTCTGCTCCTATGGGGACGGCCACGCGACTCGTGACGCGACAGCCCCCAGGGGAGAGGTCTCGCAGCTCTCCCTCACCGGTCACCCTCCGACCCTTTGATGAAAAGTGGCTCTGCAATCGGACTACGACGCGAACGTGCCGACGTGTGTCTCTCTTCCGATCCCTGGATGCCGGTGAGCTGCATCGCGTCGGCGTGAGCTCTCGCTCTCCACTCGGGTGGCCCATGTCTCGGAAACTGGGACTCTGTTTTTGGTCCCCTCGATGGTGCCCCAGCCTGTCCGCATACTGGCCGAATGATGTCCAGGTCTGTCCCAGCAGATTCAGCACCTGAGGCATGAGTTGCCCTCCAAGTTTGAGCATGCCTCCGACCACGGACCGGGAGGCCGGTCGACGCCGGGGGAGGAGGCCGCGTCCCCCCGCGAGCAGATGCTGAATCCGCTTCGCCACGTCCTGGAACCCGGGAGCCTCATTTCTGGTCCAGCAATAGGCCTCCATCGCTTCGGCATATCGGCCGAGTGACTCCAACGTCTGTCCCAGGAAATACAGAATGTGCGCTTTTTCTTTGGAGGAGAACGTGCCCACCTCCAAGGCTTGGCGGAATGCCTCGGCAGCGTCGTCATAGCGCCCCGTCGCCAGCAAGCACAGTGCGATCTGCACATGGGCGTTCCCAGCATACTGCGGGTCGCTGACCACGTGTTGGAACTCTTCGCGCGCTTGGTCGAACATGTGGGCGTGCTTGAGCACACGCCCGTGCTCATAGTGGTCGAGGGCGGACTTCGGTTGTTCCATGCTTCAATCCTCCCATTCGTCACACAGGCACCAGAGACAAATTCTGGCCAACGGGGAGGGGAGCAAGAACAACACCCCGTGGTCGATCTACGTTGGACATGTAAATCAAGCAGTTACCTACTCCACGCGTGGCTTGACCGGAGGGACGCGTCAACAGGTTGGCCAGAAAGGTACGCGACCCGGAAGGCTTCCCGCGGCGAAACCAATGCTCCGTACGGCGCGCCATCGCGATCCAATCGGCTGAGGGCGTGCTGGTTAAACTGGCATACGGGTCTGCGAGTGTGAAAGAATAGTGCGCGGGTGGTATGTGGGAGGGGATGAATCGGTCACATTCGCCTCATCCTGCACACCTAAGACGTTGAACTTCCGATGTAGGGTGTGATCGGATCGAATTTCTAAGTGAGTGCCGCTGGTTTGATTCTAGCCTGGCGCACCACAGGGTGTCATATCCATGCGCTGGTTGCTTCGCCCATCCCGCCTTGTGATCCTTGCCCTGGGCTTGGTGTTTCTCTACGCGCTCGTTGGATTTTTTCTCGTTCCCTACCTTATTAAAGCCTACGCGATCCCTGCTGTTGCCGAGAAGCTCAAGCGTCCGGTGCTTGTTAAAGAGGTTGGACTGAATCCCTTCACGCTTTCGCTTCGGGTGTCGGGCTTCGAAATTCGAGAGGTGGATCAGTCTTCCTTGCTCGGGTTTGACGAGTTCTTCGTTAATTTTCAGGCAAGTTCCCTCATTCGGCGGGCCTATGTGTTTGATACCATTCGGCTCACGGTACCCTATGTGTCCGCACGAGTATACAAAGACGGACGCATGAATCTGGCGGAGCTTGTGCCGCCGAACGATGGGTCACAACCGTCCGTGCCGTCGCAGGCCGAGAAGGCCCCGGCCGAAATTCCCGCCGTTGAAATCGGAGAGTTCGAGATCGCGCAGGCGATCGTCGAGTTTCGCGATGAATCGAAGCCCAAGCCCTACGTGCTCGATATCGTCCCGATCCATTTTGTGCTCAAGAATTTCCATACCAAACCAGGTGGAGAGAATTCGTATTCCTTCACAGCGGAGTTGGACAAGGGCGAAATTCTCTCATGGGCCGGCACAGTCTCGCTCGAACCGATGCGATCTTCCGGCAAGTTTTCCCTCTCCGGCATGAAGCTGCCCAGGCTGTGGCAATACCTCCATGATCGATACCGTTTCGACGTAACCGACGGCACTGTCGCTGTCGATGCCGGGTACGCTCTGAATGTCGACGAGACTCCCATCGGGCTTCAAATCTCACAAGCAAATATACGGATTGAGAAACTCGCCGTCAGGGAGAATGGGAGCCTCGACCCGGTGTTCACAATTCCAGCGCTGAACGTAGTGGGTGTCGATGTGAACCTCGCGACGCACGAGGTCACGGTTCGGGACATCGCGGTTGAGCGCGCGTCGTTCACTGCTTGGTTGAATTCCGACGGCACCATGAACTATCAGGAGATGTTTGCTCCTGTGGACTCTGTCCAGCCTACGCCGGCTGAGAGTAGCGCTTCTCCGCAACCCAAGGACGAGAAGCCGTGGACCGTATGGATCAAAGAAATCACGATGAAGGACCATGCGATCGATTTCGAGGATCGCACCTTGCCGACTCCGGCCCAAGTCGAGGTGCGGTCTTTGACCGTCAAGACTCGCGACGTGCGGATTCCGATCAAAGAAGCCTTGCCGATTGAGGTGGGCATGCAGCTGAATGGAACCGGAACTATTCGTGTGAATGGATCGGTGCGGCCCAACCCGCCCCAAGCCGATGTCGACCTGGTGCTCAAGGACATTGCGATCAGGCCGTTTCAGCCGTACTTTGAGAAATTTGTTCGTGTCGATGTGCAGTCCGGCGCCATCAATCTGGATGGAGCGATGCATCTTGCTACCGACCATCCAAACGGTCCGTTCATGTCGTACGAAGGCAACGTCCACGTCGAGGGATTGAGTGTGGCAGATCGCGATCAGGGTGACGAGGTGGCCTCGCTGCAAGCATTATCCCTCAACACAGTTCGTGTGACCGTCGATCCAACCACCGCCTCGATTAAAGAGGTTGGACTTCAGCAGCCCATGGCGCATCTAGTCGTGCGGCCTGACGGCGGATTGAATCTTGGCAGGCTTGTCGTTGTAGCACCACCATCGGCTTCGGCGGATGAGAAGGCTGTGGAGCCTCAGAAAGCCAAGCGTCCACCTATTTCGATGACGATCAGTGTGGTGAAACTTACTAAAGCGGCCGCGACGTTTCGGGATAACTCAGTGCAGCCTCCTGCCCAGACCGGGATTTCCAATCTGACCGGTACGATCAAAGGGCTGTCGTCGAAGCAGCTGGCCAGAGCGGACGTTGATCTCACCGGTCGAGTGGGTAAGATGGCATCGCTCAAGATCGCCGGGACTATTAATCCCTTAAGTGAGGATACATTTACGGACCTCACAATTTCCCTTGGAGGGATGGACTTGACCGCTCAAGGTCCCTACAGCCGCAAGTATGTGGGCTATGGATTGTCGAAGGGGAAGCTCTCGCTTGATCTGAGGTACAAGGTCTCCCGAAAACAACTTGAAGCGGAAAACAAATTAGTGGTCGATCAATTAACATTTGGGGAGAAGGTCGACAGTCCGGATGCGACCTCGCTGCCTGTTATGCTGGCTGTGGCGCTCTTGAAAGATCGCCATGGACGAATCGATATCGATCTGCCCATTCGCGGCGACCTCAAGGATCCCGACTTCAAGTACGGAAAGGCGGTCCTCTCGGTGTTACTCAATCTGCTCACAAAGATTGTGGCGTCTCCGTTTACGCTGATGGGAAAGCTTATTCCCGGCGGTGGCGATGCCGAAGAACTACAATATCTCGAATTTGACCCTGGAGCTGTCGCAGTTGCTGCGACAGAACTGAAGAAAGTCGAAGCGATCGCGAAGGGGCTTGATGAACGGCCTGGTTTGCGCCTGGAGATCACCGGCACTGCCGATCCTGTTCGTGATCGAAAGGTGCTGGCTCTTCAGATGCTCAACGCACAACTGCTCGCCAGATGGCAGCGGAGGAAGGGCATATCAAAACAGGCTGACCTGCCGATTGTTGAGGAGGAACGCGCAATTAAAGAACTCTTCGATCAACAGCGTAGCCTGCAGCCCGTAGCGGCGCCGGCGGAGGGCGCGCAGCTCTCTTCGAAACCGCCTACGATTGAGGAAATGCGGCAACAGCTCGTTGACGCCATACCGGTTCCAGATTCGGAGCTCCGCCTCCTGGCACAGCAACGGGCGGAACAGATGCGTGGACAATTAGTCGTGGATGGCAAGCTTGCTGACGAGCGTGTGTTCTTGACTGAAGTCGATCTGACCGCGTCGGATCACGAAAAGGTGAGAAGCCGATTGAACATTACGGCTGGTCAATAAGCCGCGGCTCCCACTTGCACTTCGTCTAGAAAGGACAGTATCGTAGTACGATAAGCGATGTTGCATCATTGGCTTGAATAAATAAAGGAGGCTACCATGGCACTACGACTAGGAGATGAGGCACCGAATTTTACGGCAGAGACCACCGAAGGGGCCGTCAACTTTCATGAGTGGTTGGGCAGCGGATGGGGGATTCTCTTCTCGCATCCAAAAGATTATACCCCCGTCTGCACCACTGAGTTGGGGACCGTCGCCAAGATTACATCGGAGTTCAAGAAGCGGGGCGTGAAAGTCATCGCCGTCAGCGTCGATCCGCTGGATTCGCACAAGGGCTGGATCAACGATATCAATGAGACGCAGCACACGACAATGAACTATCCGATCATCGCTGACCCGGAGAAAAAGGTCGCGACCCTGTACGATATGATCCATCCGAACGCGATGGACAATATGACCGTCCGTTCAGTGTTCATCGTCGGACCAGATAAAAAGATAAAGTTGACGTTGACCTATCCAGCTTCATGTGGCCGGAATTTTGATGAACTTCTGCGAGTCATTGATTCGCTCCAATTGACCTCGAAGTTCAAAGTCGCCACGCCTGCGAACTGGAAGGACGGGGAGGATTGCATCATCACCCCGGCTGTGAACGACGCTGAAGCCAAGACGCTCTTTCCCAAAGGCTTCAAGGCTGTGAAGCCGTATCTTCGATACACTCCGCAACCGAATAAGTAGCGAACGTGTGACCGGTACTGAGGGCGGGAGCGGCGTAGAGCTTCTCCCGCCCTTCGTGCTTTCAGCATCCTGCTGTTGGTTTTCTCGTACTCCAGACAAAAATGTCTTGATCGGGACGGGTGTTGAGTCACTCGTTTTACTCCTTCTGGGTCCAGCCAAAGACGATCACTGCCATACCAAACAAGGCAATTCCGGCTCCAGTCCAGTCGAAGACGGAGAGCTTCTCGCCGTCCACGACTTTCAGCCAGACGAGGGCCGTCGCCACATATACACCGCCATAGGCGGCATAGACCCGTCCGCTGGCGGCAGGGTGGAGAGAGAGGAGCCAGACGAAGGCGATGAGGCTGAGCGCTGCCGGAACCAAGAGCCAGATTGATCCGTCCTTGCGGAGCCAGAGGAACGGGAGAAAGCAGCCGACGATTTCGGCAAGGGCCGTGAGAACGAAGAGCCCAGCGGTCTGGAGTAGGAACATAGGTACCTTCTCCTTCGTATGGACGGTAACGTCTCATGATGCATAACAAGAATCAAGTCGAATGGTCGGGGAAGGCGATTGAGTATTCATAATATTCTCCTTCCGCAGTGCTCTCGCTTACCGTGGAGAACCGTTGCCTATTTCGCATTCCGTGGAACAGAAAGATGGGGCTTAGCAGGCTGCGGAAACACTAATCTGGCATATCAAAACTTCGATGGCCAGCAGGTCTAAGATAAGATGGAAAGAGCACTGCAGGATGCTCAAAAAGGCTGTCCAGCAAGGCCGCAGCGAGCGAAGAGGCGAGGCGTACGCTTCGGTACATTGAGCCTCTGAGCGATGCGAGAACGAGGTTGGCGGACTTTTTCAGCATCCTGCCTCTACACGAGCAGCAGGCCGGCATGGCGAACCTTTTTCCAGGAGGTCGTACCGAGAAAGGTCTCAAAATCATTCACGGTATCTGGAAATGTGGTTTTCACTTCCCGGAGGAGAGGATAGGGATTCGATGGGTTGTTTTGAGGTGTGGATTGTCGAATCAGATTGTCAAGCCACTGAGCCTGTGAGTTGGCAAGCGTGACGGCGTGATCGCTGGTACGTCCTGGCAGAATGAGTCGCGTCCTTCTTCCGACAGATTCACAGACTGGTTGCCCACCGAGCCATACGAACCGCCGTTCCGCCTGTGAGTCATCTTCAACAGTTCGGCCCTTAAGGAGACGACGTACCCACGTGGAAGAAATCTTAGGCTTTGGCACGGAATGGTCGAACCATTGGCGGACGTCGAGTGTAAGTCCTCGTCCTTCGAGGTAATTGAGCATTGACCGTCGCAGTCCTTCGCCGAGCCACTCCGGTGTCGTGCCACGTTGATCCTCATGTAGAAAGTCATTCTCCGCGAAGCCCTGAAACTCTGGCCCGAGGATGCGCAATCCATGGGCAGCCGGTTTGAGCCCGATCGGGCTATGGGCTGTGGCGGTGAAACGATGCCAGAAGGCGGATTGAATCAGATCTGCCGCGAATAATTGTCGCACCCGTTCAAGCGAGTCCACCGTTTCTTGCACTGTCTCAGAGGGGCAACCGTACATGAGATAGGCATGAATGAGAATGCCTGCGCCTTTGAAGGCCGCTGCTACGAAAGCAGTTTGATCGACGGTAATCCCTTTCTTGATCTTCTCCAGCAGACGGTCCGAGGCAGCTTCGAGTCCTGCCGTCACGGCGATGCAACCGGAGGCTGCCAGGAGGCGGCACAGGTCCGGCGAGAATGCCTCTTCGAAGCGGATATTACCCCACCATGAAATGGTGATGCCTCGTTCCAGTAGGGCCAGGGCGAGCGATTTTAACGCAGAGGGAGGCGCAGCTTCGTCGACAAAATGAAACCCTCGGCGGCCTGTCTCGGCGACCAGTTGCTCGATCTGCTGGATGAGCCGATCGGTCGGCGTCATTTCATAGCGACTGATGTAGTTGAGCCCAACATCACAAAACGTACACTGCTTCCAATAACAGCCGTGGGCGACTGTGAGCTTATTCCAATGACCCTCAGACCAGAGGCGATGCATCGGATTCGTGCTGTCCAAGATCGTGAGATAGCGATCCAATTTCAGGCCGTTATAGGTCGGACAGCCGACCTCATCCATGCTGAACTCCCGATCAGACGTATCATTCGCAAAGACCACTCGATCCTTGTCCCGATAAAACGTCCGGCAGAGTCGCGTGCGCGGTCTTGTCCCTGCCAGATGTTCGATCAACGAGAGCAGAGGCCGTTCCCCGTCGTCTAGGGTGACGTAATCGACGTAGTCGTATACGCGGGGGTCAGACAGACGGCGAAGTTCCGTGTTGGCATATCCGCCGCCAATGGCAATAGCGATGTCGGGTCGTTGGTTCTTGATCGAGTGGGCAATACGAAACGCGCCATAGAGGTTCCCGGGAAAGGGAACAGTCAGGCAGACGAGCGAAGGATGGAGTCGCTCGAGATGCTCCCACAAGGATTCGAGCATGAATTGGTCCGTCAACGTCGGAGGGACGGCTACCGCGTCGATGATGGTCTCAAACGATGAGGCGGCTCGGGCGATATGTTCAGCATAGCGGCTCAGGGCAAAATGGGGAGACACGGTCGCCTGGGTCAGATCGGCCAGGTCTTCGAGATACAAGGTAGCAAACCGTTTAGCACGATCCTGCTCCGACAAGCCACGTGACAACGCAGCGGTCCCTCTATGGCCGGCAAACCGAGGGCCTTGGGGAAGAAATCCTGGACGGGCGAGGAGCAAGGCTAATGAGGGATTGCGTCCTTGGAGAAACTCAATGACAGGCTCGATGGCATTCAGATAGGCCGGCTTGACCGCCAGCATCTGTCTAGCTTCACCGGGCAATTCATTTTCGCGTTTGCGCACCTGCTCAAACAGGCCCTGGAGCCCTGACCGACAAAAGAGGCGGAGCACCATTTCGATGCCGAGGTCGGCTTGAGAAGCCTCGATCCCGCGACCACGGAGAAACCCCGTGAGATAGGCGGTGGAGGGGTAGGGCGTATTCAGCTGAGTGAGCGGAGGGATTAGGAGCAAGACAGAGGGGGTCGGCATTCGCTCACATACCACACCTCTTTGAGCGAATGCCAGGTTCACGGGTCATAACAAAAAATGTAAGCGGTCATTGGAATCTTCTAGGCCTCGTGCGCTATTGTATAGCGATGATCCGAGAAGGCTCTAGAGTATGACGGCTTCCTACTCCCTCTTCAGCGATTTCAACTGTCCGTTCTGCTATGCGATGCACGAACGGCTGCATGAGATGAACTTGCTCGCTCGCTGTGAATGGCGAGGTGTGCAGCATGCCTCGCATCTGCCTCGTCCAATGAAACCTTGGCAGGGTTCGTTGGGCGCTGAACTGCGCCACGAAGTGACGGTTGTGCAGCGGTTGGCGCCGGGGTTGCCGATCGCGCTCCCTCCTGGTAAACCCAATACAAAACCGGCAATCCAACAATCGGTGGCACTCCTACGGCGTGATCGATCACACATGATGACGTTTGTGCGTGAGACCTATCGGGCCTTTTGGTGTGAAGGCAGGGACATCTCTGATCCGGAGGTGCTCAGGCAACTAGTCGAGCAGATTGGAGGATCACCGGAGAGTATGGGTACGATCAATGACGAGGATCGCCGAGTGGCTCAAGAATGGGAGTCGGCCTGGCACGTAACAGGCCAGGCCGGGGTTCCCCTCATTGTCTCGCCGGAGGGTGATCTCCTTGTGGGCTGCGCACCTTTCGAAGATATCAGGCGATATTTCGCCTGACAGGATTAGGCTACATCCAGATTCATCAAGTAGTTCTGCAACTCCCGCCGATGTTCTTCTTCCGTGTTCTTGAGGTTTTCGATTTCCTTGCGCAGTTTCTCCAGTTCTGTCTCCTGCTGGTCCAACTTCTTAGCATAGCGATTATACAGATCGGAGTTCTGCTGGAGCCGCTGCATATTCTCCCTGATGCGAGCATGCTCCGCCGTGATCTCAGTAGTGCGTTGGTCTAGGCGTGTCCGTTGGGCACGTGTGCCGTCCAGCGTACCGCGCAATTGCACCACACGTTGCAGCGCCTCTTTCACTTTTTGGCTGACTTCCTTTGCTTGCTGGTAATGGGCAATCTGGTCAACGCCGCTCTCCATTAAGAGGATCGATTCCTGAATGGGTAGCGTTTCTTTGACACGGAGCGTCGTGCTTTTCCCCGGATCGACTGTGACGCTAAAGCGGTACAGGTCGCGCGTCCGCTCTGTCGGTTCTTTCGGTTCGGCAAGTTTCCAGTCTGCACGATAGGGTTGTTCGATCAGTACGGTCTTGGCCTTGGCGTCGCGGTTTTTCACGAGATAGGTCCGGTCTTCGACCAAACGGCGTGAGATGAGCATCGTACCCTTCTTCAGCGAGACTGTTGCAAGTTCTTGCGTGCCACCTTCCAGTTTGGGTTCCACTTCGGTCTTGAGATCGAGGGCATAGCTGATCAGCCGGTCTTGTCCCGGAGGAAGATCCTCGATGCTTGCATCACCCGCATAGGTCCCACTATCGAACAGCGTGATGGGGCCTTGCATCAAATGAAGGGCCGATGTGTTTTTCAGCCGATATCCGTTCAAGGGATGTTTCGCGTTGACGCTCTGATTGTAGAGCGATACTTTCTGTCCCTGAAGCGGTTGGCCGATGATGGGGAGCAGCGCGCTCTGGTGCTTGGCGAGGGTGACGGACTGATCGATACGATATTCGAACAGCTCACCCTTATCTTCGGCCATCGCCATGGAGGCCACGCCTTCTTCCAAGCTGCCCATCTCCATTTCAGCGGCGACGGCGGACGCTGCCGGGGCATTGGCCCGACCACCGGCAAATCCTTGGGCCAGCTTGCCGAGCAAACGTTCTTTTTTCATGTCGCTGCGGGCTGGAGGGGAAGAAGCCATCGACTTGAGTTCATCCATGGCATCGCCGTACGTCTGGGGTTTGAGGTTGGCGTAGAGTTCAGGTTGTACGAGTGGACGTGGGTTGTAGAGCGGTTGATACAGATCCATCGTGAAGGAAATGGGCCGTCCCGAGACAAGCGAGAGTTTCACGTTGCGCCAGTCCTGTTGCGTCTGATTCTCTACAATGGCCCAGCCTTGCAGATAGGGCGCCTTGTCCTCGTCCACGACGAGTCGATAGGTGGTCTTCCAGACCGGGGTCTCCGTCAGGTAGGCGACACGGGCCTGGCGGTTCCCGGTGCCGTCGAAAGTAATCGAAACCGTCTTTTTCTGGGCATCGTGATTTGCCGCGAGTGCGGCCAGCGCCTGCTGCATTTCAGTGTTCAAGGCGGGATTGGTGAGTTTGATGCGTTGCACGTTTGCCAGCGAGAGCGAGCGGAACCCGTCTTCTGTCAGGAGCGTGATATATTCCTGCTCGATGACGCGGTGCTGCAAGCCCTCGCCGATGGACTCCGTTTTCTTCTCCACGCCCAGCATCGTGCCGACGATGGGATTGGGCGCGGTGACTTCAACCGGTTCCCCACGAACCTGAGTCAGAATCTGTCCCAGGGTCGGATTGCCGTTCAAATTGATCCCGAAGCTACCGAGCATTTTCATCACAGGATCGCGAGAACCATACGTGACGGTCGAGACTCTGCCGCCTCCGAAATCTTGCACGACCAGGCTTTTCAGCATGTCGTTGATTTGATTCGCATGCAGGCGGAGGTCGAGTTGCGTTCGGTCGTTCACCGTGCCGTCATGTTGAAAATACCCTACGCCGCTTGAATAGAGCACGATCTTGGAGAGAGGGAGCGCCGCTCCTTCCTCTGCCAGAACAGGCCAGGGGAACAGCAGGAATGATATGAGGACCAACCACCTCACGAGGGCGTGACCGGAGCGAATCGACAGTGCGCGCATAGAGTCCTCCGTCGTAGATTGTTGCACCAGGCCGGGCCGGCCATGGTGATAAGACCTATCCCTGTAATGTCGTCAAGGGGCGGATCCTTTCAGCAACAGGGTGTTGATAAAGGCCCTCAGAGGCCTCAGCATCCTGCTAGACCGGACAGCCGCCTGACTCTGCGCGGTTGTTTTTCTGAGGCGCGAGGCTTTATAGTTCCCGCCCATTAGGTTATGTGAGGACAGGGTGCCATGGTTCTTTCAGGAAAATGTGGAGGCGGTTCATGAGAAGGATGCTTGTACTGGTCGCGTTGCTCGTACTCGCTGTTCAGCAGGCGATGGGCGCACCGTCCGTTGATAAGGGCTCCAAGGAACTTGCCACGGGGCAGAAACAGAGTCA
>Ga0187894_10001031_pt1 | contig 37004 bp, 38 predicted proteins | sample GBC1701081metaG_FD_136650 | JGI IMG/M metagenome (GOLD analysis project Ga0187894, IMG submission 136650) | White microbial mat communities from a lava cave in the Kipuka Kanohina Cave System on the Island of Hawaii, USA - GBC170108-1 metaG ...
AATGATTTTTCTTCTTCTTTCTTCTTTGTGATTTCTTAGCGTTCTTTGCGTCTTTGCGTGAGATAAAAGAATTTTTTTCACGCAAAGCCGCAAAGAACGCAAAGGAAGAAAAATAGGATAAAAACGCCTATCGCGTAATCCGGGTTAAATCCGTTATTGTTGGACTTCTGAATTCAAAATGCTATGACGATTGACATAGATCTTCTCGATAGTGAATCCGCAAAAGAGGCGATCGTTGCCGTCAGCGAGGTCGCCGCGGCTAACGATGTCGATTGGGCTCTCGTCGGCGGGATTGCGGTCGCCCTCTATGGTGGCGAACGAAATACGAAAGATGTAGATATTATCGCGAACAAACTCCTGCCGATTAAGAGCGAGGGCAAACTGCGTCAGGGTGGCGAACGGTACTCTATTAAAGCCGCGAAACGAGATGTATTTGTAGATTGGATACTGCGAAATGATTCCTTCAAAGAACTTTTCCAGATTGCTCTCAGCGAGGCAGTAAAGATAAATGGAGTTCCGGTCCTGACGCCGGAATGGCTCGTCATTCTTAAATTTATCGCCGGACGATTTAAAGATCAGGAAGACGCCGTTTTCCTTCTCAGTCGCCCCGGCTTGGTGGATCGCAAAATAATTAAGGAGAAGATCATTAAATATGTAAGCCGCGAGGCGTGGGGCCTCGCCCGTCACGGCTACGAACGCTGGTACGAAATGGCCGACGGCCGTTCACGAGCCGAAGCCCGCGACGCCGAGGACGGATTTATCGATTCATAGGTGCCAACTCGGCTACGCCGACGCAGGCTATGAAGAAGCAATCGAGTTTGCTGAGAAAAACGATGTTACAATCCCGATGAAGAAAAAAATTAGCTAAGGAGTATTTGATGCGAAAGTCCATATTCATTTTGATCACCCTATCTGCACCGCGCTGGCGATCAGCGCGCAGCCTGGAAACATAAATTCGTCGACCGCGAGCGATGAAAAGCACAATGCTGCGATCGATAAGGCCAATGCGGATACTACTGCCGCCTACAATAGAGGCGATTATGCGTGAGCATGTAGCTAACACGCGAAAAGCAAAAAGCCCGTTTGCGGGCGACAGACTTTGCGAAGTTGCGATTAACACTGGCTTCTACACGTTTCTGCCGCCCGCAAAACGGGCTTAATTTCGGATCTGGCCCTGACTCCACGCTCACGCATGGAGCTTAATTCTGATACCCGCAAACGGGCACTTCCAACTTTTCAAACGTCTTGTTCTATTTCACATTATTACATCGGCGGCGGTGGCGGATACCGGACCGAACACGGTGTCGATGAAAGGAATGCGTTTCCTACTTCGTCCGTATGGAAGCAAACATTTCCAAAGTTGAAACCGCCTTGACCCTCGCCGGTCGCCGTTCCGCTGTAGCCGCGAAATCCTTCTTCGTTTGGTAAGGGCGAGGTCTGCTCCCAATATGAATAATCACCCGGCTCTAGCTCCTGATCGGCATCGGGCAAGTATTCGCTAATAATGTATTGTGCCCCGATCGGGACGTTGAAACTCCAATTACCATCTGCGTTCGTCGTCGCGAAGTTTACGGTGGTTCCTTCACCGGTCGTCGCCACGATCACGATCTGCACGCCTTGGATCGTAGTTTCGCCTTCGTCATACAATGCATTTCGATTCGTATCGTAGAACTTCTGTCCGCTCAGCACTGCGGTCGGGCAATCCTCGGTGCAGGGCGTCGGCGTCGGCTCAGGCGTTGGATCAGGCGGCGGCAGATCGCTGACCGGGCACGGCGTTAACGACTTGACCGGAACGCCCAGCGAGTTCGGATTGAAACAGATATTGCCGAAGTTAAGAATCGAGAGATCGGCGTTCGCGACACCGACATAAGTTCGTAATCCTTCGCCATCGGCAAGAGGCGAGGTTTGCTGCCAATACGAGCCTGGTTCGCCGTCTGGACCGGTGAAAGGTAGATATTGAAGGATAAGGAATTCCACACCCGTCGATACAGGAAGGCTCCAAATACCAGCGGCGTTCGTCGTAACGACGGTCGTCGTATCACCCGCGAGGACCAAGATCTGCACGCCTTCGATCGAATCTTCACCTGAGTCGAACAACCCATTTTCGTTTACGTCGTAAAAGTTTTTACCGCCCAACGTAACGGTCGGGCCGCAATTATTGGTGCACGGCACTTCTTCGACTCGAAATACTTCTTGCTTCGCGTTTGAATTTGAAAAATTGATATGAATGCCGTCAGCAGCGACGCTCGTATTACCACCTTGTTTGATCAACCATGCTTTGTAATTACCGCCCGGATTCGACGTGGTATTAAACGGCGCGAGCTTGATCGGCACCGAGCCGTCCGCCTGCGGAATGCCCGTCGGATGCTGACACGACGGCCCGGCGGCACCGGCGATCACTCCGCCAAAAACGATGACTTGACGGCAAACCGCCTGATCGGTCGAGAGCAGATCGTTCCCGCTCGGGCCCGTCACCTGAAAATAATAAGTGCCATCCGGCAGTCCGCTGGAATTCCCTTGAATACGGCCGCCGTTCAGATAAACAGCATTTTTACTTGAGTATCTGTTTGCCTGGACAAATGTCCCGTCAAACAGCGACGTATATATCTTGCCGGAAAGTCCCGCCGCAGTAACGCTATTTTTAAGAACAAACCCACTCGCCGCGCTGATCGCAGCAAGCGTCAACAAAACCATAGTTACTCTGGACGTTAATTTCGAAATTACGAGCGTTTTCATTTCTCCTCCTTCGGATGCGCTACGGCGTTGGTGGTGCTGGCTTCTTCGGCGTTCATTTGCTGACCCTCCAGTCAGGGATAAAGAACGTGAAAGCGGGTGCTATCGCAAGCAAATTCTTGGGATAAACTGTCGCTTTGCCGCAATAATACTTCTTTTCTGCCAAGGGTCAAAACGAGAATGGCTTCGCGACGTCCGGGAAACGATCGAGTTTGCCGCAAATAATTGCGTTATATAGCCGATGAAGTAGAATATTGGCAGAGAAGGCTCCAAGTAAATCAATAATATAAATATGCCGAAGAATGAATCTGACGAAAAAGCAGAACGCCAGCTGATGGAGTTGTACGAGCAGCGTGATCAATTGAAAGAAGCGATCAGGTTTGCGACGCCTGATAAGGTCGCTGCGGGACAGGCTTTGCTTAGAGACCTCGAAGCTGACATCGACAGTTATGAGTCCCTTATCGCGCCAGTGCAGGAAGCGTCTGCAAAACTTGACGTGGCGCTCGACGAACGTCGTCAGCAAATGCTCGACTTGCTCAAGAAACTCGACGCCCTCGAAGCCGAACCGACATTTCCAAAGGCCGCACGCGAGATGATCCCTTCGACCCGCGCCGAAACCTTGCACTTCCTCCGCCTCGACGCCACAGAACGCGGCATCCCGAACGACGATCACTGATGCCGCACTGTGCGACATGTATTTCTTGCGGCTATGCCGCTCGATGTGCGGTGAAGCTCTGCTTCACCGGCGGCTCATTAAAGGCTTTTGGAGGCTACGCCTCCGCTCGGCGGCATAGCCGCCAAATCTTCATATTCAAAACATTTATGAGGAAGCAGAACTCGATCCGGCGGCAACTTACAATGATCACTTGTTAGCTCATCTACAAAATAGTTTAGGATTTGCATGCGCATAAACAGCTATTCCACACTAAAAAGTTCAAGCAAGATGTTGTTTATTGCAGTAACTTGAGTTTGGTCAGGAGAATTAATTGAGCAGGACTGCCGATATTGTACAAAATGTTGGAGGATCATGTTTTCACATTCAGTATCAACAAGATCAAGATTCAGCATCTTCGAATTATTTATATCATTAGGTTCAAACTTCTTAAGGCCGTTTCCATACTCGCGTCGATTGTCCTCAAATATTTCTCTCGATACATCAGTCAATAGATATGCAAAAAACAAATCAGACCGTTGTAGGGAAAACATATTCAAGTAAATCGAATGAAATGTTGTGAGGTTGGAGATATTTGCCTCGTTCCGGATGAATTTGAGACCTTTTCGGTGAAATACCGAAACCCAGATTGGTGCAGGTGGACGTTTCTCCAATGAATACCATGGCTTTCGGCTTGCGGTTAAATACTTCCTATCAATTTCCTGCATAATTCCTTTCTCAAGGTATTTTTCAACCGCCGCATCAGTCCCATTCTCAGCATTGAAAAGAAACACCTGTCGATCATTTCTTTTCAAATCATTGAAATGGGTATCCGTAAAGAAAGGTGAACTAACGTCCGTAGCTCTGCAAATGCACGGAAGCAGATTACGCTCGGCAATTCCAAAACTCTCGGCCTTCGATTTAGTAAATGTAAAGAATTCATTTGAACCGGTCGCAATACCTCGGCTAACTTTCCCGTAGCTACTGAACGGTACTAAATTCTTGTACCGATGTTCATTGGGCGTTTGGTAGTAGCGTCGCCATTTAACGGCTGGATCGAGGTTTTCATACCTGACCGAATCGATGTGTAAAGCCCCGGTCGGATAATGTTCGACAAGTTCTTCAGCGTTCTCCAAATCCTTTCGAGTTCTAACATTAGTGAATCGGACATACTGATCGTGCTCATCGTTTGCGAATAGCAAAACCGAGGATGTTGTCAATGCGTCAGCAAATACATTTTCTTCAAAATCTATGACAATGATATGTCTTAAGGTTCGATTGGCGACGAGGTGAGATTTGACTAGCTTGCCATAATCGGAATTCAAGAATTCGGAGGGAACGATATAGGCCGCTCGGCCATTTGGGTTCAGCTGTGTCAGTGACTTGAGAATGAACAGGGCATACAGATTCGTGAAGCCATTAAGCTGAAACGAGGTCCTTCTTTCGATCTCGGACAGTGCAGGCTTGTTATCGAAATCGTGAAACTTGAAATAAGGCGGATTACAGATAATACCGTCATACTTATTGTCCCAATCATGAAAAATATAATCGCCCCGATTCAGCCTGACGTTTGGATAGTCATTGAACAGATTCTCAGCGTGATGAAGAATCCTTTCGTCAATTTCGTACCCTGTGATTTCAAGTTGGTCAGAATGGCGAAGAAGTTCCCTGGTAAAGATGCCGAGTCCAAACGCTGGGTCCAAAACCGTTTTTAATTGCTCATTGCCTAAGAGCCATTCCGACATTAGTTCGGCAATTGGTTCAGGCGTGAAAAACTGAGCGAATTTTTTTCGATGTTCGAGCGGAACAAGGGCACCATACTCTTGCTCGACCGATAAAACTTTACTTCCAACAGCAGTTCTCATTAGAATTCTGTCTCTTCAATTCCAAGAACTTCGCGAAGACGGTCAATATCAAGATATGCCGTCCCGCCGTCAAATGTGACGTAGAAAAGTAATCGTCCACGCCCAATCTCCTTTCGGACACTTGAATGTTGCGGTTCATCAACTTGCTCTGCGAGAGGCGTTCCAATCTTAGATTTTATCTTGAAAGTCGTTTTGTTTTGGTTTTTCGTGTCACGTTCGACGGAGAAGATTCGACCATCATTGTCCGGGTCGGAAATGATTGTCAGAATCCGTTCAAATGATATGCCGAAAACCTTGTCGAAAAAGACTTGAAAGTAGTAATGCGGAACATTAAATGTCTCGATCCACTTATAGACTACCTTTATGTCCTCTGCTTTTGGCGTGATGCTGAGAAAGTCTCTTTTCTGTATATCCTTGATCTGCTTCTTGAGTTCTTTGAAGCAATTCTTCAGCTCAAGAAGACGTTCGCTCGCAGCCCATGAGGGAACGCGAAAGTTTCCGGCACTTAAGGTTTCTTCTGTTAGTGCCTCTAGGATCGGTATATAACTACGCCGTGAGTCATGATCAAGTAAGTCTGCAAATTCTTTAAGGATCCGGTCCCGAATTTCGAGAGCAAGGCTAGTGCAACGGATGGTTCGCTCCTTCATGGCCTGTTCATATCTCTCGATAAGGAATGCACTTGAACGAACTTCAATGCCTGCAATCGCCGTCTTTATATATTCAGTGATTTCGCCATGCGGAATTCGGCTGATATCCGTTCCTAAATCTTCACGAAAATGTTCTCGGTGAAAAATGAGAAGATCGAGCCGCTTTCCTATCGTGTCGAGTTCGTTTTGGAATTCCTGGAAGAATCGGTCGAATCCTTCCTCACCCGCAACGAGATCATCAGATTTGCCGTATTTGACCGCGACATGATTCTTTGAGACCTCATTGATTGTTCGAAAGATCAAGTTCTCAGCCCAATCGCCTTGTTCTTTGTTCGTAATGAATTCGGACGAGGCCTGCGTGGGAGTTCGCGCAATATCGCGAGGCAGACAGAAGTCAACCAATGTCGCCGGAACATTTTTTGTGAGTTCTGTTATGCGCTCGTAGTAGCTCATAGATTTGGCGCGGGTGGATGCGTCATAGTTTTAGACAATTCTCTCATAATTTATGTCGGCGGCGCGACGTGGAGCGCCGCCGGTTGAATGACCAACGTGCTTTAGGGCGTTGGTGGGGCCTTGGGTTTTGGGCTATTTCGACGTGTTGGGCGTAAAAACATTAGCCAGTGAGAAAAAAACTTTGGCCGATGAGAAAAAACATTGTCCGGTGAGAAAAGAACATTGGGCAGTGTGGAAAGAACATTCGGCGGTGCGAAATGCGTATTGGGGTTGCGAAAAGATCATTCGGCTTTGCGAAAGACGCGCTGCGCAGGCAAGCGAAAGGCTATTGAGCGTGGTTTTTTATGTATTTTTCGAGTTTTGCTTTTTCTGTGTAATTGGGGGCTTTGGCGAGGAAGGCTTTGTATTCGGCGGCGGCGAGTTTTTTGGCACCGGCGAGGTCGTAGAGGAGAGCTTTTAGCAGGTGGGCGTCGGCCATTTCTTGAGGTGCAAGCTCAAGGGCTTTGTCGAGGGCTGCGACGGCGAGTGTTCCCTGCTTTGCCTGTAGATACGACTCGCCGAGCAGATAATAGCCGCGTGCGAATTTGGGTTCGAGCTCGGTGACGTACTTAAAGACCTCGATGGCGGCCTCGGGCTGTTTGTTGACTAGACGGATGCGGCCCGCCACGATCCAAGCGGGCGTAAATTCGGGCTGATGGCCGAGCGAGCGACGAATGGCAGCCTCTGCTTCGACATACGCTTTTTGGTCAAGATGCGCGGCACCGAGTTGCGCCCACGCGATAAAGTCTTCGGCGTCCAGGCGGATGATCTCCTTAAGCAGCGTGATCGTTTTGTTGATGTCCCCGGCGGCAGCGGCCTCGGCGACCTGTTGGTAGAGGTCGCGAGTCTTTTCGTTGGGCGGACGGTCAAACTTCATCGAGACCACGCCCGGCGCAGTGCCGCGCTGCCATCCGCCGGCCTGCACTTCGAAATCCTCACGCTGCTGTGGGCCTCCGAATGACGGCAGCGTACGCCGCGCGGCCTCGGTTCCGTCGATCTCAATAACAAGCGCTCCCGTTGCACCGCCCCGGCGAAAACAGTAATTGCCCGTCCGGCCGACCATCCAGCGCCGAACGGACGAGCCTTCCGAGAAAATGACGACGACCTTTGGAGTCTTACTCGCGTCGAAGCCCTTTAACGTAACGCGACCGTAAACATACGGAATGTGAGCGAACGGCGAATCGAGCGACGGCATTACACCGACCTCGCCGCATATCTCGTCGATCTGCGCGTAGATTGTGTTCGCTTGCGACGCAACACCGCAGATAACGAGCACGAGCAAGATCATTCGTCGTCTCATAACGCGAAGAATATGCGCGTTTAGGGCAAAGGTCAAACTGCTTTCGGGCGCGATGCGGGCAACGCCCTTTGGTTAGATAATACAAATCGGATGCTCAAATTATTTGAGAACGACTGTTTGGACCTCTCTCGGTTCGACGGCTTGAAAGATCTCGTTCGGCTGCAAAATCTCCCAGGATTTGACTGCCATGTTTACTTCCTTTGTAACCTCGTTCTTTAACGAAAACTCGAGCGTTACAAAATGATCGTTGGTTTTGCGTTCGGGGAAATCGACTTGTGCGATCGGGTCGGACCCGATTCGGGTTTCGAATATAGAGCCCGATGCTTCCTCGTATCTGCCGAGGGTCGGTTTGTCTTTAAAGACACCGCCTGAGACGCAAGTCATCGGCGATGATATTACTTCGACAAAATTCACATCGCTTTCGGGATTGATCGTGCACGCGGAATATCGTCCGTAATGCACATCGCCCGAGATCACGACGATCGTATGTTTAGATTGTTTCATCGCACCGAGCAGTGCTTTGTATTGAAGCGGAAAATCAGGCAGCCCAAAATCGGCGTAGTCGTTAAAAAGATTTGCCGTGCGTTTTAAAATAGATTCGCCGTTCGACGTATAAAGGTATTTTAGACGGCTCGCTTCCTCGGTCAGGAAAATCTGCCCGAGCACGAGAATGCCGGGGCCTTGCAGATCGCTGATCCAGGCGATCACGGCATTTAGATCATCCTGTTCCATGAACTGAGCCTTTTCATCGCGGCGAACGAGATTGTGTCTCGTCCGGTTTATGCGCGTGTCGGCGATACAAAAGGAAAGCGGCCAAATGTCGAAGGTCACCCACGGCGACATCGACTGAAAGATGCGAAACAACTCGCTCGCCTCTCTAAACCAAAAACGCCTTTGCGACAAAACAGCGGTCATCAGCGCACCAACGATGCCGAAGTTCGGAGCGTTGTTCCAAAATTCGTGATCGTCGGAGATAAAATAATTCGCCCCGTTACGCAGCAGCGGGTTAAAACCGCCGATGACCTTTCGTTTGACGACACCTTGTTCGTCCGTGACATCGCCTTTTCTGATCTGCGTCCAGGTTCTGAGATATTTTTCGAGAAAGAGGGTGCGCATTTTTTCCGGCGAGAGCAGTCCGAGCGTTGTTTCTCGCCACGGGTTGTCGAGATAAACCTGATCGCCGCACAAGAGCTTGATCTCGGGCATAGATTTTTCGGGCATGTTGAGATAGGTGTGACCGACCATGCCGTCAGGATCGTTTGGTTGATAAAAACATGACCCGACCATCACTCGAAACGGATCGTTGTCTTTTTCGGTCGGAATCATGCCGGGCAGCGTCGTCACGGTGGCTGTCGAAACGTAATCTTCCGATACAACCGGTTCGCTCACCGCCTTCTCGAACGGCAGGGTTTTGCTATAGTCTTGAAACTGACCGAGGATCTCCTTTTCGTCCTGCTTAGCTTTTTTGGGATCTCTTACTTCGAGTTTTACGGTATATTTTGTCCGCTGTTCAAGTCCCCTTAGGACGACTCGCTGATAGTGGATCATGCGAACAGAATTACTTTCATCATAATTCTCAAGCGGATTGCGCGTTTTCCAAGTTCGCCAATCGGACTGCGCAAGCTGCACATATAACCGATCAAAGTCGCCCGCATCACCCTTTTCGTGACAGACGTTATATCTCAGCGTGATCTCGAGCGTTCGGACATTCGCATCGATCGCCGCAACCCAAACAGTAGCAGATTTATCCGAAACCACTTGTGGTATTAAAATAAATGATTCCATGATGTGATTGGTGATTAACTAAAACTTTGCCGACTTGATCTTTTGAAGTGAGTCGGCCGGAGCTCGCCACGAATATTTTTTCTCGATAGTCTCAAAGACTTCTCGCTTCTTCACAGGGTTATTCATCTCGGCTTTGTTTACCTTCAAAAGTCGCGAAATCTCCCAAACGTTGTTGTAGCCGTTGTAAGCCCTTTCTGCCGCGTCGAATGCTTTAATCGCTTCGTCGTATCGCCCTTCGGTCAAAGCCTGAAATGCTTTTTTTTCCTCCGCCGATGCGGTCGCTGCGTCCTTTGGGTTCGCAGCCGACTTAGGGTTCGGAGTGACATTGGTGTTCGACGGCTCAAGAGCCTTTACTTGTTTTAATGCGGCGTTAACGTCCGGATTCAGTTGGGCTGCTTTATTTAGATTTGCCGCCGGCAATTGATTACTCAACGCAGCGACGGCACTTTCGAGTTTTTCGATCTCGTCTTTTCTTTCTTTTAATTTACTCTCGTTTTCAGCGATCTCGGCGTTCATATTTGTCAATTTGTCTCTCTTTTCGCCGATGTCGCTGTTTAGTTTGTAAGACGCATAGAGCAGCGACGCGGTTAAAAAGACAACTCCGATCAGCGATATGAACGCCGCCCGACGCGACTGTTTCTGAAACGTCTCGAGTTTCTCCATTAAATGTTTGTCTTCCAGCAGCTTCATTTCTCCTCCTTCTCGCCCATTGAAAATAGTAGATCGACAAGTTTGTTCCACATATACAGCAGACGTGCGATCGAGTAAGTTATGAATCCGCTCGCACCGAATAACAGCCCGAGATGCGTCGTCTTATCGTTGATCGGATCTTTGTCGGCAATAACCAGAGCAGCATGTACGATCAACAATATAACAGCCATCGAACAGCACACCACGTAAACGTAACGTTCGAGTTTGAAGGCTGCCGTCAACTGCATCGCCCTTTCGAATCGCTCATTTTCACCGCGGTTCGAGCCACGTCGCTGTTTTTGTTTCGGACGGTCAGGAGTTGGCGTCACTCCTCCGAGGTCGTTCTCTTCAGGCATAATTTCGTTCTCCTTGCTGGTTTGCGGGATGAGAAGGAAGCCTGGCTCGTCATGTCGTGGGCGACAACCGGACGCAAGAAAGTCGCGTCGATGCCGCTGGCTGAGACTCTAACGTTGTGAGCTTCGCATTATCGATAACGATCGATGCGGTTTCCGTCAACTATCCCCTGCTATGATGCGAGAAAATAATACATCGGAACAAAATCGGCGTCAACCAATAAGGACGAGCGGATTAACCGACGACTCGATTCGTCACAAAAGTCTGATTGACTAACGACACGATTCGGCAAATACTTGTCGTTAATGAGCGAAATCTTCGATCTGACAACGCGGGCTGATGAGACCTTGTTCTTTTCGCGTGGCGATGCGAACGACCCGCGAATGGGCGAGATCGTAAGTTTTGATTTAGCTGAATACGAAGCCGCTGACATCGTGATTCTCGGTTGCCCGCAGGACGAAGGCGTGCGGCGAAACGGCGGACGTGTCGGTGCGGCTGAGGCTCCGAATGCGATTCGCGGACAGTTTTATCGGCTGACGACGATGAACGTGAAGCGACGCGTCTTCGACATCGGCGACGTGCGGATCGGCGCGACGCTCGAAGAAACACACGACACGATGACGGCGGTCGTTACTCAAATTCTGCGTGACGGCAAACGACTGATCGTGCTCGGCGGCGGCAACGATATTTCGTTTGCGGACGGCGTCGCTATGGCTGAGGTGTTTGGCGTGGATCAATGGATCGGCGTCAACATCGACTCTCATCTCGACGTGCGAATTAGCGAGACACGAAACAACGGAACGCAGTATCGGCAACTGCTCGACGGCGGACATTTGCGACCCGATTTCTTTTACGAGGTCGGTTATCAAACGCATCTCGCGTCACCGATCTACTACAAATACATCCGCGAACTCGGCGTCAACCGCATCTCGCTTGAGATCGTCCGCTCGCGCGTAGAAGCCGACATCGAGCTGCGAGAACAGATCAGGCAGAAGTTTATCGGCCAATCGTCATCGCTGAATACATTCTTCGGCTTCGACATGGACGCCGTTCGTTCGGCCGACGCACCGGGAACGTCCGCACCGTCGCCGCTCGGCCTGCGTGCCGGCGAATTCATACAACTCGTAAAATACGCCGCCAGCTTAGCGAACACGCGCATCGTCGAGTTCAGCGAAGTAAACCCCGTGTTCGACATCGACAACCGTACCGCAAAACTCGTCGCGGTCGCGATGCACCGGTTTTGCACGGGCGTTTCTTAATACTGTGGCTTGACTGAGAAGCCAGCTGGAAGGATTGCGGTTCTTGGCTGACCATTTTTATTTGGTGTCACTTCGACTTTTAAGTCACGCGTCAGCTCCTCATGGTCTCCGTTCGTCGGCCTGTAATAGATCACATACTGCGAGCGTAATTCGTAGGTAATTGATCGCATTGCGTTGATTATTGCATCTTTAACTTCATCTGCTTTCTTTGAGTTCATAATCGTAAAGCTGGCACCGCCCGTTTTTTTTGCAATCTTCTTCGTTGTGCTATTAGCGACACGGTGAACTGAATCTGGAAGTGATTTATTAGGAAAGCCTATAACAAAAACCTGAACATCCTGACCAATCAATAGCTTCTCGATATCTTTGAGTGAATAGTAGCTGTTTCTGTCGTCGCCATCGGTAATCATAACGAGGGCATTATGCTTAATTGGCTCTTTTTTAGCACGTTCGATCATTTTCTCCATTGCTAAATACAATGCGTCAATAACTGCTGATTGCCCTCCCTCAACATACATGTTCTCAATACCGTCAAGGAGGTCGGGCTTTTTCGAGGTCCAGTCTTCGACTACCTCTATTGAATTTCTGCCAACAAATCGGATGATAAATGCTTCGTCACCTTCGAGCATATTGTGAATAGGAATGCTGCACGCGAAAGCGATTTCTTTTAGGCGTTTGTTGACCGAACCCGAATTATCCACTATGAGACCGAGATTTACTGTACTTCGGGCCTCGATTCTGGTTACTTTTTGTTCCTTTCCATCCTCAAATAACTTTATGTCAGATAATGCCACGTCCAAACTTTTTGAACCGTCGGGGTTAAGGACTAGCAAATTCACCCGAACTTCCCCAGACTGCTTCATTTTTTTTTCAGAGTCAGGCTGAGACAGAACCGAAAAAACTAGTAAACAGATGATCGTCAAGACGAAAACGCCTTTGAGTCCAATGATTAACCTGATCATACTCCGTATAATAGTAGACGCTTAGATAATTTGACAAGCAAATACTAATCGCACAACAAAACTTGTCGCCATCGCAATGCATCGGTTTTGCACAGGTGTCGCGTGACAATACAACCTTGATGTCGATGGCCACAACGAATCACTAAACCTGATCATTAGGAGGATATTTTATGCGAAGGATCGTTTTTTCTTTTTTAGTTATAACTTTGCTAAGCGCTGTTGCGTTCAGCCAGGACAGTCGTCCGCCGTTGCCGACAGTCGTTGTTACCGGAACGGCCGAATTGATGGTGCCACCCGATGAGGTTGTTTTTACACTTGAGGTGGCGAAACGAAATAAAGATATGCAGATCGCGAAGCGTGAAGCAGATCAAGCTCTCGTCAAGATCATTGATCTGACGCGGCGTTTCGACGTCAAGCCGCAAAATGTTAAGACCGATTACATTTCGGTTGATGCGAAGTATCAGTCCGTTCGCGACCCGAAGAATCGAATTTTTGATGATGATGGAGATGAGATCGGAACGCGAGTGTTTCTCGGTTACGACGTTTCGACGACCGTGATCGTGCGGATGACGGAACTGACCCGCTTCGAAGAATTCTTTGCAGAAGTCATAAAAACCGGCCTTTCAGAGATCAATAGCGTGAGTTTTGAGTCGTCGAAAATAATCGAGCAAAGAAAAGAAGCTCGCCTTATGGCAATGAAAGCCGCCTATGAGAAAGCGTCCGCAATGGCAGGCGCGATCAATCAAACGATCGGCAAAGCGATCAGCATATCTGAAGGCACATCAGATCCCGGCAGATATGGTTTTTTCAATGCTAATAGCACAAACGTTAATTCCGCGAATGTTTCGACCGGTCCTGTAACTGTTAAAGAGTCCGTCGCAACTTTCTCGCCCGGTGCGATAAAGGTGACTTCGCAAGTAACCGTGACATTTCTTCTAAACTGAGTATTTATCGGCCTTTCACTTGACACGAAACAAGGCGTTTGGCATCCTAAACCTTCGCTTTTTGGGCGAAATTGAAAGGTTTTAGTCTCTTAGCTCAGTTGGTAGAGCATTACCTTGACAAGGTAGGGGTCAGCAGTTCGAGTCTGCTAGAGACTACCATTGAAATAGTTGACAGTGGTCGGTGGTCAGTGGTCAGAAAGAGGAATTTCTCTGACCACCGGTCACTGACCACCGACCACTTTTTCCGATAAGATGCTTTCGAAGAACTTTGCTGTTTTTATAACTACTACGACGCGCTTTCTTTTGGCGTGACAATGTTAGAATGCGCGATTCACCGCGTAAGACAAGCTAAAGCTTGCACTCTAGCGAAGGCAAAGTCGCTCTTATCGGATCTGATCATTTGAGTAGTAGAAAAAGACTCGCAGGCGAGTCAATTGTAAATAGTAAATAGTAAATAGTAAATAGAAAGAAGCGACTCGCTGCTAAGACGCGCGCGTTAACGCGTGATTTTTGCGAATTGAGATGCAAGTCAAGTTTGGCGAAAACTTAAAGGAGATTCCTGTCGGTGCGACGGTTGCGGATGCTGTTAAGGCGTTTGATCGCGACGCGCTGAAGAAATCTCTTGCCGCAAAACTCAACGGCGAAGAAGTCGATCTGAATCGCGAGATCGCGGCGACGGACGAAGTTTTGTCGATCGAGTTGATCGGTGCCGATTCGGCCGACGGACTCGAAGTCATTCGTCATTCAACTGCGCATTTGCTGGCCGCCGCGATTTTAGATCTGTTTCCCGGCACAAAACTCGGCGTCGGCCCGGCGTTGATGGACGATCCGCGATACGGATTTTTTTACGACATGATCGCTCCGCGAAATCTTACCGAAGAAGATCTGCCGGTCATAGAAAAAAAGATGCGCGCGATGGCAAAGCAAAACTTGCCGTATCGCCGCGAGGTGATTGAGAAAGCAAAACTCATCGATGTTTTTAAAGAGCGCGACGAACCGCTCAAGTGCGAGCTGATCGACGAAAAAGTCGAAGGCACGGCGAGCGTTTATTACATCGACAATTCGCCGTTTATCGATTTTTGTTTGGGCCCGCATGTGCCGCATACCGGTAAACTCGGCGCGTTTAAATTACTTGCTCTGTCTGGCGCATATTGGAAAGGCGACGCCGAGCGTGAGCAGATGCAGCGAATTTACGGCACTGCGTTTGCGACTCAAGACGAACTCGATGCGTGGCTGAAACAGCGTGAAGAAGCCGAAAAACGAGATCACCGCAAGCTTGGCAAACAGCTCGACCTATTTTCCATCGACGACGAATACGGACAAGGTTTGATACTTTGGCATCCGAAGGGCGGCATTATTCGCAACGAGATGGAGAAGCTTCTTAAGGAGGAGCTTGAGCATCGCGGTTACAGTTTTGTTTACACGCCGCACATCGCAAAACGCGAGCTGTGGGTAAAGAGCGGTCACGAAGATAACTACGCCGACTCGATGTACGCTCCGACGAGCATCGAGGACGAGGAATATCGCCTCAAGCCGATGAATTGCCCGCATCACATCGGGATTTATAAAGCTTCGCCAAAATCGTATCGCGATCTGCCGCAGCGTTACAGCGAGATGGGAACCGTTTATCGCGCCGAACTTTCGGGCACGCTTCACGGGCTGATGCGTGTGCGCGGATTTGCGGTCGATGACGCGCATCTTTTTGTGCGGCCAGATCAGGTTCACGCCGAAGTCGCCGATTGTCTCGATCTTGCGATCAAGGTTTTCGACACTTATGGTTTTGAAAAGGTGAAATTCGAACTCTCCGTCCGCGGCGGTGCGGAAAACAAACTTTATCTCGGAGCTGACGAAGATTGGGCCGCGGCCGAGAAACAACTTGCGAGCGCGCTCGACGAGCGTAACATCAGCTACGAGCGTATAGAGGGCGAGGCAGCATTTTACGGACCGAAGATCGACATCAAGATCGAGGACGCGATCGGACGCGTGTGGCAATTAGGAACGATCCAACTCGACTTTAATTTGCCCGAGCGATTCGAACTCGAATACACCGGCGACGATAATCAAAAGCATCGTCCGTTTATGATCCATCGAGCGCTGTTCGGTTCGATCGAGAGATTTTTCGGCGTGCTGATCGAGCATTACGCGGGTGCGTTTCCGCTGTGGCTCGCACCGGTGCAAGTTGCTGTTCTGCCGATCACCGACCGCATAAACGAATATGCATTAAAGATAGCGGACGAGCTTAAACAAAGCGGCTTTCGCGTGGAAACCGATACAAAATCTGATAAGATCGGGGCTAAAATTCGCGACGCACAAATGCAGAAAATTCCCTACATGCTAGTTTTGGGCGACAAAGAGATTGAGGAAACACGAGTTGCGGTGCGTCACCGCAAAGACGGCGACATCGGCGCGATGTCGCTCGATGAATTTAAAGAGAAGATTGCGCAGGAAAAATCAACTCGCAGTCATTAAGACAGGCAATTAACAAAGGAGGCATTTATCGCTAGAAGATTTGGTGGAAGGTGGAAACCGAGGCAGCGTGAGCCGCTGCATCGCACGAATGAACGGATCAGGGTTCCGAGCGTGCGAGTCGTGCTAGACGACGGCGGAACATTGGGCGTGATGGACACGCGCGATGCGATCGCGGAGGCGAGGAATCGCGGTCTTGATCTCGTCGAGATCGCTCCAAAGGCTAAGCCGCCGGTTGCAAAGATCATCGATTACGGCAAGTTTCTTTACGAACAAAAGAAACGCGCGCACGAGGCGAAGAAAAAACAGGTCACCGTTCAGGTCAAGGAGATCAAGTTTCGCCCCGGCACCGACGATCACGACTACCAATATCGAATGGAGAACGCGAGAAAATGGCTGAATGAGGGCGACAAAGTGCGGGCAGCGATCGCCTTTCGAGGACGCGAGATGTCGCACCGCGAGCTTGGAGCAAAAATCTTAGCGAGATTGACCGAAGAGGTCGCCGACCTTGCCGAAGTCGAGGTCGCGCCAAAGATGGAAGGCTATCAGATGTTTACGATCTTCGCGCCGAAAATAACGAAGTCTGCGATTTCTAAACACACTTCGGTTGCTCCGGATAAAGAAGACGAGCCGGTTAAGCCAAAGAAAACGACTGAGAAGAAACAGGTTGCAAAACCAAAGGCCGAAGTAAAAGCCGAAAAAGACGACGACGAGATTTTTTAAGAGTTTATTTAAGGAGAAAGTTATGCCAAAACTAAAAACACACAAAGGTGCAGCAAAGCGTTTTCGCTCGACGGCGAGCGGTAAATTCAAACGCGGCCACAGCCACGCGCGCCACATTCTGACAAAGAAAACGAACAAACGTAAACGCAATCTTGATATTGACGTTTTAGTGTCCGAGGGCGATCAAAAACGCGTCGAGAAGATGCTGCCGTACGGAAGAGATTAACGAAGTGAAAAGGCAAAAGGTAAAAGGCAAAATCTGAGTTTTTCCTTTTTACTTTTTACTTTTGCCTTTTCACGACGAAGGAGTGAATTATGCCTAGAGCAAAACGTGGAAACAAGCGCCTCGAGAAGCGCAAAAAAATATTAGCCTTAGCAAAAGGTTATCGTGGAACAAAATCGAAGCTGTATCGCTCGGCCAAAGAGTCGGTCGAGCGCGCATTGAACTTTGCCTACACCGGCAGGAAGCTGAAGAAGCGTGACTTTCGCAAGCTTTGGATCGTCCGCATAAACGCAGCTTGCCGCCTGAACGACATCAAATATTCGCAGTTCGTTCACGGCCTGAAACTCGCCGGCATCGAGCTTGACCGCAAGGTTTTAGCTGACATAGCAGTCAAACAGCCTGACACTTTTGCGGCCGTCGCGACTCAGGCGAAAAATGCGCTGAGTAAACAGGTGTCAGCCTAATGCGCGATGTTGTTCATGATCGTCGAGCATTTTGAGTTTATGCCGTGCGTAACTTTCCCTAAAATCGTCAAATTGTTCAGGCGACACGATTCAAAAAATGCCGGTTTAGCCTCGCATTGTTGTGGTAAACTTTAGGCTGGGTTTCTATATGATTACGATTAAGTTTTCCGATCCGAATACGCGATTAAAGGCATTGGGCTTTCTCATGGGTCAATTTTCAGGGCGAGCCTTGAAAACCGGCGAAGTACTTGTTCCCGAAATTGCTTTGCAAGCCCTCGCTCATGAGGGTTTTCAGTTCACCGTTCTTGGTAAATCGACTTATGAACAGCAGATTGCGGCGTTTCGAGATATTGTTACCTCGACGGTTTAACGATGGTCGAGACGTTCCGCTTGAGCGGCTCGGGATTGCCCTTGATGAAATCGTTGACAGGTTTGGAGCGGCAAGTTTCGAGCCGACAGCCATACAAGGGTTTTGGCGTCATGAAGGAATTGTCTATAGCGACTCGCTCACTAAGCTCGTGGTAGACGTCGAGGATACGGACGAGAATCGTCAGTGGATGCGTGATTACAAAGCTCGTTGGAAAGAAAAGCTTGAACAACTCGATCTTTGGCTTATCAGCCATGAAATCGATGTTGAGTAAAAACTAGTGAGTGTCGGAAACGGCACTCGCTTTTTCTATGCCAAGTTCCGCCTTCGCCTCTGCAAATTTTTCAACTGCAAAATCAAGATCTTCTTTTGAATGGGCCGCCGACACCTGCGTTCGAATTCGTGCTTTTCCTTTTGGCACGACCGGGAACGAAAACGGAATTACATAAACGCCTTTTGCGAGTAATGACTCGGCCATTTTGACGGCGGGAATCGCGTCACCAAACATTATGGGGACGATCGGATGCTCGCCGGGCAAAACTTCGAGACCGATGTCGGCGATCTCTTCGCGAAAATAATTTGTATTTTCCTGTAGTTTGTCACGAAGCTCGGTTGATGCGACAAGCATGTCGATCGCGGCAATCGCAGATGCAACGATCGGCGGAGCAACCGAATTTGAAAACAGATATGGCCGCGAACGCTGACGCAGCAGCTCAATGATCTCTTTTTTACCGCTCGTGTAGCCGCCGCTCGCGCCGCCGAGAGCTTTGCCGAGCGTGCCCGTCATCACATCGACTCGATTCATAACGCCGCAACGCTCATGCGTTCCGCGACCGGTCGCTCCGACAAAACCGACTGCGTGCGAATCGTCAACCATCACCATCGCGTCGTGTTTTTCGGCCAACTCACAAATTTCGTCAAGCTTGGCGATGTAACCGTCCATCGAAAAAACGCCATCGGTCGCGATCATTTTGAATCGAGCGCCACTCGCTCCCTGCAATTTTGCCTCGAGGTCAACCATGTCGCCGTTCTTGTAACGAAACCGCTGTGCTTTTGACAAACGAATGCCGTCGATCACGCTCGCGTGATTCAACTCGTCCGAAATAACGGCGTCTTCTTCACCCAAAACCGTCTCAAACAAACCGCCGTTCGCGTCAAAACACGAAGTGTAAAGAATGGTGTCTTCGGTACCGAGAAACTCGCTGATCTTGCGTTCAAGTTCTTTGTGAATCGACTGCGTGCCGCAAATAAAGCGCACGCTTGAGAGCCCAAAACCCCATTTTTCCAACCCCTCGCGCGCCGCCGCGACAATCTCAGGATGATCGCTAAGTCCGAGATAGTTGTTCGCGCACATATTCAAAACCTCGCCGCCAGCGACCTTTATTCGCGCGTCCTGCGGACTCTCGATAACACGTTCTGACTTGTAAAGCCCTGCTTCGCGAATTTCGCTGAGCGTTTGTTCTAAATGCTGTTTAATCCGTGAATACATAAGTGTCGAGCTTAATGTTCGCGGTCGTCGCGGCGGTAGAAGTTCCGTTGAATGTCGTAGCTCCCTTTAATCTTATAATCTCTTTTCATATATAGCTCGGGCCTCGGAATGTGGTTTCAAACGTCCTGCATCATCTTCGAGACCTCTCTGAATCGATTCCTTCTCCGCATTATCCATTTGAAATAGCCTCAAATTATTCCTTTCACTTCCGATTTGTTCGCCAATTAGATTCGAGATATCGACGGCGGCGCCGTGTTCTATAAACACGTCGTAAAATCGGCCGAAATCCTTTCCCCAATAGACCATTGCGCATGCCATCGGAGCGCCTTTTCCCGTATCGACTCCGTTTTCAAGAAAGCGTAAGCGCGTATCGTAAAGAAAACAGATTCCTCTTGCCTTTGTGAAAACGTATTTTTTCCAATGCCCGGTGTTGGCTGCGATCGGAACAAGTGCGAGGACTTCCGAACCAAATTCCTCATTAGCGTGCGCACAGTGAGCTAGCCAATTCTTGATTGTGGTTCCATGTTGCTTATCTATGCCGTAAGGTGGATTTACATAGATTGTTGGGAAATTCCAACTTTCCTTGAGTCCGTCAGCGTAAGGCAAACGATATTCAATACGGGCATTGACTAATGAGAATTCATTGGAGCATGGATCAAGATCAATGTAGCCACCAAAAAAACTCTTAACGGCATCGACATATTTGCGAGGTGTTCCCCAACTTTGGCTAAATGTATTTACGTTTCTTCCTGCACTCATTTCAAAATCTCAGTCCAATTTTTATCTTTGAGCAACTGAAGTTCGGATTTCAATGTTTCCATGTCTTTTCCTATCGGTGAGATAATCTCGAACCAGCTTTCAATTTCAGCTAGATTCTTACTGAAATATTCCAACAGTATTTTATCAGCCTTTAAACTCATCTGAACCTTCGTAAATTGATTTTTCTTTTTGTCGCCGGAATAACTAGCGTTGAACGCTTCTTGAATTAGTGCATGTTCTAGCTCAGGGTTCAATAGTAGCTTCTCGATAAAATGTGTGAGGCCATTATCAGTCAGAAACAAAAGCCAGTCGTAAGATTGGGCAAGTACTCTCAGCTCTTTGTTCTGATTTTCCTAGGTGAACCAATTGCCGTGATTGCTTACAACACCAACCGTCAAGACAAAGCGTCGGAGAAGTTCGGTGTCGTTGGAATTGATCACCTGTTCCATCAGTTCTGTAAATGGTGCGGAAATAATCGTGCCGTCGCTACGGTAGATAATTCCCAACATTTCACCTTTTTCATTCCTGATCTTTTGCAATGAAGAGACTGTTCGGGGCGACATAGGCACCTTGTTTCGCCTTTTCAATCGTCTGAGGACCTTTCTTTGTTCCTTCTTCAACTCCGACTCGTTTGCACTCAAACATTGCAAAGGCTTTGTGCAATTGTTCGTAAATTCGCAGAACGAACCCTTCGTCATCCTCCTTGTCAAAACTGCATAGCAGATAGGATTTGTCGCTAACAGCAAGGGTGCAAGCATTTCGTAGAATCTGATCCTTCGACAGCAGATTCGTAGTAGGCCTCGTAAGAAAGGATGATAGGTCAATGTCGTTCTCGACCAAAACTTTTAATACGCGATTAGAGGTTATGGAGCGCCCATCGTTTGGAAATTTGACCGAGTGTGATGCGACTAAGGGATGCAACGAGTATTCAACATTATGTTTGATATCGGGATTTCCGTACTCGCCCATACCTCTTTCAATCGAAATAGAATCATTAAGGTTCCATGTTTTTAGCAGATAATACGTGATTATTTCAACAATTGTTCCGAGAGCGCGTCCGGCCGCTTTCTTTGAGTCCTTCGCGTAGTGAAACACATTCTTTTGCAGTACTTTCTGAAGTTTATCTACTGATTCGTAAGACACTATATCTCCTCAAAATCCAAAATAACCTTGCCCGAATTCCCTTCCTTCATTACCTCAAAACCTTTTTCAAAATCTCTGTAAGAAAAACGGTGCGTGATGACGGGCGAGATGTCGAGACCGCCTTCGACGAGGACATTCATTTGGTACCACGTCTCGTACATTTCGCGGCCGTAGATGCCTTTGATCGTGAGCATGTTAAAGATAACGGTTTTCCAGTTGATCGCGATCTCTTCGGACGGAATACCGAGAAATGCAATGTTACCGCCGTGCGTCATGTTCGCAAGCATGTCGCGAAACGCCTGCGGATTGCCCGACATTTCCATGCCGACGTCGAAGCCCTCTTTCATGTCGAGCTTTTTCTGATAATCGGCGATCGAAGTCTCGGTGACATTGATCGCGTGTTCGATGCCGTTTGCGCGCGCTAGTTCCAGTCGTTTTGGGTTTACGTCCGTGATGACGATGTGCCGCGCTCCGGCGTGTTTTGCGACCGCAGCCGACATAATGCCGATCGGCCCGGCGCCTGTGATCAGCACGTCTTCGCCAAAAACCTCAAACGCAAGCGCCGTGTGAACCGCGTTACCAAACGGATCGAAGATCGCGGCGACTTCGAGATCGACGTTTGGTTTATGCTTCCAGATATTTGTGAACGGCACGGCCATGTATTCGGCAAAACCGCCATCCGTATTTACGCCATAGCCGAGCGTGTGCGCACATTTGAAACGCCGCCCCGCGAGACAATTTCGACACCGGCCGCAAACGAGATGTCCCTCGACGCTGACGATGTCGCCGACGTGAAAGTCAGCGACATTCGAACCGATCTCAATGATCTCTCCGACAAGCTCGTGACCTAAGATCGTCGGGACTTTGATCGTCTCTCGCGCCCATGCGTCCCAGTTGTAAATATGCACGTCGGTCCCGCAGATGCCGGTTTTCAACATTTTGATCAGCACGTCGTTGATGCCGATAGTCGGTTCGGGAACGTCTTCGAGCCACAGGCCGGGCTCGGATTTGCTTTTTACGATAGCTTTCATGTTTAGAAGTCTTAACTGATGATAGCAAAACAGTTTCGTAAGCGAAAAACTTAATTCGGCGGCTGTAAAAATCTAATTCAAATCGGTTATTCTTATTGCTTATGTCCGACTCGACAAGACAAATTGACGAGCTTAAAGAACGACTCAACACCGAACTTGAGGCGGCTAGAAATATCAGGATTGACAGCCTTTCCCTCGCCGATTGTGAGGCTCGTCAGCGCGAAATAAAGGACATCTCAGTTCGACTGACGGGCAAAAAGTCTGATCTCGCCGCCTTAAAGAAATCGATCGGCTCGGTCGCGGCGGGAGAAAGAGGCGCGTTTGCTCAAATCGTTCAGTCACTTGAACGTGATGTCACTGAAACTCTCGAAGTAGCTGAAAATCGGCTAACCAACAAGATCAACGAACTAAAAACCGAAGCCGAGCGGCTCGATGTCACGATTCCCGGTCGTCGGCCACGAACGGGTCATCTTCATCCGATCACGATCTTGCGACATCGGATCGAGGATATTTTTGTGTCGATGGGTTACGCGATCGAGGACGACCGCGAGATCGAGACTGACTATTACAACTTCGACGCGTTGAATATTCCTGAAGCTCATCCGGCGCGCGAATCGCAGGACACGTTTTACACGACCGACGGCTTTGCGTTGCGTTCGCAAACATCGACTGTGCAGATTCGCGCGATGGAGCGACGCGGCGTGCCGCTGCGCATTCTCGCTCCGGGCAAAGTCTATCGCCGCGACACGCCGGACATGACGCACACGCCGATGTTTCATCAGCTCGAAGGCCTCTGCGTCGATCGCGGCATCACGATGGCGCATCTGAAAGGGACGGTGACCGAGTGGCTAAAGCGTTTGTTTGGTGATGATACGGTCACGCGCTTTCGCCCGAGCTACTTCCCGTTTACCGAGCCGTCGGCGGAGTTCGATTTTTCGTGTTTCAAATGTCACGGCACGGGAACAGTGGTCAGTGATCAGTGGTCAGTGGTCAGTAAAACTGATTCTGAACTGACAACCGACCACCGACCACCGGCCACTGAGCGCTGTCGTCCGTGCAAAGGTTCGGGCTGGATCGAACTCGGCGGTTCTGGCATGGTGCATCCGAATGTGCTGCGCGCCTGCGGCGTCGATCCGAAAGTTTATTCGGGCTTCGCATTCGGCTTTGGCCTCGAACGCATGGCCGCGCTGATGTATTCGATCGACGACATTCGCCACATGTTCGAAAATGATGTGCGGTTTTTGGGGCAGTTCAAATAGCGTTACCTATGTCGCTTTATACTATCGTGATGGACAATTGCGGAGGGACATACATTCGCCAGGTTCGCGCCACATCGCCGATGACTGCGTGTCGGAAGTGGGCAAAAAGTTTACGGCCGTCCGACGTTTACAAACTTGGTGAGACTGGAAAGGCAGACTTGATTACAAAATTGGATTTTGACAAGCCGGTACTATTGGAAGATTTAACGAATGCATGGTGTATATGTGCAAGTGTCCGAGGCCAGCTTGCAGTTATTAATGTCGTCAAAACAGATCCGAAGGACTGAAGTTGTATGAATATTAGCTACAACTGGCTAAAAAATTTGATCGATATCGAGATGTCCGTAGATGAAGTGGCGGCTGCGTTGACGCGCGTTGGATTGGCGGTTGAGGGCGTACACCCACACGGCGATGATTTTGTTTTGGACATCGATCTGACATCGAATCGGCCTGATTGTTTGTCGCATCTCGGCGTTGCACGGGAGTTCCAAGTGATTGCGGATCGCGGATTGCGGATTGCGGATTTCAAAGCCCAAAAACCAAAGACCGAAGACCAAACGCTTGTTAGTATCCAAGACCCGGATCTTTGCCATCGCTTTACTGGAAGAGTTATTCGTAACGTAAAAATTGCGGCGTCGCCAAAGTGGCTCATTGACCGGCTCGAAGCCATCGGCGAGCGTGCTATTAACAATGTTGCCGACATCACGAACTACGTCATGCATGAGCTAGGGCAGCCGATGCACTCGTTCGATCTTGATAAGCTCGCGGAGAATCGCATTGTCGTCCGGCGTGCGAAAAACGGCGAGACAATAATGACGCTCGACGAAGTTGAGCGAAAGCTCGACGACACGGTGCTCGCGATCTGCGACGCTGAAAAACCGGTCGCCGTCGGCGGAGTTATGGGCGGTTTGGCATCGGGCATTACCGACTCAACGACGAACGTGTTGCTCGAGGTCGCGTATTTTGACCGAGCAAATATAAGGGCGACATCGCGAAAACTAAATCTTGCGACCGCGGCGAGCTATCGATTCGAACGCGGCGTCGATATCGAAAATCTCATGCGTGCGTCAAACCGCGCAACCGAACTTATCTGCGAACTTGCCGGCGGCGAAGCGGCGGATTTTGTCGATATTTATCCGACGCCATTTACATCCAACAAGCTTGAGTCGAAAGACATATCGGCCGCCGTCAAACGCCTGACCGGCCTAAACGTTGCAACGGATAAATGCGAAAAGATTTTGAATTCACTCGGGATCTTAAAATTGGAACAATCCGCAATCCGCAATCCGCAATCCGCAATTTACATCGCTCCTACTTGGCGACACGACATCTCGATCGAGGAAGATCTCGTCGAGGAAGTCGCGCGTCACGCCGGTTACGAGAATATTGTCAACGAACTGCCACCGGCATTTGGCGCGGGCGAATATCAGCAAAACGAGCCGCGTGAAAAACGACTTTGTGACACGCTTGCCGACATGGGTTTTGACGAAGCGATCTCATACAGCTTTATCGACACGCTGCACGACGACGTTTTTGAGCTCGCTCCCGGTTTGATCGACAAAAACACCGACGAACAATTTGTCACGCTTCGTGATTCCGTGATCGATGGCGCGGTTCGAATGCGGCCGAGCATTTTGCCCGGCCTGCTCGATGCCGTGAGATTGAATTTTAACTATCAGCGTCGTGATCTTAAACTTTTCGAGCTCGGCAAGGTTTTCGCTGCGGCGTCGAGCGAGAACGGTTTGCCAAATGAGCAGGAGTTTTTGTCGCTGGCGATCACCGGCGGAGAAATTTTACAAAATAAAAAGCTTGCCGGACGGGAGTTGGATTTCTACGATGCAAAAGGTGCGATCGAAGCGGCGCTCGATGCGGCCGGTATCGGTGATGTCGAGTTTGCAGCCGCCGACGTAAAACATCTTCGACGCGGCCAATCTGCTGCAATTTCGGTTAATGGCAAGATGCTAGGTTTTGTTGGTCGCCTGAGCGACGTTATTGCCGCTGATTATAAGTTTAAGCAGGCTGTCTATGTCGGCGAGTTGAATCTGCAAGCCGCGTTAGCCGCGCCGCAGCAAACTGCCGTTTACACGCCACTTGCAAAATATCCGTCCATTTCGCGCGATGTGACATTTACGGCAAAACGCGATGTGACTTATAACTCGATCCGCAAAGCTGTCGTTGAACAAGCTTACGAGCTTTGCCGCAGCGTCGATTTTGTCGATGTTTATGAGGGCAAAGGCGTAGTCGACGACGAGCGAGCGATCACTATCAGGCTCGAATATCGCAGTGACGAGCGGACGCTGGTCGAAGATGAAGTTGAAGCATTACATAAACAAATAATTACCAAGATTCAGCAAGATTTACCTATAAAGTTGAGAGCATAGAACTTTCTTCACGCTTTACTTGAAGTTTCTTACATTTACACCGATAATCTTTTCCACAGCTTGAATAAGTATTAAACGGAGCAAAAATGAACGCCTTAACGGGAATGGAGAAGTTCTCGCACCTCGAGGACAAAATTTATCTCACTATCGAATTTGTTAAGAAACTGCGCGAGGAAAAAGACCGGCTCGATAGCGAATCGAGCGCTTTGAAACGCGAAGCCGCCGAGGCGAAAGCGGACAAACAAGCTGCCGAAGAAAAACTCGCGACGCTTCTCGCAGAACGCGATTCGATACAATTAAAAGTCGAGGCAATGCTCGATGCCATTTCAATGATCGACGGCGATGTCGCCGAGGCCGTGGGCAGATAAAACAATATGCCGGAACAAACAATACGAGTTGAGATCTACAATCAAACCTACAGCATCCGCTCTGACGGCGATAACGATTATATTCACGACCTTGCGGAATATGTCGATTCGAAGATGCGCGAGATCTCGTCGGGGACGATGACGGTCGATTCGCTAAAAGTCGCGATCCTCGCTGCTCTGCACATCGCCGACGAGTTTTATCAACTTAAGTTGACGCAGACGAATATAGACACGCAGCTTGGCACGCGCAGTTCGGAGTGTTCCGAGATGCTCGACAAACTTCTCAAACACCGTGATGTCTCGACGCAGATAGTCGAGGCCGAACAGTAGATTTCAATCCACAATTTAGAATGCATAATCCCAGATTACGCTTTAAGAAAAAAATAGCCACGTATGCACGAATTTTACAAACACAAATTACGCAAACTCAAATAAGTAAACTTTTTACGTCAGTATTATTCGTGCATTCGTGGCTAAATCTTCTAACGCTTAATCCGGGATAATGCAGATTGAATTTTGCATTTAGACGACTTGTGCTAGTATGCGATTGGCGGATGAATTGACTGCGTTACTCGTCACGAGCGCAATTACAATTGAGCCAACATATGAATGTCGGGAGGCCAACGCCGCGTCTTCGGTGCGATTCCTTACGGGGAACTCGCCATAGAAACCGGCTCTGATGTTTCGATTTTCGAATCGGGACAGAAAGCCACCCACCTGTTGATTACAGGTTCAATTCATACGTTCGAACGGTTTTGCGGTTTTCATTCGCTAAGAAAATTAGCCGCAGATCGACGCGGATGACGCAGATAAGATTCGTTCTTAAATCTGCTTATCCGAGTTAATCTGCGGCAAACTTCTTTTTAGAGATCTTCTACTCCTTCCCGTTCAAGTTCGAGACGAATTTCTTCCGTCATCTTTGCACTCTCGAGTGCCAAGGGAAGTTCTGTTGCGCGTGCAGAAAGTTTTTTGAGTGCAAGCTCGTTGTCGGCGAGGCCGCCGGCGCGACTGGCTGCGGCCTCGATCATCTGCAAACGCGATTCGGCCTCGGCGAGCATGAGCTTTGCCTCGTCGTTTATTTTTCCGATCTTCTCGATGTCGTTCTGAATCGTATTTTGAAAATCGGCGGCACGTGCGCTTTTTAATTGTCGCAGGGAATTTTGTCGTCGCTTTGCGAGCAGCAGTTCCCGCTTCGACGATTTCAAGATTCGTGTCGCCGTCAATCGCGACGCGAGAGTTTCTCTGTATGCGTCGCCGAGCAATAAGTCGCTCGATTCGACCGCTCGCAAGGTGCGTTTTTCTGCCGGTTTCATCTCGGCCCTGAACCAATCGATCTCACTAGCTCTAATGCCGTCGGCGGCGATCTTTTCGCGCATTTCCATTGTCCAGATGCTGCGGCGATAAGTCAAAAAAAGAGCTAACGCGCCGCCGGCAACAAAGCCGATAGTCGTCGCGATCAAACCGACAAATAAGATTACTGCCGCGACCGGCGGGCCACTTGCGGCGAGCAGCATCAGTATCAGCGTGACCGCAGCCGGAATGAGCGTGAGCACCAAAGGAGCCGCGACGGCGCCGATCTTGAGCTTTCGTCCTCGTGAGAGATCGCTTTCGGTCAATTCGTACATAAACTCAAACTTGATAGAGTCTAGCGCATTTATCACCCGGCTGCGGAAACGGTTTCGGCGTTCGATGCATCAAAAACTTAGCATTTTGACGGAAATGTAATAAGATTCAGTAATTAGGAACTTGCTATGAAATTGCGATTTTTGCTGTTGTTTACTGTCTTTGCTTTTGCTCTGACCGCTTTCGCTCAGCCCGAGCAACCGAAGCCGCAGGTTCGCACGGTTACGATTCCGATCTCGATTTTTACAAAGAAGGAGCTACAGGAAAAGCAGACCGAAGAGATCGTTCAGGCAGAACGACTGATCGTGAAAGAGAACGGCGACGAGCAGCAGATACTTTCGATTCGCAGCGTTTCGGACACGCCGCTGTCGATTGCGATACTCATACAGGACGATCTGACGACGAACTTTAATTTACAGATCGAAGACCTCAAGCAGTTCATTCGCGCTCTGCCAAAAGGCACGCGGGTGATGGTCGCGTATTTGCGCGGCGGAACTTCGCAGATTCGCCAGCGATTCACCGACGATCTCGAAGCTGCGGCGAAGAGCTTGCGGATAGTCGCCGGATCGGGCGCGCTGGCACCGCGAAGTCCGTATGACGGCGTGAGCGACATTATCGGACGCTTCGACGGCATTCCGTCCGGTCGTCGCGCCATTTTGTTATTTTCCGATGGTCTCGATTCGTCGGCCGGGCTCAATCTCGCGTCCGTTTCGCAAAGTTACGATCTCGATCAGGCGATCTTAAAGGCACAGCGTCGCAGCGTCGCCGTTTACTCTTTTTACGCACCGACGACAACGACGGAAAGCGGCAACTCGATTCTCACGCTCGGAGCTCAGGGCGCGCTCGAAAAGCTCTCTGACGAAACGGGCGGTCGTTCGTTTTACCGCGGTTCGTTTGCACCCGTAAATTATCTGCCGTATTTTCGCGAGCTTGGGATGACGCTTAACCGACAATTTGCGCTGAGCTATCTATCGACTCACATGAAGAAGGGTTACTATAAGATTCGCGTGACGAGCACCAACCCCGATGTTAAGATCGAGCATCCGCGCGGTTATTATTATCGATAATTGTTAACTGACTTTTGAGCGGCAGACCGGACAGATCGCGGCGTCTTCCTTGATCAGCAATCCGATCCAGAAAAAAATCAAGGTTGTAACGAGTAGGACCGAGAACACGATCCAGCCGGCTGTCGAAACTCGCCGGTCGATCACCGGATGAAACGACGTGCCGCAACGCGGGCAGCGGTAATTTGCGTCGAGAGCGAATTTCGGCCACGTTTGCTGTTGCATTTGTGCGAGCGGTGCATTTTGATATTGCGGCGTGCCAAACGCCTGCATATTGCTCGCCTGACCGGTCGTGCGTGATTGAGATCTTTGGAATTCGTCGGTCTGCCACGCATACGGTTTCGGCGCCGAATGATCGTAGGGATTAGGTTGAACGAACGGCTGCTGCACAAAAAGCTTCGTTCCGCAAAACCTACAGAAGTGGCTTTCGGGTGCATTTAGTTTTGCGCAGTTTTGACAGGCGTGCATAGATTCCAGTTACGAATCATAACAGAGAATGTTGCGTTTATCGACAAATCGATGTCAGAGAGGTTGCCACGAATGCACGAATAAGAGCAGGAAAAACATTCCTAAATTATTCGTGCATCCTGTGGTGTTCAGCCTCAGCCTTTGTGCCTTTTGTGTCCTGCCTTCGTGAACTCTGTGATTAAAACCGGAAGTAATCACAGAGTGCACCGAGCGCGGGACACAAAGAACACAAAGGGAAAAGTCATCGGACACCACAAGTTTATGACACGACCGTTTGCCGCGAATGCACGAATAAAGAGCAGGAAAAACATTCCTAAATTATTCGTGCATTCGTGGCTAATTTTTCCGACAACAGTTTTTATTGCCCATTCGTCTAAAAATCGGTAATCTTGTCCGGTGACGCCTCACGCATCGCTCGATAAAAATATGAAAAAGCTAACCGTCATTGTCGCATTGACATTTCTGTTGTCGAATCTGCTTCAGGCACAATCGGACGCTGCGTTGCGTCTGGTGATCGAGAAAGATCGTGCCAGTCGCGACGCTCGCGGCAAACTCGTGACACTTAATGCCGCCGAACATTTGTCACGCGGCAAGATATATTTCGACAACCGCCACTTCCCCGAGTCGCGTGAGCATTTTCAAAAGATATTCGATAACTTTGCGACCGACGCGGCGATGTCCGGTGCGTTGTTTATGACCGGTCGTTCGTATTATTGGGAACGCGCTTATGACAAAGCGATCCCGTGGCTCGATCGTGCGGCACGTGAGTTCCCTGCGACAAAAGACGGCCGCGAAGGCTTGTCATTCAAGGGTGCGTGTCACGTGCGACTCGGCAAACACGCTGAGGCCGCGAAGACCTATGAGCAATACACAATTATGTATCCGAACGGCGAGCGGATCGACGGCGCGTATTTGAACACGATCGACGCGCTTCGCGAAGCCGGTAAATACGACGACGCTTCCGCTTGGGTCGATAAAGCGAGAGCAAGATTCGCAGGAACCGCGACCGAAGCAAGCGCATTGCACGCACGTCTGCGGATGGAGATGTATCGCGGGCGATGGCAAGACGCCGAGGCGACAGCGGCGTTGATGCAGGCACAGGCGAGATTCGCGGGTTCGATGACCAGCATCGATGAAGTCAAATTCTTACGCGGCTTTGCGCTCGAAAAGCAAAATAAACGCAGCGAAGCGACGGCGATCTGGTCGTCGTTTCCCGAAGGTTCGACATCGTATTTCAGCGGACTCGCGGCTGATAGGGTCAATGGCGGACGAGTTATCAAAACTGTTTCGACTTCCGCGAATGACTTCCCTGCACCGTATCGCACCGAGATTCTAAAATATGCGCGACCGCGTAAGATCGACCCGCGATTTTTGCTCGCGATAATGAAACAGGAAAGCTCGTTTCGCGCCGATGTTAAGTCGCCGTCCGCCGCACGCGGTTTGCTGCAGCTCGTTTACGACACCGCTCTCAAATACAACCGACAAGCCGGTTTCCCGACAATTCAACCCGACGATCTTTACAAACCTGCCGTCAACATCGCCATCGGCTGCGAATATGTCGCCGCCCTCAAAAAAAAATTCGGCGGTCTCGACGAAGCCGTCGCCGCGAGCTACAACGGCGGCGAAGACAACGCCGCTCGCTGGCTCAACCGCTCAAAACCGAAAGAAGCCGGCATCTTCACCGCCGAGATCGGTTTCGCCGAGACAAAAGACTACGTGCAAAAAGTCATGCGAAATTACCGTATCTACCGGTCGTTGTATGATGAGAATCTAAATCGGAAATAAATATTTTTTGCGTCTTTAGAGTGTTTCGCGGGCAACTCTTCATTCTTCCCAATCCACTTCGCCTTCGCGTTCGACGTGGTAGCCGGCGTCTTCGAGATGTTTGTGGACTTCGCGGGCGTGGCGTTCGTCGCGGACTTCGAGGAGCATTTCGATGCCGACGTAGCCGAGCGGCGCGAGCCACATTGCGCGGCGGTGAAAAACCTCGATGACATTTGCGCTCGTCGAGGCAACGCAATTTAGAAGACCGGCGAGCATTCCCGGACGATCGAGCACGAGCACGCGGAACATAACATAGCGCCCTTGCCGCACGAGCACTTGTTCGAGCACACGCGTGAGAAGATTGGCGTCGATGTTGCCGCCGCACAGCACCGCGCAAACGACGTCGTCGGACGTGGTTTTTATCTTTTTCGCCAGCAACGCAGCGAGGCCGGCGGCACCGGCGCCTTCGACGACGAGACGATTATTCTGCACGCAGAAAAAGATCGCGCGTGCGATCTCTTCTTCGCTGACCTCGACGATCTCATCAACGTGTTCGCGCAATATCGACAACGTCAATTCGCTCGGATGCTTTATAGCGATGCCGTCGGCGATCGTCGGTTTGATCTCGGCATCGACGACGCGACCGGCTTGCAAGCTCGGGTTTGCCCACGCCGCGTTCTCGGCCTGAACGCCGACGACGCGCGCATTCGGCTTTAAAATTTTTACGGCCGTCGCAATTCCCGAGATCAGCCCGCCGCCGCCGATCGGAACAACGACGGTCGTAACTTCCGGTAGAGATTCGACGATCTCGACGCCGATCGTGCCCTGACCGGCGATCACCTGTTCGTCATCGAACGCGTGAACATAAGTGTAGCCGTGCTTCTCCTGCAACTCGCGTGAGTGAGCGATCGCTTCGTCAAAAGTCGCGCCGTGCAGCACGACCTCGGCGCCGAAACCGCGCGTCGCGTTGACCTTTGTAAGCGGTGCAAATTCCGGCAGCACGATCGTCGCTTTAATGTCGTTGAGTCTCGCCGCGAGTGCGACGCCTTGCGCGTGATTGCCCGCGGACGCAGCGACCACGCCGCGACTTTTCTCTTCGTCAGTTAGCTGCGAGATCTTATTAAACGCCCCGCGAATCTTGAACGAACCGCCCTTTTGCAAACTCTCGGCCTTAAGATGCGCTTCGGCGCCGATCTCGCCCGTCAGACGTGAGTCGGCGATCATCGGCGTCGGCAGAATAATGCTCCTGAGCCGCTGGCGTGCGGCTTCGATGTCTTTTATTGTGACGCTCATCACGCGCGATTATAAGCGAAGCGCGTCGCTCGCCCCAAACGCGACATTGGGCGACGTGAAATGATATATTTGCCTTGAACAACATCGGAGGGATAAATGGAACTCTTTGGACTTGGCGCAATTTTTTTAATATTTCTCGGCATCGCCTTGCTCGTCGTCGCGTGGAAAACGATAAAGATCGTTCCGCAATCGACCGTTTTGCTGATCGAGCGGCTCGGCCGTTTCAACCGAATAGCAAACAGCGGACTCAATATCATCGTGCCGTTTTTTGAATCGCCGCGATCTGTGTTTTGGTCAGGCACGCGACCGGGCACGACTTCGATCGACCTGCGAGAGCAGTTCATCGACATGCCGCCGCAGCCTGTCATCACGCGCGACAACGTCACGATCAACGTCGATTCTGTCGTCTATTGGCAAATCACCGATCCGACAAAAGCCGTTTACGAGGTCGCCGATCTCGTCGGCGCGCTCGTGCAGCTCACCATTACCGGAATGCGTTCCGTCATGGGCGAGATGGACCTCGACCACACGCTTTCGTCGCGTGATTCGATCAATGCAAAATTGCGGCTCATCCTCGACGAGGCAACCGACAAATGGGGCGTTAAAGTTACACGCGTCGATGTAAAGAATATCAATCCGCCCGAGGACGTTCGCATCACGATGGAAAAACAGATGACCGCCGAACGCAATCGCCGAGCTCTCATCCTGCAAGCCGAGGGCGACAAACAGGCCGCGATCACGCGTGCCGAGGGCGAAAAACAAGCCGCCGTCACACGCAGCGAAGGCAACAAACAATCTGCAATTCTCGATGCCGAAGGCGCGTCGCAAGCTCGTCTGATAAATGCTTCTGCCGAAGCTCAAGCCATTGCCCAGATCGCCGGTGCGATCGGCGACCGTGGAAAGACGGCGCAATATCTGATCACCGCAAAGTATGTCGATTCGTTACGCGACATGGCGCGAACGCAGAACAGCAAGGTCATCTTTATGCCGACCGAAACGTCCGCCGTCCTCTCCAGCGTCGGTGCATTTAAAGAAGTTTTCAGCGAGACGGGCGAAACGTCACCAGAGCTGCCCAAACCGCGCAGCCCGCGAGAGTTGGACAAATAATCATTCACCGGACTTTTTACGAATGAAGCGTTTTGTCTCGTTTGTGTTTCTGCTCTTTGCTCTCGCCGTGATCGCCATCGCGGGCGTTTCGTATTGGATGTTTAGCGCAGTCAACAAACCGCACGGACACACGCGCACCGCCGATTACATCAAGATCGAAAAAGGCACAAGTCCCCGAGAGATAATTGCGAAACTCACAATTGAAGGAATCATCGTCAATCCGAGCGCGACTAATCTCTACCTTCGGGTATTCGGCGATGCGGGCAAGCTGCAGGCCGGCGAATATCAATTTGAATCGCCGATCTCGCCGCTACAGGTTTTAAAGGAACTCGAAAAAGGCGAGTCGCAAACGACGAAGCTGGTCATTCCCGAAGGCTTTACGCGGTTTGACATCGCAAAGCGCATCGTCGAAAAGTTTCCGCAAAACCCGCCCGTCGATGATAAAGCCATCGCAGCTCTAATGGACGACGTGTCGCCGATCCGCGACATCGCCCCGACGGCAAAAAATCTCGAAGGGTTTATGTATCCGAGCACATACAGCTTTGCAAAAGATGCGAAGCCGCCGGAGATCATCAAAGCAATGGTTGAGCAGTTTCGTAAATTTTGGAAGCCTGAATGGTCGGCTCAAGCACGCGCACTCGGCCGGACGCCGCTTGAGATCGTGACCATCGCATCGCTTATTGAAACCGAGACCAGCGTCGAAGCCGAACGCCCGATCGTCGCCGGTATTATCAATAACCGCCTCGCTAAAAACATTCCGCTCGGCATCGATCAGACAAATGTTTACATTGCAAAAATGATGGGCCGGTGGGACGGCACGATCAACCGCAGCGATCTTGACGTCGATTCGCCATACAACACCCGCATCAAAAACGGTATTCCGCCGGGGCCAATTTCGTCCGTCACCGAAAGCTCGATACGCGCCGCGCTGAATCCGCAGGCGAACGATTACATCTTCTACGTCCGCAACGTAGATGCAAACGACGGCTCGCACTGGTTTTACTCATCTGCCGCCGAATTTGAAAAAGGCAAAGCGAAGTATCAACAGTGGCTTGAAAAAGAACGGCAAGAAAAGCGAGAAAATTCTAATCAATGATAAAGCTCCTTGCTCTCGATCTCGACGGAACGACGCTTAATTCGAGCGGTGAGATTTCGCCTGCGAATCGCGACGCTATTCGAGCGGCTGAAAAGCTCGGCGTGCTCGTGACTATTGCAACTGGACGACGTTTTCGCGATGCGCAGCCGCTCGGTTTGGAACTGGCGTTGAATGCGCCGCTCGTAACTCACAATGGCGCGTTGCTGAAGTACGCCGAATCCGAGGAGACGGTGTCGTGTTCCCTGCTCTCAATAGAAGACAGTCTCGAAATCGTCCGGGTCGGTAAAGATTACGGCGGCGACGCGTTGGTCAGCACCGATCCGCACGGTCGCGGGACGCTGCTTTACGATCGCGTTTCGGAACACAATCTGCCGCTGAAAAAATATCTTCGCTGGTCTGAGACTTTACACGGCGGCGAGGTCGGCCGGCAAGGCGTCGAGCATGTTCCGCTGCTCGAAAACATTTTGCATGAGCACGAGATCGTTCATATTTCGTTCTCCGGCGGCTGCGATGCGATGAGCGCGATGCTCTCGGTGCTAAATCGCGAACTTGGCAACACGGTCACGATCTTACCGACCGTTTATCCGCATCTTGATTTTACATTGATCGACATATTGCCGCCTGACGCTTCGAAAGGTCACGGAGTCGAAAAGCTCGCTGAGATCAATGGTTTGACTGCTGAGAACGTCATGACGATCGGCGATAATTTCAACGATCTCGAAATGCTCGAATACGCCGGAACCGCCGTCGTGATGGGTAACGCCGACCCGCAGTTGCTCGAACGCGACGAATTTTATACAACATTAAGTAACGATGAGAGCGGCGTTGCAGCCGCGATCGAGAGATTTATTTTAAGAGTGCTTTGAAAAACCCTTAAAGTACGAATTTAATTCGAAATAGATAATAGATGACAGATTTTAGATGATAGATCTATCAGTTGACATCTATTATCTGTAATCTATTCCGAATAAATCGATAGTTCTGTTAGGTTTGTCAAGGAACTCTTCAAGTTAGGAGAAATATTTAGTGGGAAACAAAATTGCAATCATCGAAACCAATAAAGGCACGATTAAGTTTGAACTTTTAGAACAAGACGCGCCAAAGACGACGGAGAATTTTCGTCTGCTGGCCGATAAGAATTATTACGACGGCGTGATCTTTCACCGCGTGATACCGAACTTTATGATCCAGGGCGGCGATCCGCTTGGTGAAGGCTACGGCGGCGAATCGGCGTGGGGCGGCAAGTTCGACGACGAGATAGATCGAGGCTCGATGCTCTACGCCGGCATGTATGAAAAAGGCACCGTCGCGATGGCGAATTCGGGCCCGAACACAAACGGCTCGCAGTTTTTTATCATGCACGTCGATTACCCGTTGCCGCCAAGCTATACAAAATTCGGCCGCGTTCTCGAAGGTCAAGAAGTCGTCGATGCGATCGCCGGCGTCGATAGAAATTCGAACGACAAGCCGCACGAAGCGGTTGTGATGAACAAAGTCACGATCGAAGAAGGCATGTGGTAAGAAAAGGGTAAGAGGGGAAAAGTTTAAAAGGGAAAAAGTAACGTCGCTTCTTGCAAAACTAACTTTTCCCCTTTTTAACTTTTTCCCTTTTAACCTTAGGGCAATTTCAGGCGATGATGGACGTCGAACTCGTCAACGATGGACCGGAGACGATAATTCTGGATAGTGAAAAAACTATTTAATTTATGAAGAAAATAGCTCTCGTGACAGCCACGCTTTTTGTTTTGCTTGTGATCTCGTGTGGAGATTCGAGCAACAAACCTTCAAATTCAAAAGCCACGCCCGAAGTCAAGAAAGGCGTCACTCCGGTCGCCGATAGCGAGATCGCGGTGATCGAAATGGAAACACCTGCCTACGGCACGATCAAAATCGAGCTGTATTCGAATATCGCGCCTCAGATGGTTGCGAGATTTAAGGAACTCTCAAAGGAAGGCTATTACGAAGGCATCGCGTTTCACAGGATCAACGAGACGGTGATTCAGGCCGGAAACTCCGACACGAAAACGAGCAGAACCGCGAATCCGATGAAGGAGGGCGACTCGGGCAAGCCAAACATTCCGGCTGAGTTTTCCGACGTTCCGTACGACACCGGCGTTTTGGGTGCGGCGAGATTAAGTAACAACGTCAACTCGCAAAACTCACAGTTTTTTATCATGCTAAAACGCGAAGATGCCTTTGATAACAATTACACCGTCTTTGGAAAAGTTATCGA
>Ga0187894_10001032_pt1 | contig 36949 bp, 27 predicted proteins | sample GBC1701081metaG_FD_136650 | JGI IMG/M metagenome (GOLD analysis project Ga0187894, IMG submission 136650) | White microbial mat communities from a lava cave in the Kipuka Kanohina Cave System on the Island of Hawaii, USA - GBC170108-1 metaG ...
GGCGAATAAGGCCAATATACGTTTGTTCACCTTCGGCGTTGGTTACGATGTCAACACAGTGCTGCTTGACGGACTGGCCAATGAAAATCGCGGGACGGTCGCTTACATCGAACCGAAAGAGGATATCGAGGTCAAAGTCTCCGGCTTCTTCGCCCAGGTCAATAATCCGGTCTTGAGCGATGTGAAGATCGACTGGGGCGGAATCGAGACGGAGCTGGTTTATCCGCGCGCGACGCCGGACATCTTTCACGGATTGCAACTCGTGCTGATCGGACGTTATCGTCCATCAAATCGCGCTTCCGCACATCAATTGACGCTCACCGGCAAGGTCAATGGCCGCGACCGCCGTTTTGTATATGACGATCTGAAGTTTCCCGAAAAGCAGAACGAAAACGAATTCCTGCCGCATCTGTGGGCGATGCGCCGCGTCGGTCATCTGCTCGACCAGATTCGTTTGAACGGCGAGTCGAAAGAACTGCGCGACGAGATTGTCGAACTCGGCACGCGTTACGGCATCGTCACGCCCTATACATCCTACCTTGTGTTGGAACCGGGGATGAGACTTCAGCAGGTGAGCGGATTGGGAGGCGTTGCGCCTAGTCCACGTATGGCCGATAGGCGTGGGACCGTTTCGGAAGCAGTTACGGTTCAGCCAACGCCACAAACGGTTCAGATAGCGCCAGAAGTGGTGGGCCGGAATGCCGTGGAGTTCAGCAAGAATAAAGAAGAGTTGCGTAAAGCCGACAAAGTCACTCGGACTTGGTCTTCGGATTCGGCGAATCAGATTCGCCAGGTTGCGGGCAAGACCTTCTACCTGCGCGATGGAGTCTGGACCGACAGCGAATTCAAAGCCGAGGTTAAACTGCCCGTCGTCACGCTGAAATTCGCCAGCGATGACTACTTCAACCTGATCGGCCAGGAGCCGAAACTGGCAGATTACTTCGCGCTCGGCCAGCGCGTGGTGGTGGTGTGGAAGGGGAAGGTCTACCGGGTTGAGGAATAGAGGGTGAGTGGATCACGAAATGAGGGGGAAGAGAATTTTCCATTTGTCATTTGAGATTTGAGATTGGTCATTACCTGCGGGCCACTGCGGCCTGTGCCCGATGAACATTGATCAATATCCGGAGCAATGTTCAATCTCAAATCTCAAATCTCAAATCTCAAATGACAAATGGAAAATTCTCTTCCCCTTCATTTCGTGATCTACCGGGAGTAGGGAACACGCCATGATCATGATCATGATAAAGATCGAGGGGTGGAGATTTTGATCTCTCCACCCCTCGATTTTTGAACCTGTTCCCAGGCCCGGACTTTGCGATTTGCGATTAGATACCGAAATCCGGAACCAAGATTGTATAGGTAGGCAACAGCGTCAGCGCATGCAGATTATGGCCGCCCGAAAAGACAGGCCCGGTCTGAACCGAAGCGCCGAGCAGTGGCCTGGAGCCGCCGTTGAACCTGATCCAGCCGGTGCGTCCGGTGGGAACGATGGTGTTGAGGCTGCCGCCTGCGACACGCAAGCTGGTCAACTGGAGCGTTGTATAGCAGACAACGCGAGTCGTCGTTGAGAAAACCCGTTCAGTGTCGTCGTAAACGAGCGTGAAGATGGTTGTAGACGACGGCGCGGCGCCGACGATCAGGTTGGACGACGGAACGTAAATGTTTACCTGCGTATTGGCGTCAGTCTGACTGTTGAAACTCGAGAGCGCAACCGTCGCCGGAAGCCGCTCGTATTCCACTCCGTTAAATATCAAACTGGCCGTGCCATCTCCATTCGATATAACGTCATTGGGCGAAACCTTGGCGATCGAGACCGCCGCGAGATTTGCCACACGAGTCTCCGACTCGCGGATGTATTCATCACCGATCAACCAGTTAAACTGGGTCGGCGCGCCCCCGGCGACCGCAACCGCCACAAGGTATCCAGTGACGCCGGGATCGAAGTCGCTCATCAGGAAGCTGGTCGTCTGATTCGCCGTCAGGCTGACAAACGAATCAGCGATAGAGCAAGTGCTGCCGTCAACCAGGAAAAGATGAATGTCGACTGCGGAATTCTGGTTGGTGTTGGTGATGTTGATTTGGGTGTCACCCTGTTGGGGGTTACTGGGGTTACTGGTGTATTTGTTGTAGAAGAGTACGCTGCCTGGTTTTATATCGCTCAGGTGGCTCGCGCCAATCGGATAGGTCTGAGCGAGAGCGACGGAACCGAAAAGGGCGACCGCGCTAACAGCGAACGCCAGATTTGTGAGGCGGCGAAAAATTTGCTGAGTCATTGGTATTATCCCTCCGGAAAATCAATTCAAAAATTACTGCAATGGTTATTTGTCCGGCTAGAGTGAAGGAGCCGTGTCCATAATTGTTTCAAACAGGCGATTACCTCAAACGGCAATACCTGTAAGGTCATATCAGGTTTTGGCAAACGCTTGGCCAATCTGACTTGTGCCAATCTGATTTGTGCCAATCTGATTTGTGAATGAACCAGATAACCATTGGGGGCGATAAGATTCGCGCTGCGCAATTGAGCTAGTTCCCAAGTCTATGGTCGGTTGACGTCGACTCAAGAGAACTTGTGTGAGTGTATGTGTGAGGTGTTGATCCGCCGAAGCGATCAACCGGGTCTCGATGTCACAGATGCAATGCCAATCATTCGTGACGCCGCGCATCTTAGCATGAACGCTGGGGTTTGTGACAACGGTTTTAATGGAATTAGCGACCTTGATTCACCAGGAAAATCTATTGCGGCGATTTGGCGTGTTGTGATACTTTCCACCCCGCTCGGGTGCGCCACCTCATTGGCCTGTTGGCTTAGGAGCCCCAGCGTCCTCAAAGAAGTAAAAACGGATTTTGAATGCGAACGACCGACAATCTCCGCCTCCGGAGAATCTGATCCCAAATTATTTAAGTAAGGACGCGCCTGTTCCGGTTAACACTGCGGCAATAGGGGAGAGGGCTGCTTCTCAACTAGCCGATTGGCGCTTCTTTGACTCGCTTTTCGGGTTGCGGTTACTTAAAGCCTGTGGGCTCTACCCACGCTTAACCAGGCGGTAGTCAATAAACTGCGAACGCGTAATGGCGGAAACTGACGCAGGTTTCATCGCCACTTCGTTGCCTTATTGTTATGCCTTCGCGGTTGTTTCATATCGAGGAGATCATTATGTTGTACGAGCCTCGGATTACACACACGCGTGTCGTTTATCCTCACCGTCATTTGCTGAGCCGTGCTTTCATTTTAACTTTCTTCATTGTCATTGCCGCGGGCGTATTCCAACTTGGCCGCTCGGCGTGGGCGCAGATTGATCCCGGGCAGCCCCAGGTCGGCCCGGGCGTGCCCCAGGTTGGATCGAACGCGCCTCGCAGTTCCGCCAGCAGCACGAAGGCAGGCAGCGTCCTTTTCTTCCACAAATACACAAGCGATACGACCAGAGCGAATGAGATCAACACGCTGGTCACGCTGACCAACACAAATCCGCGCGATTCGGTTATTGTGCGCGTCTTCTTCATTCATGGCGGCGTCTTTGAAGGACAATTCATAACCCTGGTCGCCAACCAGTCGCGCACGCTCGTCGCGGGCAAGGAATCGCCGAATACGACCGGTTACGTGATGGCCGTTGCGGTCAACTCGCAGGGCCTGCCGACGCAGTTCAACTGGCTGATCGGCAGCGCCAGCTTGCGTGACGATCAGGGCCACGAGGCCAGCTACAACGCTCTCGGCGTCGCCAAAAGGTCCGCGGGACCGATCAACTACAATCAAGGCGCGCAATCCTCCAGCGTCAAGTTCGACAACACGGACTACGACCGCCTGCCGAAGACTGCGGCGATTGATAGTTTGCAGAATCAGGACCCGACGACCGGGTCGGCCGTGACAACCGGCGTCACCCTTTACTCTCCGGTCGCCGATTTGACTGTGGCTCAGACCGCCGCATACAAGGTTGCGGCGACAGCGTTCGACGACGCAAGCAAAGCTTTCACGCAGGAACTCAACGTAGACCACGCGCTCAACCTGAGCGTGAGCCAGATCTGGACTGAAACGCCTTTCAAGACCATCATCTCGGCCGACCGTCTGGGATGGGCAAGCTTCTCCGCGCGCGGCGGCGCGGCGGACGCGCCCACGTCACTGCCTGTGTTTGGATTGAGTCTGACTGACGGCGTGGGTTCGCCAATGCATAACGCCCGCAATATGCAAACGCTGGAATGGCTGGATTCTTTCTCCATCACGATTCCAGCGGGAACACCCAGCAATCCGGTTTCAGACGTCGTGACTGAGGCGCAGCCCGCCGCCACGAACGACGCGCAAGGGGCGAGCGAAACCAAGGCAGGGAGCATCCTGCTCTACCCGCGGTTCGTCAGCGGCGCCAACGGCAATTCGCAAATCTACCTGACCAACACTCATCCAAGGCAGAAAGTTCGTCTGCGCGTCTTCTTCACCGGTCTAAGCGATCCCGCGGGGGTGAAAGACTCCATTATCACGCTGGAGGCTTCGCGGACGATCGTTTTGCAGGCCGCCGATTTGGCGCCGGAACAGCGTGGGTGGGTAATGGTGATGGCAATTGACAATCGCACGACGCCGACGCAGTTCAATTATCTCATCGGAAGCGCGCAGGTGAATGAGACCAGTGGAGAGAAAGCGTCGTTCAACGCCATTGCCATTGCGAAAAACACGTCTGGCGCGGTGGCGCGTGACGTGGATGGCATAACCGCCAACCTGCAGTTCAATGACGAAGTCTTCGACCGGTGGCCCGCCACGACCGCGCTCTCCTTCGTCCCAAGCCAGTTTGAGAACAGCTCTCTGCTGGGGTTTTCGCGCCCGGCCAGCAGTCTGCTCGATCCGCCAAACACGCGCGGCACCGCTACGGTGACGCTCTACGACGAATTGATTGCGTCCTTCAGCGCGAACGTCGCTCGAACCGAAAACAAGCTGAATCAGATCAGGCCCTCTCTTCTTCAGCCGCCGATTACCAACACGGTTCTTCCGGGACAGCATGGATGGTTGAAACTGCTCTCCAACACTCCTGTCCTTTCGTGGTCGCTGAATAGGGCCACGGCGCCGTTCACCGCCGCTGGCGGAACTTGGCGTGGTGGCTTGAGCGGCGACGGCAACCTGCACGCGTTGACGACTACTGAGAATTTCACGCTCAGAGTCCCGGCGGCGCTCCCGAACAACACTCCACCGGTCGCCATCGCCGAAACCCTGGGGCTGCAGATCGAAGCGCGCCGCGGCAATGGAACAATAGTTCGTTTTGATGGGTCAGGCTCCACTGACGCGGATCCTGGAGACGAGTTGGAGTATGAATGGACCGACAATGGCGTCTTGGTTGCGATTACGCCAATCGCCGACCGCAGACTGAGCCTGGGAACGCACATCGTCAAACTGGTTGTGATCGACGGCAGCGGCGTCGCCAGCGCGCCCGCGGAACAGACCGTAACCGTTGTTGACACGACCGCTCCGCAAATCAGCGGCGTGCCGTCGGCGATCAGCAAGGTTACTGACTCCGACAGCGGCGAGGCGATCAATTTCGCGCTGCCGGTCTCTTACGATATGGTTGGCGGAGCCATTGCCGTGACGGCGTCGAATGCGTCTGGCTCGATCTTCCCGCTTGGCAAAACGGTCGTGACTTTCACCGCGCGAGACCAGGCCGGAAACATGTCACAAGCGACGATGGACGTTACCTTGACGAAGGGAACTCCGCAACCCCCGGTTGGCGGCGTCCCCGGCGACAAAGCGCCGGCGATGGACAATCTTAACGATCAGTATGTGAAGATCGGCGAAGTTCGCGGCGTGCCATTGCGGGCCACCGACGACGACGGCGACCCTGTGACCTTCTCATTACAGGGAGCGCCTTCTTACGCTCAAATCATCAGCGGAGATCCCGGTTCGCGCACCGCCACGCTGCGGATTGCGCCGCAGCAGGGCGACACGGCCGCTTCAACCAACGTCCGCGTGGTTATTAATGATGGACGGGGCCGGACGTTCACGACCCTGCCCTTCCGCATAATCATCAGCGCCGTGCCGAACGACGATACCGGCGGCGGCCCCGTAAATCGTCCGCCAGTCGCCGTCATGACCTCGCTACCCGGCGTGATCCAGGCTACGAGCAAGACTGGCGTCGACGTGACGCTGGACGCCACGGAATCGAGCGATCCGGACGGTGATAGTCTCAAGTTCATGTGGTTTGACGGCGAAACGTTGATTGCGGAGGGAATGGTCGTGACCGTCAAACTCGCGGTCGGATCTCACTCGATCAGGCTGATGGCCTTCGACAGCAAAGATGGAGTGACAGTGACGGCCCCGGTTGCGCTTGAAGTCACGCCGCGCGCGTTGACTTTGACCTCAGCGTCTCCGAACAGGCTCGACAGGAACACTTCCGCAACACTGACTGTGATTGGAACCGGCTTCGCTCCGGATTCCAAACTGCTCTTCGGCAAGGAGGGGATTTCAATCACGAATTACGTCACGATTGAGGAAGACAAGATCGTCGCGGACATCGCCATAAGCGAAACGGCGATTCTCGGCTTCCGCGATGTATACGTGATCAATCCCAACGGCAAGAGCGTAAGGTTGCGCAGCGGATTGTTTGTTAACCGGTAGTTTGCGTAAGAGGGGAATGGGGAGTGGGGAGTAGGGAATGGGGAAAAGATCCTATTCCCCACTCCCTTTCCCCATTCCCCTCAGTCTTTGTAAAGCAGATGCATCTGTTGAATGCGCGGCCCGCCGAAACGGTTCCACGGAAGCCTGAAAAACAAGCCTTCCAGTTTGAAAGCCTGTGACTTCAACCGGACGTACCCCGCGTTTTCAAAATCCTCGGCGCGCAGGCCATACCATTTCGAACCGGTCTCTTCGTCCCAAAAGACCAGCGTCTGGTTCTGCGATTGTCGGATCAGCGCCAGATTGTGTTCGCGGTCGCCCGTGAACGCCGGTTTTTCCCATTGATCGCGGTCGAAGACGATCCGCATATGAGCCTGACTGCAGATCAAACGCGCGATTGGCCGTTCGTTCGCGCGGAACCATTCGCGCATTTCTTCGACGGCGCGCGCGTCGCGCGTGAATTTCCATCCGTCAACGTAAACAGCAGAGATCAGAAACGATACCGCGATCACGATTGCGGCGAATGAATTTCGCGCAGGGTTGAAAAACTTCGCGCGCTGCTTGGCCAGTTCATTCCATCCGGCGAGCGTGATCAGCGCAATCGCCGGAGAGACGCAAACGAAGTATCGGGCGTAACCCGCCGATCCGAACCACCCGCGCCAGAACATCAGCGAGTGCGCGCCAAACAGAATCAGGAAAGCCGAAACGCCGCAGGTGAATTCGCGCCGTTTCAGCAACCGCCACAATCCGGCGATAAAAGGCGCGATCAACGCAGGACCGACGATCAACGGCAGCAACGCGACGTACCACCAGACAGGCCCAGTGCCGTTTGCCTTGCCATCTGGACTCCAATCGGACGGCCAATCGTGAGCGATCCAGAGCGGGTCGCGCGTGATCAGATAGGCCGCCAACCACCACAAGACCATTCCGCTCGCGAGCAATAACCATTGCGGATTGCGGATTGCGGATTGCGGAATTCGAGCCCAACGCCGCCATACATTCGCCCATTGGCGCCCCTGGAAGGTAGGGCGATCCGCAATCCGCAATCCGCAATCCGCAATCCGCAACACCCAGAGTCCCCATAACACGCCGATAAAAAATCCTTCCGGGCGAATGAGGATCAACAACGACGCGACGATCATCCCGATCTTGATTCGCCCCGACAGATGCAGCCTGAGCGCGATGACGAAAACCAGAGCGAAGAGCGTCTCGGTCAGCACGGTGAAACTCAGCAGAAAAAACGACGGCTGCAGGAAGAGCAATGGGATCGCAAGCTCCGCGCGGTCAAACTTGATTTGCCGCGCGAGCCGGAATGTTTGCCATGCCGCCGCAAGGCTGATTATCACCGTGAAGAGTTTCGCCGCCGCGTAGCCGAATTGCGCGAAGGGAAAGTAGAGCAGTGTGAAGAGAGGACGCGCCCAGACGCTGACGAAATAGCTCGGATGATGATGCGCCCAGCGCGCGAACAGGAAGTGATATCCGGAATCCTGCTGATCGGCGTCGTGGTAGAGCAGAACCAGCGCGGCGCCGATTGCGGCGAAAACAGCCGACCAGATCAACGCGCGGCGAAAGCTTCGATGATTTCGTTCTGAGTCGTCTCGGCCCGGATCGTTTTGTGAAGATCGAGTCATTGTGAGGCGACGCGAAAAACAAAGGGCAAAAACCAGAAGTCGCGTGACTTTTGACTTTTGCCCTTTGCCCTTTGCGTTTTGATTTTCTTCTTACGCGTAAGAATGCAGGCCCGGCAGGATGTAGCTTACCCCCAGATATGTGAATATCACGAGCAGGAAGCCAAGGAGCGCAAAGTAAGCGCTGCGCCGTCCCGACCAGCCGTGCGCAATGCGAGTGTGCAAGTAGCCCGCATAGGACAACCAGGCCACCAACGCGCCGGTCTCTTTGGAATCCCAGCCCCAATAACGACCCCACGATTCATTGGCCCAGACCGCGCCCGTCACCAGCAGAATCGCCAGTCCCGCGAACGCCACGCCGACCGTTTTGTAAATCAGGCTGTCGATCTTTTCGAGTGGCGGCAGGTTGGAACGCAACTTTTCGTTGCGGAACCCGAAGAGCGCCACGAAGAAAGTCGCCACCAGCATCGTGAACAGCGCCGCCATCTCGACCGGATTACTCTGCATGTGGAGCGCCAGCGCGCCGCCGCTCTGAGCCATGAAATTGGCGCCGACCGATACTATGGTCTCAACCGGCTGCCCGGCCGCGTTCTCGCCCAGTATCTGCTTGCCGATCGGATAAAACTGATCGTTCCCCACGAGCGAACCGACGCCGCGCATATTTTTGATCTGGTAAAACACCACGCCGATGGTCGCGACCTGCGCTACGAGCGAAGCGCGCAAGAGCCAGTGCCCGATGCGACGCGCGCCCTCGCTGTCTTTGTAGAGATAGATCAGGACAAGGGCGGTCGCCATTGCAATCAATGCTACCAGCGGTAATGAGCTTAAGATGGCGACGCCTGGGATGGCCACCACCGCGGTTGTGCTCATCATTTCTTTGGGACCCTTGCTGCGCGCGCCCGCGCTGTTTTTGTAGAAATAGATCAGGAAGCAGGCGGCCATTCCGATCAGCGTCAGCACCGATATGGCGTGCAAGGCTCCGGCGCCCGGAATCGCCACGCGCGCGGCGACGTTCGTCAGCCCCCGCTCGCCAATCAGGACGGGATTGAGGCCGTATTCGGCCGAGAACGGGTCGAAGGCTTTGATCCCGCCCATCAGCCAAACAATGACGTAACCAACCATGAAGAACGCCGTCACCGCGACGCCCATCGCTTCGGATTTCACGCCGTCTTTGATCAGATAGACCACCGCGAGCGCAAAGCTAACCAGCGCCACTCCGTAGCTTATCGAAGCCACGCCGACGTGGATCGGGCGCCAGTAAGAATCGAGCACCGGCATCAGTGGCAGAAAGGTGTTGCCGATGAAGACCGCCATCAGCAGGATCAGCGTGATGAGCGGAAACGAAAGCGCGCCGACAAAACGCGTGTTCTCCCGATTGCCCACCAGCAGGGTCGCAAACGCCGCGCCGAACGCAAATGCGACGGACAGATCGTAAAGATTGGCGAACGGAATGTAGCTGAAAAACCACCAGAAATGATATTCGCCGGTGATCTGGTCAGTCATGCGTTTCCAGTTCTCTTCATCTCCACGGGCCACCCAGCGAATCAGCCAGCTCGAAAAATTGAAGAAGAAGCCGAGCGAGGCCGTCACTAATCCCAACCGTTGCAGGAATCTGACCGGCGCCCAGAAATTGGTCATCAGCGAGGCCGCCGCCGTCATGTAACAAAGCACGGCCAGAATGATCAGTGAGAAGTCCGCCGGCACGGCGGACGCGCCGAACTTGATGCGGGCCGCCACCATCAGAAACGCGCCGACCAGCGGCAGGATCGCGGGGAGAAAGTTTGCGAATGGAAGCTTGCCGAGACCGATCTGCGGAGCGGCGGCTTCCTTGGCGCTCATCGCCGCATTGATTGATTTCATCGCTTCACTCATAGCTAACCTCCGAAAGGGAAAGGGGGGAACTGAAACAACAGATTCGACCGGCCTCAGCCGGCGGATTGCGGTTGGCGAATCAACGCGGCGACCTGCTTCGCCCGATCTTCAAAACCGAGCCGATTGCGGTTCGCATCGCCGCCTAAATAAACATTGCCGTCTTCAACGACTATCCACAGCCGCTGGTGTGAAAAGAAGAAGACCGCGATCAACATCAGACAGAGGGTTGTGAAACCGACGTAGACGATCGTCGTTCCCGGATCGTATTGAACCGAAAGTACGGTTGCTGTCGGCGCCTTCTCGAAATCGGTCAGGACGAACTGGTACGCGCCGTTGTCCATAAACTTCTTCATGAAAGGCGCGTTGGCGACCGTGTTCGCATACGTCTCGTTGAGAGCCCAAACTTCACCCTGCTTGCCATCCTTCGTGACATAAGCCAGCTTCGCCGCGGGGTTTTCGTATGCCAATGTAGTTAACGACTCCCGCGACATATCAACTTGTTGGTCCCGGCCAACAGAGAATGCCGGATGGAATCCGCTGTAATGCAGCCGGGTTCCGTCGGCCAGCTTTGCCTCGCCGTCGCGTGGAATCGTGATCTCCTGCGATTGGCCTCCGTTGACCGGCGTCACGCGCAGTTTGATCGTGCGCGCGTTGGCCGGCTGAAGGTAGCTCTGCTGGAAGAAACGATAGCCGCGATAATCGAACGGGGTGTTCATGTGGATCAACGCCTCGGTCTTCCGCTTCGTCTCGTTATCCACAATGCGCACCGTCGTCAGCCAGTCCAGCGTGTTGCCTTGGTCAAGCGAGCCGTTCTGATTGATCAGCTTCTGCTGAAAGTCCAGGCATTCGACGGTGAAGGGAAGTTCGAGTTCGCGCAGGCTTACGGCGTGCTCCGTCGTCGCGTTGTCAACGTTGAATTCGTTCTTGACTATGCGGTCGGACGATTGATTCGGCCTGAGCGGCATACTCCCAGTGTGACCGCGGCTGGTCATGAAGTAGCCGAAAAAGATCGTCAGCAGTCCGATGTGGACGGCGTACGCGCCGAGCCGGTTCCAGACGCCGCGTTCGGCGAAGATCGTGGTTCGATCATTCGCTTCGGTCACGCGGGCTTTGAAACGCATCTTGCGCGCGGCCGAAGCGGCGCGTTCGGCCAGTTGCTGGCGGCCAAGCTGCGGAAGTTCGACCTTCTCCTTGAACTTCTGCGCCATCGCAAAGGTCGGCGAAGCCGTCAGCTTTTTGCGCGTGAGGAAGCTCCACGCGGCGGGGAAATGGTCAATCGAAGCGAGAATAATGTTGAGGCTCAACAGCAGCAGCAACAGATTGAAATATGCCGCGTGATAGATGTCGAAGAATCCCAACCGCCCGTAGATGATCTTCTCCGCCGGAGTCAGCTCGGCGTAATAGGCCCGAAACGTATCGAGCTCCTGCTGCTGGATCAGCATTCCGATCATGCACGCGATGATTAGCAGGATAAGCAGCACGATGCCGCACGGGACGGAACTGAGCAGATTGAGGAAGCCATCAATCACGGCGTTCAGCCCTGAGGCTTTCTGTTTGCCTGCGGCCTTGGGCTTTTCGACCTCCGCCGCCGCGGCGATGTCTTCGACGGCGTCGTTCACGCCCGCCATTGCGGCGGCTTCGACAGGTTTCGCCTTTTGCGTCAGTTTTGTGGACGATTGCGCAGATGCCATGACTTGAATTTAAAGCAAATCAACCGATGAAGTTTATTGTCTGATTGACATTTTGGGATGCAACGCGGCGTCAGTGTAGCAGTTGGTTTTGCCGCGCGCAACCACGTAAAAAATGAACAAAGAATGGACGAAAGACGACTTTCGCGCCAAGAGGCGGCATCGTGACAGCTCTCAATGAGTCGGCTACAATCCGCCTTCCCTTAGGCCTCCTTACAATTTGAGGAGAGTGAGTGTACAAAGAAAACGATGATACAGCAGAGTCCCGCCCGTTTCGTTTGTGCGAACGGTGCGGGCAGCCTACGCCAGCCAATCTGCCGCAGTGCGTCAATTGCGGCGCGATCTCTCTACACGCGGTGGTCGCCGACGAACAGGCGCGCGCGGAGAGACGGTTTGCGCACGCTCTCTTTTCGCGCGCGACGCCGGTCACTTACGCGCTGCTGGCCGTCAATCTCGTAGTGTTTGTGTTAATGATGATTGTTTCGCGCGCGTCGGATGACTCCCCGACGTTGATCGCTTTCGGCGCGAAGACGAACGAGCTATTACAAAGCGGCGAATGGTTCAGGCTGGTCACTCCGATCTTCATTCACGCCGGATTGCCGCATCTCTTGCTGAACTCGTATGCGTTATGGGTGGTTGGGCCGCAGGTCGAAAAACTTTATGGCTCCGCGCGGTTTCTGCTGATCTATCTGCTCTCGGGCGTCGGCGGCGTGGCTGGCAGTTATTTCGGCCAGATACTTCTGCGTAAATCTTTCGATGCGCCATCGGTCGGCGCCTCGGGCGCGATATTCGGATTGTTCGGCGTGCTGGCCGTCTTCGGTTTCCGATATCGTCACGAACTGCCGCCCGCGATCCGGCGCGCGTTGACGGCGGGCGTCCTGCCGGTGATCGTGATCAACCTGTTCATAGGATTTTCGTTTCCGTTTATTGACAATTCGGCGCATGTCGGAGGTTTGATCACGGGCGCCACTCTGACTCTGCTTATTCCATATATCGCGCCCGGCAGGGAGAGAGTTTCAAGGACGGGTCTGTTGATAATCATTCTTTGCGCGGCTGTCATCGTTTACTGCTTCGCGCAAGCTTATCGAACAAGTGGAGGGCATCTAGCCTGGCGCGGCGCTGTTGTCGAGAGCTATCTCGATGGGATCAACTCCGCGCAGAAAGCGCTCAGTCAATCTTTCAGATCGATTTTGGAGAGCGCAACGCCGCAGGATAAAAAGGCGGCGATTGGTTCGTTGTCCGGCGCGATTGAAAAACTGCAGAAAACCCGGACGCCTGATCAACAGTCCGAGCAGATTCGTTTGGAGTTGTTGCGAATAGCTCGCAAGCAACAGGCATTGATGACGGCGCCCGGCGGCGGCGGGAAGATTGACGAAGTGCTGGCCAATTATGATGATTACGAGAAGACCTGGAGCCGGCTCGAAGAGTGGGTGAAGAGTGAAGGCTCGAAGCGCGGTCTCACGTTAGGGAAAGGCGACAAGCAATCGAAGTAGCGTTTTATCGGAAGCAATTTTTTGGAGGAACGGATGGCAATAAAAAAAATCGGTGTGCTGGGCGCGGGGTTGATGGGAGCCGGTATCGCGCAGGTCGCGGCCACGAGCGGCTATGAGGTTACGATCATTGAAGTCAGCGACGAGTTGATCAAAAAAGGTTTGGGCGGGATAGAGAAGTCGCTCGCCAAATTCACCGAAAAAGGCGCAATCACCGCTGAGCAGAAGGACGCCACGATGGCTCGTTTGCGCGGCGCCACGAAGCTCGAAGAGGTCGCGGACACTGACATTATTATTGAGGCGATCATCGAGAACCTGCAGGTCAAGCGCGATACCTACGCAAAGCTGGACGCGCTGTGTAAACCTGAAACTATCTTTGCGTCGAACACCTCGTCGCTCTCGATCACCGAAATGATGACTGTTGCCGGCGCCGAACGTCAGCGGCGCTTCATCGGGATGCATTTCTTCAACCCGGTTCCTCTGATGAAGCTCGTTGAGGTGGTCCGCACGATCCTGACCGATGATGACGTTTACGCTGAAGCGGTCACTCTGGCCGAATCAATGAACAAGACCGTGGTCAAGGCTGGCGACAAGACGGGGTTCATCGTCAACCGTCTGCTGGTGCCGTTCATGCTCGACGCCATTCGCGCGCTCGAAGAGGGGCTGGCTTCGATTGAAGACATAGACAACGCGATGAAACTCGGCTGCAACCACCCGATGGGACCGTTGACGCTGACCGATTTTGTAGGACTGGACACGACCTATTACATCGCAAACGTCATGTTCGACGAGTTCAAAGAGAAACGCTTCGCGCCCCCGCCACTGTTGAAGCGTATGGTTCAGGCCGGATTATACGGACGCAAATCGGGGCGCGGGTTTTACGATTACATCGATCCGAAGAGCCCAAAGCCGATGAAATTAATGTGAGCTATTGGTTGATCGGATGAACAGCTCGACTGACCCAATTGACCCAATTGAAATGATTCATTGCGAATTTCACGATTCGTTCGCTGTCGTCACGATAAACGGTAAGGATGAGAACAACACTCTTGACGCGCCCGTGGCGCGCGAACTGACGCGGGTCTTTTCGGAGTTGAAATGGAACGCGGCGGCGCGGGCGGTGATTCTGACAGGCGCGGGCGACTATGCGTTTTCAAAGGGCGCGGACCTCGCGGAGATGGCGTTGCTCACGCCGGAACAGTCCAGGGAATTGGCGCGCGCGTGGCAGGCGCTCACGTCACTGATCGAAAATCTGGGAAAGCCCGTCATCGCCGCCGTAAACGGTTTGGCTTTTGGAGTCGGATGCGATCTCGCGCTGGCCTGTACGTGGCGAATCGCCGTCTCGAATGCGAAGTTCGCATATCCGGAAGCGGCTTACGGCATTTCGGCGGGGTTCGGCGGCGGGGCCAGATTGACGCGATTGATCGGCAAATCCTGCGCGCTGGAGATGCTTCTGACCGGAGATGCGATCAGTGGCGAAGAGGCGTTGCGAATCGGCTTGATCGGTCGCATAGCAGTAGATGCGGCAGAGTTGATGAATATTTGCGAGGAGCTGGCGATTAATATCGGTTGTAACGCGCCGTTGGCGGTCAAATACGTGTTAGAAGCGGTCAGTCATGGGATGGAAGTCTCTCTTAATGAGGGACTGGCGCTGGAATCCGCGTACTTCGGTTTGTGCTTTGCGACAGAAGATGTGCGCGAAGGAATCAGAGCGTTTCTTGAAAAGAGGCCGCCGGCGTTCAAAGGAAGATGAAGGCTCGGCGTTTGCAGACCTGGTCTGAAAATCGATTGAATGTTTCGCCACTATATTTTTAAAGCGCTTGTAAATAACGGGCAACCTATCATTAGCTTGACCGCATCAAGTCGGCTCAATATACTGTTCCGCGAGTGATCTTGAGTTAAGTCCCCCAGAGCCAAAATCTCAAACGTATTTTTCGAGATGTCTGATCCGGTCCACAGGCTCATTGCTCATTTGAAAATCCCTCGCGGTCAGTTTTCTGACGGCAAGTGGACGAGTGGGAACGGCGATTCGCGGCGAGAGGGTGTTTCCATCTCTCTCGTTGCGGAAATGACCAAAGGCATGACGCGGATGTTATTCGGGACGGGCATGCCTTTTGTTTATGTAGTGATTATAGTGACGCTGGTCAGCGTGAGTCGTTCTCGTCGTTCAAACGTCCATTCCGTCCCCCAGTTATTCTTCATCAACCAAAACCTAAAAACTATAAAAGTAAGTTGTAAAAATTATGGGTGCTCGGCGTAGAGCGCGCGAATGCGCGCTACAAATGCTGTTTTCATACGACGTGGCCCGCACGTCTGTTGAGGAACTGATTGAAACCTACTGGGGGGAGATGGCGGAGGCCGCCGAAGAGGTACGCGTGTTCGCCAATGAGTTGGTGATCGGCACGGTCTCTCACCTTGAAGAGATTGACGAGAGAATCCGTCTTCGCACAGAACACTGGCGAATCCCGCGAATGGCCATAGTAGATCGGAATCTCCTGCGTTTGGCTGTGTTCGAATTCCTGCATCAGCCAAACACGCCGAAAACGGTCGCAATCAACGAAGCCTTGGAGATCGCCCGGCGGTTCTCAACCCACGAAGCGACACAGTTCATTAACGGCATCCTCGATGCCATCAAACGTGACGTGGAATCGCAAGTTATTCCTGAAATGACTGCCGCGACGATGGTTCAACATCTCAATTGATGGATCAATCCATCAACAATCGCACGCCGAGCGACTCGGCCAATCTCACGGCTCTGGTGAATCTCACGAATTGAGAATAGCTGGATCCCTGCGTATGCAGGCGCGCTCGCTCGCAGGCCGTCAGGCCATTGATCAGCAATGCTTCCAAAAACTCCGCATAGTCTGACAACGCCATCACCGGCAGTTCACGCTGATAGCCTGAAACCCCATCGTCAGAGGCGGCGAATCCGGCCAGCAGATCGAAAAGATTATCGGTGGTCAGCTTCGCGGTTTTACGCGCGAGAGAGATGGGCGTCCGCAATTCAAAGAACCTCAGCCCTTCAGGCGTAGTTACTCGCCTCAGTTCCTTCGTCACCTCGCCATCGAACGGTGATTCCGGATCAACCAAAATAAGGAACAGGTTGGGCCATTGCTCTTGAGGCAGGGTGTCGCTCAGCAGTTGCGCGCGATCAGCCAGGAAACGCTCGAAACGCGCCTCAATAGGGTAGCGGATACGGCCCAAGCATCCTATGGTTTCGCCGCGTAATCCTGATTGAGGCAGGTTCAAATTTTCATCCTTACAGTCGGACTCATCTTCGCCGAATTCATAATCAAAATTCTGTTCAACGTGCGCGGGACAATGCGTGCGGCAATATTCGGCCACCTGCTCCGAAATTTCCAACTCGTCTGAGAGTTCAGTCGTAAATCTAATACTCTCTTCCGACGGCGGGCGATCATTTTCCAACGTCATATTAACGATCTGCGAAACCAGTGAGCCGGCGCGTCCGAGATTGCGCAGCGTCTGTTCGCCGTATAAACGCCGCATTTCGCATGGATATTCAATTGCATATTCTAGAGACATAAAATCACAAATTGGGGGAGGGTTCGGGAGAAGGCCATTTTAACATCAATAACGCTGGCGGAATATTCCGGCCGAACCTTCCGACCTGATACGCAAGTCATCTTCGCGTCGAACTTCCGGCGCTTTTGATTCCAGTTCGGCTGTCAAGTAGAATTCCCGCACACAACGAGGAGTCATGCTTCTATGAATAGATTTATGTTTTCCCTGCCGTTGCGGACGCGGACGGCTCTCGCTGCCCTAATCTTGTTTATTGTCGCTTTCCCTGTCTTGGGGCAGGTCCCGGAAGAGAAGCCGCAGCAGGATCAGCAACAACCAAGTATCAAAATCGGCACAAACCTTGTGACGGTGCCTGTCATCGTCACTGATCGCTATGGCCGATTCGTCACAGGATTGACTCGCAACGAATTCACTTTGCGCGAAGAAGGCGCCGCGCAGAAGATTGAGGACTTCTCTTCGATCGAAGCTCCATTCAGCGTCGCGCTGCTGATTGACACCAGCCGCAGCACCCAAAACAAACTTAGCAAGATCCGCAAAGCCGCGCGGGCCTTCATCAAACAGCTCTTGCCGAACGACCGCATAATGGTGGTCAGCTTTGATGAGAAGGTACGCTTCGTCTCCGACTTCACGAATAACCATGCCGAACTCGAACGCGCCGTTGAATCGTTGAAGACCAGTTATTTGACGAGCCTTTACGACGCGATCCACCTGACCATTAATGAAAAGATGAGCAGAGTTCAGGGGCGAAAGGCGATTGTTGTACTTACGGACGGCGTTGACACGGCGAGCAAACAGGCGACCTATGAAACCGCGATTGATATGGCGGCGAGCGCCGGAATCATCACTTATACAATTCAGTACGAAACCCGTAACGACGGTGGCCCGGTCATGAAGCCTTTATTTATACCGGGCATCAGCAACTCCTTCGTATCGGGCTCGGGCGTAAAGTGGCAGGGCGCGCCGCAACAGAAGCCGAAGTCTGAATCTGAAGAGCCGAAGCCCGAGTCAAAAGGTGAATCGAAATCGCTGATCAACATCCCTCGTCCCGGCGTTTCCGCGCCGGCGCCAACTCCCGGCTCCGTTCCATCTTCACGCGTCAACCGTCATCCCCAGCAACCGATTCGTGATCGTTACCTGATCGCGGCGGATTTCCTTCGCACATTGGCCGCGCAATCGGGTGGGCTGCCTTTTCGGGCTGAAAGCATTGAGAACACCAGCTATGCTTTCCAAATCATCGCGAACGAATTGCACAATCAATACACGCTGACTTACATCTCGAACAATGAACAGCGCGACGGCAATTACCGCGCAATCGCGGTCGGAGTCGGTAATCCTGATTTGGTAGTGCGCGCGCGCCGGTTCTATCGCGCCCCGAAAGGCGAAACTTCTGAAAGCGAGCAGGACAGGAAGCCAACCCCGAAGCCGCAATAATAGCGTTACGAAATCTCATTGCTGTTGCGCACAAAGACTTGGTAGAAAGATGCGACCCATGCTTTCTCCACTTTGTGCGCTTTTGTTTTTCGTCAGCGCTTGCAGGTACAGGTGAATGACGCAGGCAAAAAAAATCCCACGATACGTGCTACGCATCGTGGGAATCAAGCAGGAGAAGGAGGGAGGTAAACGTCAGAAACCGAAAGGAGCCAGCAAACAATGAAAACTCAGTCTAAATTCGACGCAAAAACGTCGATACATCTAAAACAAATTGATAATGACATGCCCAGCTGCTGAATGCAGCCTTTGGAGAATTCGATTTATGCAGGGTTCATGCTGTTGGTCAGGGTATTTCTTCAATCAAAATCCAACAAGCAGGCGGAGTATATTCACTCGCCCCTCGCGAGTCAAGAATGCTTTAGCTTTTCTTCATAGAGTTTTTACGAATATTTTTGCGCTTGTTTGGCTCATTACGGAGAGCTGTTTTGGAATTAAGGGAAGCGCGGGCGCTGAACCGCTAAAAAGCCCTAGCTGCGACTTCGGTGTCAACGCGTCTATTTTGTGCTAAGCTACGCGCGCCGTTAACCCCTTGCAATACCGTAAGCAAATAACCCAGGCTCTAGCGCGGCTAGGCTTTATGATGGGAGGTATGCGTGAAGATCAGGAAACCATTTGTCTGTTTGGTCATCTGTCTCGCAGTTGTGTCGTTGATCGGCGCCGCCGCCTTTGCGGACACGATCAGGCTTAGGGACGGCAGCGTGCTAAAAGGCAAAGTCATTTCTTACAACCAGCGCAAATTCACTATCGTGGTTTACATCGGAGGATCGAGTTCACAGCACGTGATTCCGATTGAAGAGATAGATAGTGTCGAGTTCGATTCGAGCGATGTGGGTACAGTGAGCCGCAATGATCCACAGGGAGCCAATCCGCCGTCAGTGGTCGCGCCTTCACGAGCTGAGACCCCGCGTGATAATGCCCCCGTGCCTCTTCCTATCGAGGCGGCGGCGCCCAGGGATGAGCCGAGAACGGCGCCCGAGTCGGAGCCTCCGCCGAACGAGGCCAACACCGGCGCTGTCGCCACAATTGCGGAAAAGACAGTCAGCGTCGCGGGCGCGGCCGATTGGACCAGCACCGAAATCCGCGTCCAACGCGGGCAGCGCATAGTGATCAGCGCTTCCGGGGAAGTTGATTTGGGTGACAACCAACGTACCGGCCCCGAAGGTCGCTCCCTCGCCGATAATCGCAAACTGGTCGTCGCCCGCCCGACAGGCGCGTTGATCGCAGTCGTTGGCGATGACAATGACGATTTCGTCTTCGTGGGCAAAGCGACCGAATTTGTCTCGCCGCACAACGGCATCCTGTTCCTGAGCGTCAACGAGGGCAATCTCAAAGACAACGCGGGCGCATTCGTGGCGCGGGTTAGGGTCTTGAGCGCCAGGTAAATTCCCCGTTTCCGCTGATCATCGCGGCGTCACTCGAAATTGGTTTACGAATATTCGCGTCCATCAGCGCGCACACTTGAGTTTTGCGGCCTGATGGAGGCGCCGCAAATAGCCTCGCGCTTAATCCAGGTAGCGTCACTCTGGGCAGCGTCACTCTGGGTAGCGTCACTCTGGACGTCCTCACGCTGGGTTGCGCCACCCTGGCTCTTCACGATCAAGAATTCGTTTCAAGGCCTCGAGATGCAACTTCGGTTGGATCTTGTCCGAAGCGATCTGCCGCCCTGTCATTGCCGCGATTGATTCAGGGACGATCTTCAACGGCTTGCCCGTGCTCTCCGCCAACACTTGAACCATGCAGGCGCGTTCCAGGTAGTAAAGATCATCAAACGCCTGCGCCACCGTCTCGCCGCAAACGATCACACCGTGATTGGCCAGGAACAGCACGTCGGCGTTTTCAACTTGCGCGCAGATCCGGTCTCCTTCCTCAGTATCGAGCACTAATCCGTTGTAACACTCGTCATAAGCCACGCGCCCGTAAAATCGCAGCGCGTTTTGGCTCGCCCATTCAAGCCGCCCGCCATCGCTCACCGTAATCGCCGTCGCGTAAGGCATGTGCGTGTGCAGCACGCATGCGGCGTTCGGCTTGCCGCGGTGAATGCGTCCGTGAATGAAGAACGCAGTGGCTTCGACTTGATGTTTGCCTTCGACTACGTTCCCCTCGGGATCGATCACGACCAGATCGTCCGGCGAGATTTCAGACCAGTGCAGCCCTTGCGGATTGATCAGGAAACGGTCTTGCGCGCCCGGAACGGCCAGGCTGAAGTGATTGCAGATGCCTTCGTTGAGGCCGAGCCGCGCTGCCCAACGCAGAGCGGCGGCCAGGTCAATTCGCGCTTGAATGATAGGATCGTGTGACATAGCGCCGGAGAGTTTGCCAGCCTTGGCCAAGTTAGGTAAAGCCCGAGCGCCGTAATTTCAGCGGCGATTATGGCAAAACGCGTTCGGATTGCGTGGCGGATTTTTTCGCTCTCCTTGCCTGACAGACCGGAGTACAGCAAAATGCCGCTCGTCGTCCACTTCCACTTCAATCACGGAGACAAATTATGTCAGTGCGTTTCATCACTGCGCTCATCCTTGCGCTGTTTTGCGTCGGCCAGGCGCCCGCAAACAACGACGAATGGTCGCGCTTCCGCGGTCCCAACGGCACGGGGATTTCAACAGCGACAAACCTTCCGGTCGAGTTCGGCCCTGAGAAGAGCGTCGTCTGGAAAACCGCGTTGCCCCCGGGCCATTCTTCGCCGGTGTTTGCGCGCACGCGCATCTACGTTACGGCGCATACGCCGATTGACGCAAAGAACAAAACCAACTATCAACTCTTCGTCATTGCGCTCGACCGCAAGACGGGCAAGGAGCTCTGGCGGCGCGAAATTTCGCGCGGGCGCATCGGCCGCCTTGAGAACGTCAACGGCCCTGCGTCGGCCACCCCAGTCACTGATGGCGAAAACGTCTACGCGTTCTTCCAGGATTTCGGGCTGATCGCCTTCGACGCCAATGGCAAGGAGAAATGGCGGGCGCCGCTCGGGCCATTCAATATCTTTTACGGTTATGGCGCGTCACCGATCCTGGTTGATGACAAGGTGATTCTGCCGGTGGATCAGGACCTCGGGTCATACCTACTGGCTGTGGACAAGAACAGCGGCAAGGTGAAATGGAAGATTGATCGCCCCGAAGTCATTTCGGGCTATTCGACGCCGACGATCTATCAGCCTAAACAGGGCGCGAAGCAGTTGATCATCCCCGAAGCGTTTCAGCTTTCGGCCTACTCGGTCGCTGACGGCAAGCGCGTTTGGTGGGTGCGCGGGCTGGCATGTGAGATGAAGTCGGTCGTCAGTTACGACAACGAATACCTGTATATCAACGGCTGGGGTTTCCCGCTCAATCAACCCGGCAAACAGATTCCGACTGTACCGTTTGAAGAGGGCTTGAAACGCTACGACAAGAACAGCGACGGCTTCGTCGGCAGAGACGAGATCAGCGGTACCGACCCGATCGACCGCGTGCTCAGTCCTCAGTACGGCTTCGACGCTTTCGATCTGGATCGCGACCAGAAACTCAATGCGAAGGATTGGGAAATTTTCCGCGCGATGATGGCCTCGGAAAACGGCTTGATCGCAATCAAGCTTGGCGGCGAGGGCGATATGACCGAGAAGGCGATTCGCTGGAAGTATCAACGCCCCGTGCCGCAGGTGCCGTCAACGCTGCTCTATCAAGGGTCGCTGTTTATGGTCAACGACAGCGGTATCCTGATCTCGTTCGATCCGGCCACCGGCAATGTTATTAAGCAGGGGCGGTTGAAGGGCGCAATTGATAAATACTTCGCCTCGCCGATCGGCGCCGACGGCAAGGTCTATCTGATCAGCCAGGACGGAACGGTGTCGGTCGTGAAGGCCGCGGGCGAATGGGACGTGCTGGCGGTCAATGCGCTCGGCGACGACGTCTTCGCCACGCCTGCCATCGCCGACGGAAAGTTGTATGTGCGTACGAAGGGCGCGTTGTATTGCTTCGCGAAAAATAACTGAATGGGAAGAGGGCATGGAGTTCAGCCTTCAGGCTGTTTGGTTTCGGCCAGACGGCGGCCAGGCGTAGATAGACGTAAACCCGCAGCCTGAAGGCTGAACTCCATGCCGTTTTGAGGAGGTTCTTTTTGTCAAAACAGAGACCACTGGCCATTACGTTAACGCTTGTCATCCTGACTATTTTCGGCTGGTCTTCATCTGCTTCCGATGATTGGCCGCAATTTCGTGGGCCGAACGCGTCCGGCGTGTCCAACAATCCGGGCGACACGAATTTGCCGATCAACTTCGGCCCCGATCAAAACGTCGTTTGGAAAACGCCGTTGCCCGCGGGGCATTCTTCACCCGTGCTGACCGACAACCGGATATTCATCACGGCTTATGAAACCGACAAATTGTTAGTGATCTGCCTGGATCGTGCGAACGGCAAGATTCTCTGGCGGCGCGAGATTCCAAAATCGCGTTCTCAGGAGCTGCATAAATCGAACAGCCCCGCCAGCCCAAGCCCCGTCACCGACGGGCAGAACGTTTATGCGTTCTTCACCGACTTCGGCCTGATCTCGTTCGACCGCGACGGGAAAGAGCGATGGCGATTGCCGCTGGGGCCGTTCAACAATCCATTCGGAATGGGATCGTCACCGGTATTGGCCGAAGACAACGTGCTGGTCAATTGCGATTCGGAGACCGATTCGTTCTTCGTCGCGGTTGATAAAAACACGGGCAAAATCAAATGGCGTGTCGAACGGCCCGACGCGACGCGAGGTTTTTCGACGCCTATTCTGTTGCAACCGGCGAAAGGCGGATTGCAGGCCCTGGTCGCGGGATCGCTGCGCCTCTCAGCTTACGATGTGGCGACGGGCAAGGAGGTTTGGTTCATTCGCGGGTTGACCTGGCAGATCAAACCGACGCCGGTCTTTGGACGCGATCGTCTGTATATTCTGGGCTGGGCCGGCGGCGCCGACCCCGGACAGCAGGAAGACGTGGCGCCGTTTGACGAGGCGCTGAAGAAGTTCGACGCAAACAAGGACGGCAAACTCGCGCGCGAAGAAGTCACCGATCCAAAGGTCAGCCGCGATTGGAGCAACCTCGATCTCGACCGTGACAACACGTTGAACGAGCGTGACTGGCGCGCGTATCGCGCCAAACGCTCCGTGCAAAACGGTGTGCTGGCTTACCGGATCGACCGTCAGAAGGAGATGCGCGGCGACCTGACCGAATCGCATTTCCTCTGGCGTTACCAGAAGACGCTGCCGAACACGCCCTCGCCGCTGTTTTACAAAGACACGCTTTACCTGATGAAAGAGAGCGGCATTCTGACCTCGCTCGACCCGGCGAATGGCGCGGTCCTCAAACAGGGCCGATTGCGCGAGGCCCCCGGCGACTATTATTCTTCCCCCGTCGCAGCCGACGGCAAAATCTTCACCATTAGCGAAGAGGGAAAGGTGACCGTGCTCAAGGCGGGCGGCGATTGGGAGGTGTTGGCGACGAATGATCTGGACGACATCTGCCACGCCACGCCCGCCATCGCTGGCGGAAAGATTTATCTGCGGACTCGAAATACGCTCTACTGCTTCGGTAAGCGTGAGCAGGCTATTCTCAATAACAACTGACAACTTCATCTGACATCTCAGGACAATATCAGACTTATGACGAAAAAGGAGACTAAAGGTTCTATGCTTTGGGTCATGTTCGCCATCGGCGCGGCTTTATCGTGGGGAGTTTACGGCGCGATGCTTCATCAGGGGCAAGTCAAGCTGGGCAATCCGTTGCGCGCCCTGCTTTGTGTCGGCGTCGCATACTTTCTGATCGGCGTCATCGTCCCGGTCGCTATGCTGGCCTCGCAGGGGCAGCTAAGCTCGCAAGGGTGGAACGCCGCCGGCGCGACGACGGCGACCGCTGCCGGCGCTCTCGGCGCTATTGGCGCCGTATGCATCATCCTGGCCTTTAAAAACAAAGGCCTGCCGACTTATGTGATGCCGTTGGTGTTCGGCGGCGCGCCCGTGATTAACGTGCTCGTCACGATGCTGTTGCATCCGCCGAAGACTACGCCGAACCCGCTGCTCTTCGTCGGATTCCTGCTCGTGGTGCTGGGCGCGAGCATGGTGCTCTATTTCCGACCGCAATCGTAATTGGATTCTTCAACCACAACAGAATAATTTTGCTTGAAAGGCTCGGCGTCGGATTGGTAGTCTGGCGTCGAGCTTTCTGCTTTTCTGGTTCACAGACAAAAACACTGATCAAATAGCGGGAGGGAGAGATGGCCACACCAAAGAGATTGATCGAACCGAACTCTACACAACATGGGCCTCCATACATCTTCGAGAAGATTTTGTCCTGGCCGGGGGTGAAAATCGGGCATATTCGCATGGTTCCCGGCGATGCGACTAACGAACAACTGAACAAGCATCACATCTACATCCCGTTGGCCGGGTCCTATGAAGCTTCGATGGTGACGATTGGCGGGCGCCGCGTTTACAGCAGGCGGACTGTGGGCCAGGCGAGCATAGTGCCCGCGGGCCAGCAGTACTCCGCGAATTGGACGGATGAGTTGGAAGATGTCGCTATCCATCTCGATCCCGATTTCGTTGCGCGTCAGGCGAGCGAACTTGTTCAAACCGACCGTCTCGACCTCATCGCCGCCTGCGAAGTCGCCGATCCTTTGGTGCATCAAATCGGCCGGTCGCTGGCCGCTGAAGCCGACGCGGGAGCGCCCGCCGGATCAATTTACGCCGAATCGCTGGTGAACACCCTGGTCGCGCATCTGCTCAGGCATTACTCGTCCGCCGGGGAAAGATTCCAGTATTATCTCGGTGGGTTGCCGAAGCATAAATTGCGCCGCGTGACCGAGTTCATTGACGAAAACCTCGAACGCGACCTGACGTTGGCCGAAATCGCCGAGATAGCGGAATTGAGTCCGTTCCACTTCGCGCGGTCTTTCAAACAGGCCACCAACTCGACGCCGATTCAATTCCTGATGCAGCGCAGGGTGGATCTCGCCAGACGGTTGCTGGTCGAAAGCGAGGCGCCGATTGTCGAAATCGGATTGCGCGCCGGGTTCAAGAACCAAAGCCATTTCACGACGCTGTTTCGCAAAATCACGGCGATGACGCCTAAGGCTTACCGCAACGAACATCTGCGCTGAATCGGCGCGAAACGAATTTCAGCAATCACAGAAAAAAAGCGGCAATCAACCGAAAGATTGGTTGCCGCTTTTTTTTTATACTCCCGCTCGAACCAAGTCCGCTTACGGAGAAACCCGATGAACACAAAGCAACAGGACGTTGGACTCCTGCTTAAACTGTATGAGCTGCGGCGTGACGAAATGATGCGCCGCGCCCGCAATTGGTACGTAACCGAATTCCAGCCCGAAAGCGCCAAAGACATTGTCAAACTGATGGTCAGCGGGCAGGAACAGAGCGCGTATTATCGAATGGTCACCTCTTACTGGGACATGGCCGCGTCGTTCGTCAACAACGGCGGAATCGACGAAAAGATGTTCCTCAGACGCAAGCTCTGAATACCTTGGCATCTTCGCCAGGATCGAGCCGTTTATCGCCGAAGTGCGCGAGGCGTTCGGCGAGTCCGATTATCTGATCCATCTTGAACAGCTCGTCATGAGAATTCCCAACGCCAAGGAGATTATGGCCAACCGGCGTAAACTCTTCGAGCGATGGTCAAAGGCCGGCCAGACGAATCGGTAACGTTAATCACAACAACCTGATCAACCAAACTCGCCAATCAGAGCGAGAAGGAGGGAGTATGCGTAATCGAATCTTCATCACATTGTTGTTCTTTGCGCTGATAACGCCCGTCCTGAGCGTCAAAGCCCAGATGAACGACGCCAACGAGGCGATAGAGCGAGGCAACGATCTTTTCCATCGCGGGCAGTACGCGCTGGCGATCTTTGAATATCAAATCGCATTGAATTGGCCAGGCCGGCATCAGGCCCGCGCCCGTTTCAACATCGGCGTTTGCAGCCACAGGCTCGGACGGCCGCGCGAAGCCGTAACCGAGTATCGCGAGGCGCTCAGGTTGCGCGAAGGCCAATATCCATCGGCCTCTTACGCGCTGGGCGTCGCGCTTCAGGACTTGCGGCAATATCGGGAAGCCCGCGAAGCCTTTGCGCAGGCGGTGAAGGGCTCGGACGGGAAACATGCCGAAGCCTTATTCGAACTGGCGCTGGAATCGCAGCGCGCGGGAGACGACCGCGCGGCCTTCGATCGTTACCGGCAAGCCATCACGCAGTCGAAAGACCGCCTTCCCGCCTGTCACAACAACCTGGGAGTGATCCTGGCGAAGTCGGGCATGTTGGAAGAGGCGACGCGCGAGTTTGAGATCGCAGTCAAACAGTCGCGCGGCAAATTCGCCGAGGCCAGCCAAAACCTCGCGCGCTGCCAGCAAATAATCAACACCTCGGCGCCGGGACTGATCGCCAGCCTGAAGATGATCGAAGGCGCGCCAGGAGCTGGGATGCGGGCCGAATGATTCCGCGGGATCAATTCACGGTGTGCTAAACTACGCCTCTTTCAAAATCAGCGCCGCGAGCTGTGGCGGGTGTGGCTCCCTAAGTACTCGCCGCCAGAAATACGTTGAGAGATCATTTAAGCTTGAGCCGAGTGGAACACAAAAAGCGCAAAGTCAGACACAAAAAGCATAGAAGCCTTCTTTGCGCTTTAGCCTTCTTTGCGCTTTTTGTGTCTGACTTTGCGCTTTTTGTGTTCCACTTCGACCTCTTATTTCCAACCCTCAACGGAATTATGGCGCGCTGTACTAAGCAGGCCTGCTTGGGAGCCACGCTCGCTACAACTCGCGGCGCTGATTCAAACCAAATCAGGAGCGTCAACAATGATCTATCACACCATCGCCGACATTCTGGCCGCGGGGGAACAGGCGCAGACGCGGTTCATCGCCGCCGTCTCGAACCTGACCGAAGCGCAGGCGAATTTTCGTCCCGATGAAAATCAATGGACTATCGCGGAGATCGTCGAACACGTCAGCATCGTCAACGACGGGTTCCTGCGGCTCACACACAAACTGTTGAAGGAGGCTGAATCGGCGGCCAGGCCGCCTAAAGCCGATTTGAATCTCGGCCATACATCGCTCGATGAAAACGGCCAGCAACGGGGGGCGTTTCCAGCGCCGGAACGGGTGCGCCCGAAAGGAGGCGTGAGCGTCGAGGATTCGCTGGCGAAGTTGCGTGCGTCGCTGGCCGGGATCGTGGAAATTCAACCGCGCCTCGAAGCGGTTGATTTGTCCGAGCAGGTGATTCCTCACCCCGCTTTAGGGCCTTTCAACGCTTATCAGTGGCTGGTTCTGTTGGGCGAGCATGAAGACCGGCATCGCGGCCAGATCGAAAGATTGAAAGCGGTCGCCGGGTTCCCTGTTTAATGGTGATATGGGTTGGTGGAGAGTTATATGAGTTCGGAATCCAAGAAAGTCGCGGGCGCCATTTTGATCATACTTCCAACCGTCATGATTGGCGGCGTTAGTATCCTGACATTGCTCATCGGCTCCCCTGAATATATGCAGAACCAACTCCGCCAGGATCTCTGGCGGGCCGGACACGCGCATGCGGGCGTCTTTCTGATATTGACACTGATTGCCCTTCGTTACGTTGATGAAGCGACGCTGTCAGAACGCTCAAAGTGGTTTGTACGATTATCCATACCTTCGGCGGCGATACTATTGCCGGTAGCGTTTTTCTTTTCAGTTCTGAAACCGGATGCCAGGGAGCCCAATGCGATGATCTATCTGGCCTATGTTGGCGCGGTAGTTTTGGCGGTGGGCGCCACCGTTCTGGGAATAGGCTTGATAAAACGGCCTCGAGTTTAAAAAGGAGATAGAGATGAATCGCTTAGTTTGGCTAATGGCCTTCGCGCTCACGGGATTCGCCTTTACTTACAAGACGCCAGTAGCGCCGCAACAACCTGAGACTCGCAAGATGAAATCAACCTACCTCGTGATTTATCGGCCCGGTCCGGCCTGGATCTCCGGAAAGCCCGTGACAGAACAGCCGCTCAAAGAACACGGCAAATACATGCTGAGCCTGTACAAGAACGGCGTTCTCAAGTTTGCGGGGCCGTTCACGGACAATGCCGGTGGCGCAGTCGCGTTCGAGGCTGAAAATGAAGATGAGGCGAAGGCTGTGGTTGCGGCTGACCCGGCGGTCACTTCAAAGGTTTTTCTCTCCGAGTTGCACCCGTGGAGGCTGGTGGATTGGGAGCAGTACGTGAAAAAGTAGCGCCCAACAAGGCTTAAAACAACGCATCGAGCGCATCGCTCACCGACCGCACGCCGATGACCTCCAGACGATCATCTTCCGGCAGCCCGGTCAGGTTGTTCTTCGGCAACACGACACGCTTGAATCCCATTCGAGCAGCCTCGCGCAAGCGCACCGCGGCATGGCTGGTCGCGCGAATCTCACCTGCCAGCCCAACCTCGCCGAAAACGATTGTATGCTCGTTGATCGGGATATTGCGGAAGCTCGAAGTTACAGCGGCGACAATTCCCAGATCAACCGCCGGCTCATCCAGCGCAATCCCTCCAACCAGATTGACGAAGATGTCGTCGCCGGAGAGGTGAAACCCGGCGCGTTTTTCGAGCATCGCCACAAGCAACGCCACACGATTGATCTCGACTCCCTGAGTAGTGCGCCGGCCCGTGCCGAATTTCGATGAGCTGACCAGCGCCTGGATTTCGACCAGCATCGGTCGCGTGCCTTCCATCGCCGCGATCACCGCCGACCCCGACGCGCCAATAGGACGCTCGCTCAAAAAAACCTCCGATGGGTTGGGCACGCCGACCAACCCCGCGCCGGTCATCTCAAAAATGCCAAGCTCATTCGCCGCTCCGAAGCGGTTCTTGGCCGCGCGCAGGATGCGATGGTTGTGATGGCGTTCGCCTTCAAAATAGAGAACCGTGTCTACGATGTGTTCCAGAGCCTTCGGCCCCGCAATTGCGCCTTCCTTCGTCACGTGACCGATCAGAAAAACAGGCACGGTCAGATTTTTTGCGAGCAGCATAAACTGTCCCGCGACTTCGCGGACTTGCGAGACCGAGCCGGGCGCGCTCTCCAACTTCTCGGAGAAAATGGTTTGGACTGAATCAATGATGATCGCCTGCGGCTGCAGTTTGTTGATTTCATCGAAGACGCGTTCGAGATTGGTCTCGGAAAGCAGATAAAGCCCTTGCGGATTGATGCCCAGGCGTTCGCCGCGAAGCTTGATCTGACGCTCGCTCTCTTCACCTGAAACATAAAGCACGCTGCCGTAGAGCGCGCTCAGCCGGTCGGCGACACTCGAGAGCAACGTTGATTTACCGATGCCCGGCTCACCGCCAATCAGGACGAGCGACCCCGGCACGATGCCGCCGCCAAGCACACGGTCGAATTCTTCAATGCCGGTAACCTCGCGCGAATCGTCCTGCGCTTCAATCTCGGTGAATTGGATGGGTTTGCTTTCGCGCAAACGAAGCCCGGTGCGGGCTGCGCCTGCGCCCTCTTTCGGCGCGGCGCGTTCTTCGACGAACGTGTTCCACCCGCCACAATCGGGACATTTGCCCAGCCACTTGCGCGATTGATAGCCGCAGCTTTGGCAGGCGTAAACTGTGCGTGATCCTTTTGATGCCATAATCCTTGATCCTCTTCAGGCCATGACCGCGAGCATTCCCAGAATCGGCTTGCCGAGGCGCGTGTCGCCGATGATTTCGATTCGCACAGCGGCCTCTTCCTGCGACAATCCTTTCGTCAACAAACGCCACGCCGCGTCCTGATCCATTCGAACTTCGCAGACAGCGTCCGCGCCCTCGCCCGCATAAAGCTTCCACTCGCCGCTTTCGCGATTCAACGTCCACACTCCGCCCGCTTCGCCCGCGACGATGAAAGCGACGCATGCGCCTTCATCCGCCTGTGTGTCCCGGTAAGTGTGCGGCAAGCCTCTGAGGAAAGTGTCGAGGACGGGAAAGAGCCACTCGCGGCCGGTCAGCGCGGGCGCGCCGACGGCGTCACGAATCTGCTGCTGATGATGCCATTTTTCGGTGTATTCGCGCGCGACGTCGAACCAGTTCTGTGATTCCTGCTCGCCCGCCCACGCGACGCCGAACAGGGCGGGGGCGAACGGATCGAGTGATTTGAAAAGCTCGCAGACCTGCGCGCCCGTGACCTCGAGAAATTCGATCAGCAGTCTTGGGCTGATTCGTTTCGCCGCTCTGACCCAGTCAGCATTGAGCTGGTTCAGAAAGCCGACCAGGTCGCGGTATCCTTCAGGCGCTGACGGGGCAATCGGCGATTCGGGCGGAATCATCGGCGCTTTATCGCGCTGATACGAGAGCCGCCGGATGTCGCTGTCGAGCAGATGCGCGACGATGTCTTTCACCACCCAGGCGCGCGCCGCCGTGGGTTTGTTCCAGTCGTCGCCGGAAAGATTTCCGAGCAGCGATAAAAGTTCGCCGTGAATCCGGCAGAAAAGTTCGGCCACAAAAATAGGTTCGACAGGTTTCATTCGCGTCTTTATTCATCTCCTCATTCGCGCTTGGGGCAATTGTCCATTCGCAATGAAAAATTGTCCATTGTTTTGCGATGAGACTTTGAGAGGCGCGCGGCATATACCTTGCTCGAATTAGGGCGAGCGTGATTACGCAAGTATCGGTCAAACGGCGCGGAGGGCGCGCGCAAGTCGCCCTTCGCGTCAATGACCTTTTATCGTATCGAAAACCGATTGGGGCAATGGAGATCCGGGTCATCTGAGACAGCAATCGCCATACCCGGATGCTCCCCGATGACTGCCCATATACACGGCTGAAAATCCATCAAATAATGATCGAAGGCACACCGGTTGCTTGCTTTCTGGGAAGATTTGAATCCTCCATTAACAGAGGTTGAAAGTAACTTTGGAAGGAGAGGGAGTAACTGAAATGAGAATCTTGATTATTATGTTAGTGGCGCTGATGACGCTGGCGAGCGCAAATTGTGAGAGGCGGGATGTCGCTGACTCCGCCATCACCGCCAAAGTGAAGAGCAAATTGGCGGTGGACACCGAGACCAGCGCGCTCAAGATCGACGCGCATACGGACGGCGGCGTAGTCACCCTGACTGGCGTCGTTCCGACTCAAGCGGAGAAGGCGCAGGCCGAGCAGATCGCCAGGAACACCGAAGGCGTAACGCGCGTCATCAATAACATCACCGTTGCCCCGAGTTCGACCGGCGGCGCCGGCGTCGAAGAGAAGGCTGGAGGCGCCGTCAAGAGCGCCGGCATCGCGGCGGAAGATTTAACGATCCTGTCCAAGATCAAAGCGCGGTATATCGCCGAAGGTATCGTGGGCGCGAACATTGATGTGAAAGACGGCATGGTTACACTCAAGGGCAACGTCGAAAACGCCCAGGATAGGGCCAGAGCCGAAAGCATCGCCAGAGCCGTCAGCGGCGTTAAGAACGTCAACAACATGATAGTGGTCAAGCAGTGACGCCGAATCTCAAATCTCAAATGACAAATGGAAAACGCTCTTCCTAAATCCTAATTGATAACTTAAACCGCTGGCATAGTCGTTGCTCCTTTACTACTAGACTTGCCTAAATCTGTAGGAGGTCGGAACGGAGGAGTAATGAGAGAGAGGAGAAGAAGGAGAGGGAGACGTCAGGCGCCCGAAGAAAAGGCCGAGAACTCGCGCAGCGCGCCTGATTCGACTCACGCGCGCGACATTGTCGCTCGCATACACCTATATCTACATCGTCTTTTTACTCGTATTTACCCACGTCTTTTTACTCTTAGTCGTATTTATCCACGTCTTTTTACTCGTATTTATCTGCGGCGCATTTTAGCGGTCGTCGCGGCGGTCCTTATTTCGCTAACAGCCGTCGGGGCCTTTAAACTGCATAAGGTTTACACCCATTACGCGACGATCGTTAATAAACAGCTTGATCAGCAGCCACTGCAACGCCACGCCGGTTTTTACGCGGCGCCGCGGCGCGTAAGCGCCGAGCAACGGATTTCCCAGGACGAATTGAGAGAGCGATTGCTACGCGCGGGGTATCAGGAGGAGCGGCAGGGGGCGCCGCCCGATCAGTCCACTTCAGGCAGCTTCGTTGTTGAAGGCGATACGGTGAAATTGAAGACCAACGAAATTGCCCGCGCCGAGAGCCTGCCCGAAACCGTCAACATCAAATTCAGCAACCGCTCAAAGAGCGACGAACGGATCGTCGACATCGAGGATGCCGCGACGGGGCAAAGTCTCAAGAGCGCCGTTTTGCCGCCGGAACTGATCACCGCCGACGGCGCCACCAGGATGCATCCGAGGAGCCAGGCGCGCTTCGATGATTTCCCGCCGTCGCTGGTCAACGCTCTGATCGCAATCGAGGACAGGCACTTCTTCTCTCACCGGGGCGTTGATGTGAAAGCCGTCTGCCGCGCGTCGTGGGAGAACTGGCGTCACGGCGAGATCCGCGAGGGCGGCTCGACCATCACGCAGCAGTTGATCAAGACAAACTTTCTGACGCCGGAGCGCACCTACCAGCGCAAATTCACGGAAGCGTTGATGGCAGTGGCCATCGAACGGCGGCTGAGCAAGGAGGAGATCTTCACGATATACGCCAACCGCGTCTATCTGGGGCAGAGCGGGCTGACGCCGATTTACGGATTTAAACAGGCGGCGCGCGTCTTTTTCGACAAGGACCTGGAACAACTTTCGCTCGCGGAATCGGCGATGATCGCCGGTCTGGCGCAGGCGCCAAACCGCTATTCGCCTTATTTGCGCTCCGACGCGGCCGCCGCGCGGCGTAACACCGTGCTCGACGCGATGGTCGAGACAGGAGAGGTCAGCCCCGAAGAGGCTGAAGCGGCGAAATCGGAAAGACTGGCGGTCATTCCGCCCGCGAAACCCGAAGAATCGGCCGCGCAGCATTTCGTTGATTACCTGAAGCGCGAATTGGCCGGCCAGAATATCAGCGAGAAAGATGCGCCGAACTTTTACATCCGGACCACGCTCGATCTCGATCTGCAGCAGGCCGCGAACGCCGCGGTGCAAAACCACCTGAAGAGGCTTGACCGTGTCTTCAGCCGGCGCGTGAAAACCGAGGGCAGTTTGCCCGAAGCCGCTCTAATAGCCATTGATCCGCACACTGGAGAGATACTGGCGATGGTCGGCGGACGCGATTACGCCCGGAGTCAACTCAATCGCGTCACCGACGCGCGCCGCCAGCCGGGGTCGGTCTTCAAACCGATTGTCTATGCCGCCGCGCTCGCGAACGGGATGTCGCCGGAGGCCATTTTTGAGGACGCGCCGCACGAGATCGTTTTTGGTCGTCAAATCTACCGCCCGCAGAATTACGGCGGCGGGTTTTCGAATCAGCCGGTGACGTTGCGCGAGGGAATTGTGAGGTCGTTGAACGTGGTGGCGGTGGACGCCGCAATCCGAGTTGGATTGTCCAAGGTGGCCGATATCGCCGAAAAAATGGGCTTGCCGCGGCCTGAGCCTTACCCTTCAATGGCGCTCGGCGCTTTTGAAGCGACGCCGTTTGAGATCGCGGAGGCGTATTCGACATTCGCGAACGATGGGATAAGCGTGACGCCTTTCGGGATCAAATCGGTCACGAGCGGCGATGTGATCAGCAGAATTACCGCGACGAAGACCGGCGTGCTCCGCCCCTCGGCGGCTTATGTCATCACCGAGACGCTGTCCGACGTGGTCAATCGCGGCACGGCCACACGCGTCCGGGGCATGGGGTATCGTGGCCCGGCGGCTGGCAAGACGGGCAGTTCACGCGACGCCTGGTTCGCCGGCTACACTCCGAAGATGCTGGTGGTCGCCTGGGTCGGATTCGATGACCACCACAACCTGGAAATGACCGGCGACGCCGGAGCCGTGCCGATCTGGACCGATTTCGTCAAACGCGCGCTCGCGCTGCGCCCCGATTTAAACGCCGAGAAGTTCACGCCGCCTACCGGAGTGGAGCAGATTGAGATCGATCCGCAAACCGGAATGCTCGCCAACGAAAACTGTCCGTCTCGCAAGAGCGTTATGATGAACATTGCGAAGTTGCCGCCGTACTGTTCCAAGCATCCACACACTCGGGCTGCTCACGCTGCTCGATCCAAGATGGGATATCAAGTTGCGGCGGACTATCAATCTGTAACGGCCAGACGAAAGGCTAATTCGATATTAGCCGGCAATCCGCGCCGGCGGTCCTTGAGAAGGGGGAAATCGACGCCGAGTTCGGATTTCCCTGGCAACGCATTGCCGCAACCCATGAGCGATGGTGACGAACGGTTGCCCGAGCTTCTGCCTGTGATAATCAGAAAACAGGTTGAGCCGGGGCCGAAAGAGGAGCAATCGCCCGCGGCCGGTCCAACTCCACCTGTCGGCACAGGTCAGAAGCCTGACCCCAGGAAAGAAGGGCCGCCACCCCCTAACCGCTAAAAAACACGAAATTGTACGCCGAAGCTCACGAAATGGACGAAGAGATTCATTTTCCATTTATCATTTGAGATTTGAGATTTGACATTGCTTGCAGGCTAAATCGGTCAATGCCTGATCAACCCTGAAGAATATGGATCAAGCTCCGGGGCAATGACCAATCTCAAATCTCAAATGACAAATGGAAAATGCTCTTCCTTCCTGATTTCATGATCTACCGATTCTATCCTCGATCTTCTATCCTCGATCTTCTATCCTTCTTTCTATGCAATTGCTTGATCTCTTCGATCTTTCGCTTACCGGACGCGCTACGGAAGTTGCGCTCGAATACGACTGCGCGGGCGGGGCCTCATCGCTCACCTTTGGCGCGCTCGACGCGCGGAGCAACCGGATCGCGCGTCTTCTTGTCTCGCGCGGTCTCTCGCGAGGCGACCGGCTCTGCCTTTTTATGCCGAACCGCGTCGAATTTATCGATCTCTTTCTCGCATGCGTCAAAACCGGAGTGATCGTCGTTCCGATCAACGCGCTTTATCGCGAACGCGAAGTCGGTCACATCGTCGCCGACGCCGATCCGAAAGCTGTTGTGACAACATCCGAGCTTGCGCCTTTCGTTCCGTCGGGCGCGCCGGTCTGGGACGTGGATGAGACCGCTGCGGCGGCGGCGGAATACAACGACGCGCGCGTGCGAACGGCGATAGACGGCGACGATCCGGCGGCCATCGTTTATACCTCGGGAACGACGGGACGCTCGAAAGGCGCGGTTCTCAGCCACAACAACTTCGCCGCAAACACGGTCAACCTGCTTGCCTGCTGGCGGATCACGAGCGAAGACCGTTACCTGGCTGTCCTGCCGCTGTTTCACGTTCACGGATTGGGCAATGGCGTCCACACGTGGCTGGCGAGCGGATGCCGCATGCGACTGGCCGAACGCTTCGACATCAACCGCGCGGGAACGCTGTTTGAATCTTTTCAACCGACGTTGTTTTTCGGCGTCCCGACGGTCTACGTGCGGCTGCTGGAACTCCCCCGTGATCTGGCGCGGCGTATTGGCGAGCGGATGCGATTGTTCGTTTCGGGCTCCGCGCCGCTTCCGGCGCACGTCCTGGAAGCTTTCCGCGCGAAGTTCGGCCACACGATTCTCGAACGATACGGAATGAGCGAGACGCTGATGAACATCAGCAACCCTTATGAAGGAGAGCGACGCCCGGGTTCTGTCGGCTTTCCGTTGCCAGGTGTCTCGGTCAGGATTCTTAACGCCGGGATGCAACCGGCGTCTGAAGGGGAAGTCGGCGAAGTTTACGTGCGCGGGCCGAATGTTTGCGCGGGTTATTGGCGACGGCCTGACGCGACGGCGGAAGCGTTTCTTGAAGACCCCGATGGAAAATGGTTTCGCACTGGCGATCTGGCTGAAAGATCGGCGGATGGTTACATCACGCTGCGAGGCCGCCGCACTGAGCTGATCATCTCCGGCGGCTTCAACATCTACCCGCGCGAAATCGAAGATGTGTTGCTGGAACAGCCGGGCGTGCGCGAAGCTGTTGTCTGCGCCGCGCCGGACGAACGGCGCGGCGAATTGCCGGTCGCTTACATCGTTGCGGACGAGACCTTCGACGAAGAGGCGGCGGCCAACGCTTGCCGCCAATCACTTGCGTCGTTCAAGGTCCCACGCGCCTTCATCCGCGTTGACAGCCTGCCACGCACCGCGCTGGGTAAGGTTCAGAAACATTTGTTGCCGCCCTGGAAATAATGGAGAGGGAGTAGGGAGTAGGGAGTGGGGAATGGGGAATAGGGAATGAGATAGTGTATTTTCCCTACTCCCCACTCCCCACTCCCCACTCCCCACCCCTTCACTCAACCGTCACCGACTTCGCCAGATTCCTCGGCTGATCGACGTCGCATCCCCTGCGCACCGCTACGTGATACGCGAGCAATTGCAGCGGGATGGCGGACAGCACTGGCGATAACAACTCGCTCGAAGGCGGGACTTCGATGGTGTAACTGGCCGATTCGCGCGTGTCGTTGTCGCCTTCGGTGACGACCGCCACCACGATGCCGTCGCGCGCTTTGACCTCCTGGATGTTCGAGATCGTCTTTTCGTAACGCAGCCGCGATTTTTCGTCCTTCGGGTCGAGCGTGTTGATGACGACCACCGGCAATCGCGAATCTATCAGCGCGTTCGGCCCGTGTTTCATCTCACCGGCCGCGTAACCTTCCGCGTGAATGTAGGAGATCTCTTTAAGTTTTAGCGCGCCTTCGAGCGCGATCGGGAAGTTGATGCCGCGGCCGAGATAGAGGAA
>Ga0187894_10001033_pt1 | contig 36945 bp, 30 predicted proteins | sample GBC1701081metaG_FD_136650 | JGI IMG/M metagenome (GOLD analysis project Ga0187894, IMG submission 136650) | White microbial mat communities from a lava cave in the Kipuka Kanohina Cave System on the Island of Hawaii, USA - GBC170108-1 metaG ...
ATAGAGGCTTTAGCCATCTTTCGCCCCCTAAACGGGGCTGAAAATTGGATTAGACCATCAGTTCCCAACCGTGAACGGTTGGGCTAATGGAAAAAAGTAAGATTCCTATCCTTGATTGACATTGTTACATTTGGTTTAGGTGTAGGAGAAAGAGAAGTTTTGGCAATGGCTCTACAAACAACCGATTCACTTTCATTGCTGGATGATTTGCTTGCACGTGAATATGCGAAGGAGTTGAATCTTTCTTTCACAGGTACTTTAGGCATTTTGCTCAAAGCAAAATCTCTTGGGCATTTAACCGCCGTCTTGCCTGTTTTAGATAGGCTTGACCAATTAAACTTTCGATTGGACTCAACAACACGCGCCGCAGTTTTAAAGCTTGCAAATGAATAATTAAATGGTTTTGAGTAAAAACAAAATTGGCTGTTATAATCCGAAACCTAATCCGAAAATTTATTCTGAAGAACAAGAGAGGAAATTAAGTTACAAATGAAAAAACTTTTCGCAATTCTTTTTGTTGCTGTCATTGCGCTTTGTGCCAATTCTGTAAACGCGCAAACAGGCAAAGATTCAAAAACGACAACCCCGACCAAACTCGCAAAAGGTGAAGTCCTGAAACGCGGCGAGGCTTTGGGCGATTCAAAGAAAATAAAACTCGCTGATGCGCTGAAAAACCCGCAGAAATACAACGGTCAGAAAGTAATCATCGAAGGTGTGATTGAAAAAAGCTGTACGGCGATGGGTTGCTGGATGGAAATCGCTCCTAAAGCCGGCGCGGCTTCGAGAGTCCGTGCAGATACCGCACACAAATTCTTTATCCCGCTCGATGCACAAGGCATGAAGATAAAGGCAGAAGGCGTTTTGGCTGTTAAGACCCTTTCAAAAGAAGAAGCAGACCACTTTGAAGAAGAAGGCGCAAAATTAAAGCGTAATGCAGACGGCACTGTTACAGAACTGTCTTTCGCGGCTGTCGGCGTTGAGTTGAGAAAATAACAGACAGAGAATAACCTTCAGTGCGGGCGTTTGTGATTGATTACAAATGCCCGCGTTTTTCTTTTATAGTGAACAAGCGGGAAATCTGATTTGGTTTTGTTAAAAATGTCTGCCAGTGTTAAGCCCTGATGTTACGCAAAAAGGAATGGCAGTTTACGGTTGACACTGAAAACAGTATGCTCTAACGCACTTTTGTACGCGAGCGCAGTTTTTGACAAATAGCGAGTTTGCTGGGCTTTTTGCCTCTATCTACCACAGAAAACTGCATTTTGTTTAGGAAATTTATTGGTCAGGTTAAAACCCTTAATTTTCTTTGCGTAACATCAGTTAAGCCGTTGAAAACGGCGATATATCATTAGCCCACATCGCAAGGGAAAAGATGATTTGCAAAATTTAAGCTCTTGAAAAGAGCGACATAAATCTTATGCCGCCGTCTTCAACGGCTCGATTCGTGATGCTGCAATGTTCCTACATCTGGCGATGTGGGCTACTAATACGTCGTCGGTTTCACCGACTCAAGAATCATTTTCTTAGCTCGAACACAGATAAGAAAAGAAAACAGAAAAGGAAAATTTAATGTTTGGAAAAATAATTTTGGTACTTGGGATTTTGGGTCTGATTTTAGGTATCGGCGTCGTTGGTGCTTTTATCGCTTTGCCGTTTGTATCGCACATGAAGTGGGAAGAAGCAATGTTCGGAATTGTTCCGGGCGCAGTCGTTTTACTCTTCTCGTTTCCTCTGGCAGTAGTCGGATTGATTTTAGTCATCAAAAACAAAAAGAAATCATAGGCAAGAGCAAAATGGCTATCATTCATTGAAGCCTATTGAGTTGGAGAGATATTTGTTTGCGAATTTCTGCGGTGAGTACGACTTTATATTTTAAGTAAGGATAATAAGCACCATGCTCAAATCATCATTCTACCTATTTTTGGTGAGCGTTTTTGTTTCACTTCTTTTTACAACAGAAACAAATGCTTGTTGGTGTAGGGGTATAAGTTCGTGTGAGGCTTTCAATCATTCGTCGGCTGTTTTTGTTGGAAGAGTTTTGTCTGTAACCAATAAAGACAAGCCAGATGACGGCGAAAAATCCATCTTCTCAAACCAGGCAGTTCGTTTTCAGATACTGGAAAAGTTTCAAGGTAAAAAAAGCAGAACGATTACTGTGGAAACAGGTGGTGAATGGGATTGTGACCGTTATCATTTTCAAATTGGTGAAACCTATCTTGTCTATGCTTACAGTTCCAAAAATGCTAGTGGCTTACGCACAGGACAATGCGGCGGGACAAAACCGTTTGCAAAAGCAGAAGAAGATTTAACTTTTTTGCGGGGGTTGCCAGAAGCAAACAGTGGCGGGCGAGTGAGCGGGACAGTTATAGGATATGGCTTTAACCAATCATTAAATAAATATGAGATTGACGGGTTGTCTAACATTTCAATTACAATTAGCCGTGACGGAAAATCAAAAACAATTCTCACAGACGCAAGTGGAAATTACGAGTTTACAGGAATAAAAACAGGAGCGTACGAAATCAAAGTTTCGCTTCCAAACAATTATGAGATTGCTTCATATGGCGATGAGGCAAACCGCAAAATAGATGTTGGCGACAGAGGGTGTGTATCAGAGAATTTTCATTTGAAAATTAAAAATTCTCTTGAAGGCATATTATTGAACGAGGCCGGTGTGCCATTGAAAGATATTGAGATAACTCTATTGCCCGTCGAAAAATTGCAGAACGAAGAAAGCGACGAAGAGAGTTTAGAAGTTGATACAGATGAAAACGGAAAGTTTTCTTTCAAACAAATCAATCCTGGTCGTTATGTGATTGCTATAAATTATGATGAAGAGCCTGACGAAGATTTTCCTTATTTGCCAACCTTTTATCCAAATGTCACAGACGCAAAAGAGGCAATAGTTATTGAATTCGGGTTGGAACAGAAACACGAAAAAATAAATCTAAAATTCACAGAAAGACTGACTGAGCGCAAAATTACGGGCAAAGTATTTTGGTTTGATGGTCGCCCTGCTATAAAGTCAATCGTGCAGTTTTGGAGAATAGATGATGTAAATGGAGATTATTTGACTGGGCTAGTAAAAACAGATGAAAAGGGAAACTTTGAGATAAAAGGGTTCTCAGGCTTGGATTACAAACTAAAAGCGTGTAGTTATCGAAACAAGTTAATATATGGTGATGGTATGCTTGAATTTACTAACCCTTTGCAGTCTGATTATACAGATATAAAACTAAAAGATGATTTGACTGATATAAACCTTACTCTAAAGATAAATTGCCAATCATGCTCTATATTTGTTAGAGGAAGTTTCTTTTTGGGTGGTAATAATAATCTTCCTGTTAGGGTTATTTATTGATGTATGAAGCCTTTTAAGATTAGAGATGTTGAAATAAATCCGCCGCTTGTTTTGTCGCCTATGGCGGGTGTTACGGATATTTCGTTTCGTCGTTTGCTCAAACGTCGCGGCGGTGTTGGTCTTACTGTCTCGGAGTTTATTTCCGTTGAAGGGTTGACGCGAAATAATCCAAAATCGAAACGTCAGATGCGTTTCTTTGACGAAGAACGTCCTTACGCCGTGCAGATTTTTGGCGGTCAGCCTTGGCGTATGGCTATGGCGGCAGAGATGGCTCAGGAAATCGGCGCGGATATTTTAGACATAAATTGCGGTTGCCCTGCGCCGAAAGTAGTCAAGCATGGCGGCGGTTCCGGACTCTTGAAAGATTACCCGCGTCTTGACACAATTTTGCTCGAAGTAAAAAAAGCAATCACGATTCCTATGACGGTGAAAATCCGTGCCGGTTTTTACGACTCAACTATAAATGCTGTTGATACAGCAAAACTCGCGGAACAATGTGGCGCAGAACACATAGCACTTCACGGACGCACAAAAGAACAGGGCTACAAAGGATTGGCAAATTGGGATTTGGTGCGACAGGTAAAAGAGGTCGTAAAAGTGCCTGTGTCGGGTAGCGGCGATGTCGTTTCGGTTGAAGGTGCTTTTCAAAAATGGCGCGAAACAAAATGCGACGGAATCCTGATTGGGCGCGGCGCAATGCAAAATCCATGGTTGTTTCGACAAATCGAAGACGCTCTTGCGGGACGCGAAATCTATCAACCGACGTTGGAAGACAAACAATCTGTATTACACGAATACTTTGATATGTTGCGCGAAGATTTGCCCGAACAAGCGGCAATTTGTCGCATGAAACAATTGGCGGGACAGTTTACAAAAGGCTTGCCCGGCGGGGCTACGTTTAGAACAAAAGTCTATCATTCGCACACAGTCGCGGAAGTCTTGGATAGAATTGCAGAATACTTTACGGCAATGGATGAAGGCAGTTCCTACGGCGAAGATGTGAAAGAAACAATCGCCGCACCTGAACTTGATTCATGCGGCGCGGCAACCGAAGAATTAGAGTCTTGCGAAGTCGTGCTTACTTAAATAGCAGATTGCAAAACTTAACCCCAACGTAAAACCTAGCCGGGCATAGTGTCTTCATCACTAAAGCAAGTCAATAATCCGTAAAATGCGGCTTATTTGTGTAAAACGCGGCTATAATCCGCGAATAACGGATTATAGCGAAAAAAATGATCATAATCCGCGTATGTCGTATTATAAGCCACTTTTTTAATCTAATAAGTAGTTGTACCAGCCGCAGTTATCACAACGCCTCGGTTCAGCCGCACTGTCGGTTGAACGCGACCGAAACACAGTTTATAGCTGTGCAATCTACTGCGGGATTAGGTACGTACCACTGTTCCATTGTGCGCTTTCGCTCTCTATCTGGCGGCGGCACAACAAGGCGTTGCCGCCGCACTTTCGACTAGGCTTTTTACGCCAAGAGTCCTGTCTTGCTAACAGCACCGTCTGAGGGGCTGAACTCGACATTAGATGACATCGCGTAAAATAATACTGACCTTGTGGCATAGAGAAATACGACGTGATAATCTAATCGTGCTATGAAAAACAATCCATTGCCGCGTTTAGATAATTTGCCTGAAATGCGTGAGCAACTGCTTCCGTTCTGTCGTTTGAAATTTGGAGAAGTTTGGAGCGACCCTCTTGGAAAACACAAAATCGGTTGCCTTGATGCTACTGATAAAGATGCTATCGAGTCGCTTTTCGCGGGCAAAACGGCAAAACTTGCAGTTCACGACCCGCCTTACAATTTAGTTGCTTTTCAAGAAACGGACGTTTCTCAATTTATTCAGTGGTGTAAGCAATGGATAGATATTTCGATTGATGTTTTAGCTTCTGACGGTTCTTTGTATGTGTGGCTTGGAGCAGACCAAAATAACGGTTTTCAGCCATTGCCTGATTTTATGTTGATGATGCGGGAAACTGAGATGAAACCGCGCTCATTTATTACAATGAGAAATCAACGCGGCTATGGAACGCATAAAAATTGGATGGCTGTGCGCCAAGAGTTACTTTACTACATCAAAGGCAATGCTATTTTTAATGTTGAAGCCGAATACACGGATATTCCTAAAATTTTGCGCGGTTATTACAAAGAAGTAAATGGAAAGCAAACCGAAAATTTCGAGCGTAGCAAATCGGAAAACATTCGGGCGGGAAATGTTTGGGTTGACGTTCAGCAGGTTTTCTATCGAATGGAAGAAAATGTTTCTGGTTGTTACGCCCAAAAGCCGCTTAAATCAATCGAAAGGATTGTTCGAGCGAGTTCTAATAAAGACGATTTGGTAATTGATTTTTTTTCTCACTCCGGCACAACTCTGTTAGCCGCAGAAATGCTCGGACGCAGGTGTTATACAACGGAGATTGACCCGATTTATTGTGAAATTTCAATTCGTCGGTTGGAGAGATTTAGAGAACTGCGTAAGTTGGGTTGGCAAAATGGCCATCCGTTTGAACAGGAATTAGGTGTGTCTTCCATTTTGGAATCCGAAGATTATCAGCCTTTGTTTGCCAGCACACTTTTTTAATTATGGAAAAACTATAAGCGGAGCTAAAAAGTTTGCTTGCCCGTCTTGACGATGCGAAAGAATTTGAAACAAAACTTGAAAATCTAATTTCCGTCTATCCGTTCAACGAGTATGAATACGCGATTTCTACTTTATTGAGCGCGGATGCAATGACGTTAGACGAATACTATCTTTTGCGTGACGAATACATCGGAAGAAATTTGTATCTCCCGATTTTGAAATAAGCGTGCCACGCGGTTTTGGTGAATTGTGGGCGCAAGGACATTTGAAAGAATTAGTTCCCGACTCGGTAAAGCCGACGAGAAAATTAGACTCAAATTATTCAGGACAATATGATTTTTTGCTTGATGACAAAATTCGTATTGAGGTCAAAGCGTCAAGAGCCGTTGCTTTTAGAACTGATGAGCCGCTTTACGTTAAAGCCTTAGCTTTCGATTCAATCAAGCAGTTTGATATGAATTTTCAGCAAATTAAACCAGCTTGTTGTGATGTTTTTGTTTGAATTGGAGTTTGGCGCGACGTAATTAGATATTGGGTTTTGGTTTTTAGCGAAGTTCAAAATAATCGCTATTATTCTACCGGACAACACAGAGGCAACGCCGGCGAAGGGCAGTTACATTTGAAAAAAAGAAAATATTGCTGAATTTGAGAATTACGAAGCACGTTCAAACGAGTTGTTACAAGCCATTAAAGATGCTTACATTCGGCAAATTCCTGTCTGATAAAATGCCTTTGGTATGAACGCGCCATCTAACAAATCAATGGATGTTAGGGTGAGGGCAGCGACTTTCTTAAAAACGTCATCCGTTAAATTTTAGCTTGCGTGTATTCGGTTTCGCGCCACGTCACCTTAATCGTTCGGCGTAAAACCTATTTGACTGTAAAGCGTCGGAGATGCGTTCAGGTAACGCGGTTCAGTAAGTTTGTTGCGCCATAAACGGATTACTCTTGACCCTGATATTTGTACTCTTGTGTTGCCCCAATCATCGCCGCCTCCGCAAACAGGGTCCCACATACCTTGCCTAAGCCAGTTTTGATTTATGTAGCTAAATGCTTTGACGTTATTACTTTCAATCCAATTGAAAACCTTTAAAAACCATTCATTCCAAGCATTTATTTTTTTCGGATGAAAATAAATCCTAGGCGCAGCTTCGCCAATCATTAACGGCTTTGAATGATTTTGGGCAAATGTTTTTACAACTTCTCTGGCATTTGCCGCAACATTATTGTCTGAATCGCTACCCCAACCAAACCAACTGACGGCAATCCAATCCACAAAACTGTCGCCCGGATACCAGTCTGAAATCGGATAACCGTTGTATGTATAATATGCCGCAGAATGCCAGACAAAAGCCACATTATTCACCGGTGTAATCGCCTGACCACCAACATTAACGCCGCGAAATATGTTCACAATGCGTTGCCATGCGGTCTTATACGGAGCCGGTTCAACTTGATTCCAGGGTCCGTCAAATTCGTACCCGATTCGCAAAAATACGGGCTTTCTTGTGTTGCGTAAGATATTTGCAATTGAGCGAATCTTGTTGTCAGAAGAACCGTTGTTGATGCTTGCAATCGGTTCTATGAAAAGTCCGATTTGCACCACAGAGTTTGGATAATTATTAACCCAATCCTGCAAATCATGTGTTCCGCTGTCTCCACAACCTGTTCCTCTCCAGGCTTGTGTCAACCCTTGCATACCGCTGACGCTTGTGTAGAGCATATATCCCGATGCGGATTGCCCGCCCATGGCATTTTTATAAAGGGCAATTTCGTCTTTCTCCTGACCGATGACAACGATGGTTTTTCCGTCGGGCGGCTCAAACTTGGCGGCGAAAACAGGCAAGGTAAAAATCAGTAAGACCCATACAACACATAGACCGACACAAAATAGCATTCGTAGCTTTTGTTTTTGGTTACCAATAAAAGAATAATTAAGTCCAACGTGAGATGACGGGGCGTCCTTATACACTTTTACACGGTGCATTTGAAATACCTCTTTTCAAGTTACTTATGGACAGGCAAGATTGTTGTGTAGATGTATATGACGCCTTGCACAGTTCATCTGTCAAGCCTCAAAAGTATTTTCCTTTCATTGCTGTTGTTGCTGTTGTTCTTCCTGAATCTGCTTTTGCCTGAAAGATGTTTGAAAACTCACGGCTCTTGTAAACTCTTTTGTCACTGTTTCGATTTCTTTTGAATCAACCGTAGCAACGCGGACGGCTACGCTCAATTCGCTGTCCGTGTTTCCTTTGTAAACTCCGCACGTCGGCGGAACGTCCGAGTAATCTCTGCCGATTGCAACGCGGATGTGACGTTCTTCGACAATCAAATTATTCGTCGGGTCAAAACCAACCCAACCAAGTGAAGGTAAATAAGCCTCAACCCAAGCGTGTGTTGCGTCCTGTGCAATATGGCTGCGGTCGTCTGCACGATGAAAGAGATAACCGCTCACATAACGGCAAGGAATTTTTAACTCACGCACCAAGGCAATCATAATGTTTGAAAAGTCCTGGCAGACACCGCTTTTGTGTTCGATTGCCTCGTCAATGGGCGAATCTACGCTCGTAATTTCAGGCAAATACTCAAAAGCCTGATTCAAAGATGTGTTCAGATTTTTCAAAACTGTAAGCGGGTCTTGGTCGCGTGTGGCATTTAATTCACGCGAAAGCGAAAGCAAGGATTCTGTGGGCTTTGCAAAATGGCTCGGTTGTGTGAACTCCCAAAAATCAGGATGAAAAGTTAAGGTGTCAATCTCTTTCCAGGCTTCAAAAGAGAGTGCGTCAGGCAAATCTTTTGTCGGAAAGACTTCCACAATAGATTTTGTTTCGATTTCCAAATACGAATGTTTCGTGGGAATGTCGAAATGCTGAACTGAATTGCCGTTGTAATCCTGAAAACCAAAGACACGCGCAGATGGTTTTAAGTTCAAAGAAAAATTATGACAGCGTTGCAGAAGGTCGCTACGCGGCTGCATTCTGATTTCCATCATACTTTCCGCGATTGACTCGCTGTATTGAAATTTTGTGACGTGAAAAATCGAGTAAATCATTTGTCTATACGGTAAGTGCCTTTTCAATCGGGTACGCGATGTAGATTTCGTAAATTACGTTATGAATTTTGTTGCTTTGGTTTTGAATCTCTTTGAGATAATCGCTCAAACCCGATTCGATAACTTCATCAATCTGGCTGAAACTCAGATCAGATTTTAACTTTCCAATCAGGCGATTAAGACGCGACGCACGTTTTGTTTCCGTCGTGCGGTCAATCGCTTTCAAAGCCTGCTCCATCATGTCAACAGAGAAACGAACCGAATGCGGAAACTCTGCATTTAGCAGTAAAAATTCGACTATGCGTTCGGGGCGAAGGTCTGCTGTATAGACCTTGCAGTAAGCCTCAAACGCCGTAAAACATTTTAATAGCCCAACCCAATCCATAAAATCTTTTGCAATCCTGGGATAGTCTTTTGATTGTTGAAGAAAACGAAATTGCACATCCATGAAACGTGCAGTGCAGTTTGCTCTTTCGATGTAACGTCCAAGTTGAAGAAACTGCCAGCATTCATTGTGGCTCATCGTGGAATCGGTCAAACCTTGAAAGAGTTGCGCTCCCTCTTTTACTTCACGAAAAAAAGTGTGCGTCGTCTGTGTTTGCCACACGTCTTCGATTTTTGTTTGCCTGATTTTGTGAAAGAGAGTGTTCAGATGCTCCCACATTTCAGAACTCAAGGATTCGCGTATCTGTCTTGCGTTCTCGCGTGACTGTGCCATACAGAAAGTTATAGAAGAAGGATTTTTTGTGTGGAAAGCCAACGCCTGTGTTAAATCGTATAACGAAGAATTTTCGGGCAAAGGTTTTATATGAAAACTTTCGAGCAAACGATTCATTCTGTCATAAACAACCGAATCGGAGCGTTGTTCCAAAAGCATATTAAGCGTCAAATCCAGAACGCGGGCAGTATGTTCCGCCCGTTCAAGATAACGGCTGAGCCAGTAAAGATTGTCTGCTACGCGAGAAAGCATATTCAATTAAAAATTAAGAATTAAAGTAATTGATTAGGTCATCAACCATCGGTTGAAAAAGGGTGTTCATATTTGTAGCTCACAATGCTGATTGCGCGATTGATGATTCGTAACATCGGAGTTATCGAAGATAACAACATACTTTTTCAGTTTGATTTTTATGAATTTTCAGTTTGATTTTAATGTCGCCATTTTCAACGGCTCAAAATCTCTGTTTAATTTCCCCATAGCTGCACTATGGGCTAAGAATATATCGTTGTCTTCGACAGCTAAAACCGATTCCTGATTATAGTTTTTGAATTATTATCACTTGACCTTATCAGTTACGAATTAAAAATTATTTTCCAATCAAATTTCTAATTTTTAATTACACCAAGACCCAAGTGTCTTTGCTTCCGCCTCCTTGCGATGAATTAACAACAAGCGAGCCTTTTCTTAACGCAACGCGGGTTAAGCCACCCGGTACGATTGTCACGTTGTCGCCGTACAAAATATAGGGGCGTAAATCTACGTGGCGCGATTCGATTTCGTTATCAATCAAACATGGTGCTTTTGATAAAGCAAGTGTTGGTTGCGCTATATAATTTCGAGGGTTTTCGATGATGCGTTTGCGAAATTCTTCCTGCTCGTCTTTTGTGCCGTGCGGACCAATCAGCATTCCGTAGCCGCCTGATTCGCCGACGGCTTTCACAACAAGTTTATCCAGGTTTTCGAGAACGTATTTACGTTGGTCTTCTTCATCGAGTAAGTAAGTTTCAATGTTTTGCAAAATCGGTTCTTCGCCCATGTAATAACGAATGATTGCGGGAACATAAGCATACAAAGCTTTGTCATCAGCGATGCCCGTGCCGATTGCGTTTGCGAGCGCGACATTGCCTGCACGATAAGCATTGAATAAACCCGCAACGCCTAACTGCGAATCGGGACGAAAGGCAAGCGGGTCAATAAAATCATCGTCAATCCTTCTGTAAATTACATCAACGCGACGAAGCCCCGCGGTTGTACGCATATAAACCGTGTTGTCGTGAACCACAAGGTCGCGTCCTTCTACGAGTTCTATGCCCATCTGACGCGCCAAAAAAGTATGTTCAAAATATGCCGAATTGAAAACTCCGGGTGTGAGTAAAACTATGTTTGGTTCAGTGTCTTGTCGCGGCGCAAGTGCGCGAAGTGTTGCAAGCAATTCCTGACCGTAATTATCAATCGGACGCACGCCATAATTTCCGAAAAGGCGTGGGAAAACACGCTTCATCACTTGACGGTTCGCAAGCATATAAGAGACGCCGCTTGGCACACGAAGATTGTCTTCCAACACAGCAAAGCTTCCGTCGGAAACACGGACTAAATCCGTTCCGACAACTGAAATATAAATCCCGCGCGGAACATTGACGCCTCGCATCTCACTTCGGTAATGCTTGCAGGTAAAGACAAGTTCACGCGGCACAATTTGATCCTTCAGAATTTTTCCTTCGTGATAGATGTCTTGCAGGAAAAGGTTCAGCGCGTAGATTCTTTGTTTCAAACCGCTTTCGATTGTGTCCCATTCTGTGTTTGTGATTATGCGCGGAATCAAATCGTAAGGGAATATTTTTTCAGTTCCCTCTTCGCGTCCGTAAACAGTGAATGTAATTCCCTGATGAAGAAAAGATTTGTCTGCGGCTTGCTGACGTTGAAGAAGCTGTTCGTGCGGCATTTCGTTTATGCGGTCAAAGACAGCTTTGTAATGCACGCGAGGTTCATTCCCGGCAGAATACATTTCATCAAATACGACTTTGGTAATGTCGTTTACGGTTTGATTCATCTTTGGCTTTCGTTAAGAATGACAGACAACAGCAAGCCGTACTTTACTCAACAAAGCGAGTTCAGCACAAGTTTTTTTGTTGACGCAAAAGCAGAAGTGGAATAAAAGTTTTTCATGCCCATTATTAAATTTACGAGGGAATCAGAAATATGTCGGCTGTGATTGAAAATCTTCCGGTCACTCAACAGGAAGTAAACCCAAATTTGTTCGGGGAGGACAAAAATATGGCTGGTGCAAGACACAGTGGAGTCGGAGTACGCCTTATCATCAGATTAGGTAGTCATGTTGAAGAAAATAACTTAGGCGGAATATATGGTGCGGACGCGACTTTTGTTATAGGCAGACGCGACAGATTGCCTGATGTTTCTTTTGTTTCTGCTTCGCGTATCCCGCCCGAAGGCGAACCTGAAACCAAATGGCATTTAGCACCCGATTTAGCCGTTGAGATAATTTCTCCGAACGATATTTATTCCGAAATTGAAGATAAAATTTACGATTATTTTTCCGCAGGCGTTAAGCAGGTTTGGGTTATTTCATCTGAACATAAAACGCTAACGATTTTTCATTCACCGACACAAACAACGATTCTTACAAAAGACGATGTTTTGACTTGTGAAGAATTGTTTCCGAATTTTCGATTGTCCCTGAAAGAAGTTTTTAAGATGCCTGCGTCCGTAAAAGCCGAATAAGTTACAAAAGGCATTAAGACAGAAAGGAAAAGTTATGAAAAGATTTTTTGCAGTAATTACATTTTTAATTTTCGTATTGTCATTTTCGGTTTGCTACGGGCAAAAAAATAAGAAAACCAAGCCGACACCACAACCGCAACCACAGACACAATCAACACAAACACAACAAGGTTCCACGAAATCATCGCCTGCTTACATAGAACTGACATTGCGAAAAGTTGAAGTTGAAGCCGAACTAAAAGAGATATTGGTTGACTACACCGAAGCGCATCCGAAAGCGAAGAATAAACAGGCGGAAATCAGCAGCCTCAACCGAGAGATGGAGAGAATCGCATCAATGAATGCTTCGATGATTCCAAGAATGACTGCGACATTCGGAAAACTTATCTTGCGAAAGGTTGAATTGGAAGCTGAAATAAATACAATGCTCCTGCAATACGAAGAGTCCCATCCGCAAATAAAAAAGACAAAAGATAAGTTAGAGATAATTGAGCAGGAGATTCAAAAGATTCTTCAATGATTTAGAGATTGAGAGATTGGGTGATTGGGTGATTGGTGATTGGGTGATTGGTGATTGGGTGATTGGTGATTGGTGATTTGGTGATTGGTGATTGGTGATTGGGTGATTGGTGATTGGTGATTTGGTGATTGGTGATTGGGTGATTGGTGATTGGTGATTGGTGATTGGTGATTTGGTGATTGGTGATTGGGTGATTGGGTGATTGGGTGATTGGGTGATTGGGTGATTGGTGATTGGTGATTGGTGATTGGGTGATAAATTATCATTTAATTAAGATGGCTTTTGATTTGCACCTCGTAACATTTCTAACTGCGGAAAATAAAACAAACTTATTCACTCAATCACCCAATCTCTCAATCACCCAATCTCTCAATCACCCAATCTCTCAATCACCCAATCTCTCAATCTCTCAATCTCTCAATCACCCAATCTCTCAATCACCCAATCTCTCAATCTCTCAATCTCTCAATCTCTCAATCTCTCAATCTCTCAATCTCTCAATCTCTCAATCTCTCAATCTCTCAATCAAGTTAAGCCATGTTGTGAATTAATTGAATAATGTAGTAAGAAATCGCCGCTATCAAAGCCGCCATCGGAATTGTAAGAATCCAAGCCCAGACGATTCTTCCCGCCACTCCCCATTTAACAGCCGACAATCTTTTTGTTGAGCCTACGCCGACAATCGCGCCTGTAATTGTATGTGTCGTGGAAACGGGAATACCTGCTGCGGTTGCTCCGAACAAAGTAATTGCTCCCGCAGTTTCAGCGCAAAATCCACCAACGGGTTTCAGTTTTGTGATTTTTGAACCCATCGTTTTCACGATTCGCCAACCACCCGAAAGCGTTCCCAAACCGATTGCCGCGTGTGCCGATAAAACAACCCACAAAGGTATTTCAGGCAGTTTGCCTTCGGATGTCGTTGTAAGATAACCGCCCGAAACCAAAACAATCGTAATAATCCCCATTGTTTTCTGTGCGTCGTTGCCGCCGTGTCCCAATGAATAAGCCGCCGCAGAAAGTAATTGTCCGCGACGAAAAAGCTTATCTACCTTCCAAACCGATGTGCGATGAAAAATCCAATAGACCGCAATCATCAAAAGAAATCCCACTGTCATTCCGATAAGCGGTGACGCGATGATAAACGTAAGAGTTTTTATCCAGCCTTCTGCTTTTAGTAAACCAAAGCCTTTGAAAGCCGCGACAGCCGCGCCCGCATATCCGCCAACAAGTGCGTGTGAACTCGATGTAGGCAAACCCAGATACCAGGTTATTAAATTCCAGATTACCGCACCCAACAATCCCGCAAGCAAAACATAAAGACGAACATCTTCGGGCAACATATTTATTTCGACCATATCGCCGCCAATGGTTTTCGCCACACGAGTCCCGAAAACCAGAAACGCTATGAAATTAAAAAATGCCGCCCACGCTACGGCTATCCCCGGAGAAAGCACGCGGGTCGAAACAACTGTTGCAATCGAATTTGCCGCATCGTGAAAACCGTTTATGTAATCGAAAATCAACGCAACGATGATGATAATAACAACGAATGTTAGGGTGGCAGTCATAAAATCAGTGGCAGTAGGTTGTAGCAGTAAACAGTAGTAACATCGGGTTTCAAAGAAGTTCTTTGAAAACTGCTACCACTTCTGCTACAGCCTTCTGAATCAGGCATTCTTAATAATTACACTTTCGATAATGTTTGCGACGTTTTCGCAACGGTCAACCGCTCTTTCAAGCTTTTCATAAACGGCTTTCCATTTGATAACCGTAAGCGGGTCTTTTTCATTGCGAAACAGTTCGCCGATGGCGTGGTGATATGTGTCGTCCGCTTCGTTTTCAAGACGATGTATTTCAACAAGACGCCTTGTCATGTCGTTTGGTTTTGCGAGCATCGAAACGACTTCGTGTAACTGCACGGACATATCTTGAAGAATCTGTGCAAAGTGTTTTGCGTCCTGTGTGCTTTCGTGAATGTCGTACATGACAATCGAACGCGCCGCAGAGTTTATTAAATCAACTATGTCATCGAGCGCGTTTGCGATTAAGTAAATGTCTTCGCGGTCAAAAGGTGTGATGAAAGATTTATTAAGCCTGTCGGAAATAGAATGCGAGATTTCATCGCAGGCATGTTCGATTGATTTAATACGTTTGGCGTGTTCTTCGTAGTTCTTTTCTTTGTCATTTAACATCTCGCCAAGCGCACGCGCCGCGTCAAAGATGTACGAAGTCATCTGCGTAAAGAGTGCAAAATAATGCTCCTCTTTCGGCAAAAGATTAAAGAGTCCCATGAATTGTTTTCTCCGTTAAGTTTTGCTGGGAAAATGAAGAGGCAATATAAACGAACGGCATGCTTGTTGTCTATACTCAAGCTGAATTAATCCTGAACTGCATATTGATAAAAGCTCAAACACGAATCGCCTTGCCTCAGAGAGCGTACTTTTTTTAATTTATCCATTTCATCGGGAAGATTATTTTTGCGATGGTGTTCGACAATTAAAAGCGACTCCGTTGTAAGTAAATCTTTCTGTGCAAATAAAGAGATTACAGGCAGATAATCATCTGAATACGGCGGGTCAAAAAAGACTATGTCCCAAGATGAGTTAGTTCCCATGAGAAATTTAGTGGCGTCGTTATATATTATTTCTGTTCGCTCTTTTTCTACGCGACAGAGCGTCAAATTTTCTTTTACGAGCGCACACATCTTGTGCGAGCTATCAACAAAAGTTACGGAACCAGCACCGCGTGAAAGTGCTTCAATCCCCACTGCGCCCGTTCCCGCACACAAATCAAGAAAGTTTGAATCAATAATACGCGGAACAATTATGTTGAAAAGAGTTTCGCGCAGACGGTCTGAAGTCGGGCGCGTTCGTGCGTCGGGCGGACTTTTCAGTATTCGCCCCCGATACTCTCCGGCGATAACACGCATTCGATTTAAGAGTTCAAATAATAATAAGACAGGAGTTGATTAGCCGCTTCAACCCCTGCTTTTCACGCGGATTCTACTTAACTTTTTTCTCGTAAAAACTTAAAGCCGATTCACCCGCTTTGACAACCCGCCAACGATTCAGAATACCGATTTGGTCCGGCATCTCTCTGTTAATGTCATGCTCCATCACTAAGATACCTTTTTTGCGTTTGAAAAGATGTCCTTCTTTGATGTAATCCAGCATGGGGTCATAATTTGTGCCATATGGCGGGTCGAGAAAGATGACTTCCCACTTTTGACTTGTACCTGCAACAGTTTTCATAAAGTGTATGACATCTTTATTGACTATACGCGCCTGATCTTCACGAACCTTACAAGCAATCAGATTGTTGCGAATGAAGCTGCAAAACTTAGGCGAGCGTTCGACAAACGTGGCGTGCGCCGCACCTCTTGAAAGCGATTCAATTCCAATCGCGCCCGTGCCTGCACAGAGGTCAAGAAAACGGGAAGCTTTAATGTGCCACATCAAAATATCAAATAACGCTTCGCGTATCCTTCGCGCTGTTGGTCTTACTTTGGTTGAACGAGAACTCTGAAGTTGAATGCCGCGATATTTGCCAGCAAGGACTTGCATAATTTTAGATGACCTTTTCTATTTGAGATGGTTGAAACCTTCACAAAGTGCCTAAGCACCGTGAGACAGGAGAACATCGCGCTCTTATTAATAAAGCGCAAAGGCAAAGACATGAAAGAAAACAAACAATTGATTAATAGAAGTTTTCCCGAATGTCTCTTACGTTAAATACCAATACAAAAAAAGAACTCAGAGGTCAAACGAAACAATACAAAATTTAGAACAGAAACCCATGTTCACAGCCTTTTTCAGACACAGAGTGTTCAATAAATTGGACAAAATGTTTTTGCTAAGATAGCCTTACCGGACTATCTTTCGGTCTTTAGCTTACGACCCAAATTTTCAGTTGGCATATTTTGATAAGCAATATTTTTTTCCCCAAGGAGGAGATTCCGTTATGAGACGAAGGCTATACTTTGCCGGAACAATTCTTTCGCTGGTTTGTGTTCTATCATTGTTGAGTAGTTTTACAAACGTAGGTGCCGCCGGTGAATCAGCAAAGAAAAATAACAAAAGGAAACAGCCTGTTACAATCAAAATTATTCCTGTCGGTCCGACACAAGAAGATTTTGACAGGGTTTCAAATTCGGTAAAACAAAATCCGCAAGTTCAGCAATACCTGAAAGGGACGCGCTCCAGACTTCTCTCGTTTGAGATAAATCAAACCGACATAAAGAAAGCCGGTGATGTTAAGCAAACCTACTTTCACGCGGTCTTTTACGATTACACAAATAACCGTACTGTGATTGCCGACGGCGATTTCAACAATCCGACAACGCTGCAAGTAAACGAATCAAACGAACAACCTTTGCCAAACGACGAGGAGATTGATGACGCAATTCGTCTTCTTCTTACAAACAGCGAGTTTTCTTCAAGGTTGCGTGACAAAACATTATTCGCTTATCGCGCAATGCCGCCCGTCGTTGAATCAACAGATGGGAAACGAGTTCAGCGCACACTGCACATAGGGCTTGCTCCGCAAGGAACAAACGAAACCGAATCGCACGAAGTAATAGGTGTCAACATGATTTCCGAAAAAGTAGTGCGTTATCCGAACGGTGCGCCTCCGAGTTGTGAAGCATCGCCGGAAGCCTGCGGCGTTCCCGATGCGGGACAGGCAACAACATCAAGAAACACTGCCGGACAATATCAGATGACTGTTACACAAGGACAAACGACTTTGTGGGAAATGTTGGTTGTTCGCCCTGCAGTTTCGACGGGAACGCGTGCTTCGGGCATAGAGGTCCGCGACGTTAAGTACAAAGGCAAATCCGTTATGAAACGCGGACACGCTCCTGTTTTGAATGTTCTTTATGACGGAAATGCCTGCGGACCATACCGTGATTGGCAATATCAGGAAGACCAGTTTCAAACTCCTGCGGGTTCGACAGACCCTGCCCCCGGTATTCGTCTCGCACCTTCGCAATCAACGACGGTTCTCGATACCGGAAGTGATTCGGGAAACTTTCGCGGCGTAGCCGTTTATCCTTACGATAAAGAAACAGGTGATTCAAACGATAACGAGACTGTATTAATTACTGAATTGCAAGCCGGTTGGTATCGTTACCTGATGGAATGGCGTTTTGGAAATGACGGAACAATCCGCCCGCGTTTCGGATTTGGCGCAACCGATAATTCTTGCGTTTGCGCCCGCCATCACCATCACGTCTATTGGCGTTTAGATATGGATGTCGCCGGAACAAACAATAAAATCTATCAAACGGAAATTCCCAAAAAGCTTTCCGACAGAGGCGGCTGGCAACAGATTACAACCGAAGCAAAACGCAACCGTAGCTATCAAACAAAGAGAAACTTCATCATTCAAAACGCAAATGGACCGGAGGCTTATGTTTTGACTCCGAATATCTCTGACGGAAGTCGCGGCGGAATTGATGATGCCTACGGAAGCGGCGACCTCTGGTTTTTAAGATACAAGACCGGAGGAACAAATCTTCAAAATGAATATGATGACGGTCACAACTCCGTTGGCGGAACTTGTACTTTTTCCGGCGGCAATACCGTATCGGGAAGTTGTATTCACATTGACGGTTTTGCCAACGGTGAAGACATAAACGGTCAGGACGTTGTTGTTTGGTACGGAGCGCATTTTATACACTCTGACGGCAATAACATTATCAATGCAGACCGAAGCGGCGAAGTCTTAACAGGTTTGCACGTTGTCGGTCCAGACCTTAGACCTATGCGTTGGTAGAAAGCAAAAACCAGAATCAGTAATCAGTGAGTTTCACTGATTACTGATTCTGGTTTTTTTATTTCTATTTCGCGTCCATCCAATTGTCGCCTGTGCCGATTTCTACTACCAAAGGCACGTCAAGTGTAACAGCGGATTCCATCTCTTTTTTCAAAAGCGAAGAGACTTTTTCTACTTCATCATTTGGTGCTTCGATAAGAAGTTCATCGTGAACCTGCATAATCATCTTTGCTTTCAAACCCTCTCTACTTATAGCTTCGTCAACGCGCAACATAGCAAGCTTAACAATGTCGCTTGCGGTTCCCTGAATCGGCATATTTATAGCTTCGCGCTCAGCGCGTGAGCGGACATTGAAATTTCTGTCGTTGATTGAAGGGAAATAACGACGACGCCCGAATATAGAAGCGATATAGCCTTGTTCACGCGCTTTTTCCGGCGTTTCATCCATAAATCGTTTTATGCCCTTGTAAGTTTCGTAATAATCTTCGATTACTTTTCTTGCTTCTTTCACGGTCAACCCGACGCGCTGTGATAAGCCAAACGCCTCGACCGCATAGGCAATTCCGAAATTTACAATCTTTGCGAGACGCCGTTTTTCTTTTATCTCTTCTTCGGTTTGTGCGTTGAAAACTAACCTGGCTGTTCGCGCATGAATGTCTTCATTTTTCAGAAACGCATCCATCATAACTTCATCATGCGTGATGTGAGCCAAAATTCTGAGTTCAAGTTGAGAATAATCTGCCGATACAAGTTTACAACCCGTTTCGGGAACAAAAGCGCGGCGGATTCGCCTGCCGAGTTCTGTACGGATTGGAATGTTTTGCAAATTTGGGTTTGTAGAAGACAGACGCCCTGTTGCCGCTACGGTTTGATTTAACAGTCCGTGAATGCGTCCATCCGCTCCAATTTGATTTGGTAGCACGTCGGTATAAACCGATTTCAATTTATCAAGTTCACGATATTCAATTATCAATTGTGGCAATTCGTATCTTTCCGCTAATTCCAGAAGAATATCTTTGCTCGTTGAGATTCTGCCCGTTGAAGTCTTTCGTCCCGTGCTGATGTTTAATTCTTCTAAAACTTCGCCGACCTGTTTTGGCGAATTGATTTTGAACTCCCTTCCGGCAAGTTCATGTATTCGCTTTGTTAATTTATCCAATTCTTCGCCAAAGTAGGTTGAAAGGTCTTGCAAGACTTTTGTATCAACGCGCATTCCTGCTTTTTCGATTCGATAAAGAAGCGGGGCGAGCGGCATTTCCATCTCTAAATAGACTTTTTCAAGTTCTTGTTCTTCAAGACGTTTCCTCAAAATCGGTGCGACTTGCAAAGTGAAATCCGCCACCTCTGCCGTGCGCCATTGCGTTGTGTTCCAGCCGTCGGGAATCTCGAATGTCTCTTCGACATTGATGGTTTCACGTGCAAGTGCGGACAAGGAATACTCGCTTCGTGTTGAATCAAGAAGGTATGCCACAAGCAATGTATCATCGGTTATGCCTTCGGGTTCAATATCTAAAGTCTCAAGCAAAGAGATTGCTCGTTTCAAATCGTGAACACTTTTTTCCAAAAGCCCGTTGGCAATGATGTCGCGTAAAGGCACGATTGCAGATTCTTTCCCGTCTTCAAAATTTTCCAGGTCAATATAGGCACTCACTCCGCGTGTGGTTGCGATTGAGATTCCCTGTGGCGTTTTTGTCGGAGTAAAGAGATTTGTTTGCTCGCTTTCACTCTGCGACAACCCGGTGACAGCAATTGCCCAATGTTCCGCTTCCCACAGTTTGCGAACAAGTTTGTCCAAACCTTCGCGTGTTTTTATGATTTGATAACGACGCGGCACGTCAACCACATCGGTCAACTGAGCGGAAGATGCCGCATCGGAAAATTCCCGCGTTAAAGTTTGAAATTCAAGTTCACGAAAGAGCGTATAACATAATACGCGGTCAGGTTCCTGATATTTAAGCTGTTCCAAATCGAGTTCAATAGAAACGTCTGTTTTAATAGTCGCAAGTTCAAGCGACTGGCGGATTATCTCAGCGTTGTTCTTCAAAGACTCGCGATAAGTTTTGTGTTTTACCTCATCGTGACGCCTTAAAGCTTCTTCAATCGAACCAAACTCTTTGATAATCTGCAATGCACCTTTTTCACCAATGCCGGGTGCACCCGGAATGTTGTCAATCGAATCTCCCATCAAACCTAAAAGCTCGATTATCTTATTTGGCGGAACTCCAAATTTCTGCTCTACCCAAGCCTCATCGCACCATTCGACGGGCGGAACGGGAACTTTGCGTTTTATATTTTGAGAGTTTTGCCTCATACAAACAATGTGGGGGTCGCGCACAAGCTGGCACATATCTTTGTCGTTTGACACAATCACAGCCTTCAGATTTTTCTCAGCCGCTTTGTAAGAGAGCGTGCCGATTATGTCATCTGCTTCAAAACCCGGCATCCTTAAAATCGGGATGCGAAGTCCCTCGCAAACACGAACAATGTAAGGGAGTTGTGTCGCAAGGTCGTCAGGCATCTCTGCGCGGTTTGCTTTGTAAGCCTCGAAACTTTCGTGACGAAAAGTCTTTTCGGGCGAATCAAAAACCGCTGCAATATAATGAGGCTTTTCGTCATGCAAAAGTTTTCTGAGCATACTGGTAAAAACAAACACGGCTTGCGTTGGCTGTCCGCTACTATTTCGCAAAGGCTCTGCCCGCATGCCCATCGGCGCAAAAAAAGCCCGAAAAATGTGCGACATCGCATCAATTAAAAAGACTCTTTCCATCTGTGCTGTGTTTTGAGTTTCTTCGTTTGTCATTTGAATTCGGATGATATTTGATGAGGTTGCAGGTGACAAGCCAAGAGAATTGCCAATCGCCAATTGCCAATCGCCGATTTTGTTTTTATTTGTCTATGTGGCTTTCGCACATCACAAACGGCAAACAGATGTTGCCTCTTTGACACATCAGCCATTAAGCACAAGTTTTGAAGACCGTACAAAACCTATGTATTTATTGGACAAAATGACATCCCTTTATATCCCATCTTACAGGCACAATCATTGCTATTATTATTTGTCGCTCTTCAAAAGCAAACGAAAGAATAAGGTTGAAAGAACAAGTTTGGTAAAACAAAAAACTCTGGCGAAAGCAGTTTCCACAAAAGGAATTGGATTGCACACAGGAGTCGAGGTCAATCTTCGCCTGGTCCCCGCACCGCCCGATACAGGTTACGTTTTTATACGCACAGACCTTGATAATTTTGAGATTCCTGCTAGTGCGGAGTTCATTTCACATTGCAGTTACGCAACGACACTGATGCGAAAAGGCGTTTCGCTTTCAACCGTAGAACATCTTCTTGCGGCATTGCGTGGTTACGGTATTGATAACCTTTTCATAGAGGTTGATAACCTTGAACTCCCTATCATGGATGGCTCATCCGAAGATTTTATTGATTTAATAGAAAAAGTCGGTTTAATCGGGCAAGACGAACCGCGAAAAGCTTTGCTCATCAGAGAGAAAATTGAAGTCACAGAAAACAATCGCTATATGAGCGTCGAACCCGCCGAAAATTATGATATTGATTGTCTGATTGATTTTCCGCACCCTTTAATCGGAGAACAACGGTATTCAGTCCGACTTGATGATTCGGCATTCGGGCGGGAAATCGCCGCCGCCAGGACTTTCGGATTCACAACCGAAATCGAAGCTTTAAGAAAAGTAGATTTAATTAAAGGCGGTTCGCTTGATAACGCTATTGTTTTGACAAACGACGGAATGCTAAATCAAAACCCGCTTCGTTTTGCAAACGAGTTCGTTCGACACAAAATTCTGGATATTGTCGGAGACCTGGCGTTGATTGGTTTGCCGATTCTTGGGAGAGTCACAGCCCAAAGAAGCGGTCATATTATTCACGCCAATCTAATGGCTAAGTTATTAAAAAACCGTACCGCCTGGGAGATTATTGACTATCCCCAAACCTCACATAACCCCGATTTTGAAATTGAAACCAGTTCTGTGCTTTCCATTAAAGCATAGCCCAAAAAAAGCGTAAATCTTTCATTTTCCATCCCAAATCTTTTAACAAACGCTATATTTCTTAGCGTTTTTGATTTTTTTGCTCACAATACCATCCATGTTCAAAATAGTTAAACTTTGTTATTGCATCTTTTAATTTTAATGTTTATACTCGTTTTCGCCATCTGTTGGAAGCCCTAAACAGATGGCGTCCAGCGTGAAAACTTCGGCTAAGTGGTTGCCTTCTGAGCTTTGCTCTCGACCGAGATTCCCAATAAGAATTTAGTCTTTTCCTAAAACCTGTACCTGTGCAACATGAACCGAATTTTCAAAATACCTGTAACGCAATCGGGGCGGTGAATCTGAACGATTTTGCAAACACGTTCGATCGCCCTTTTTCGTGCATATCAACAAAACTAAAGTCAATTTAAGGATGGAAAAAGGAAATGGCGACAATGGAAGAACATCTAAAGCCGACTCTGCCACCTAGTTTTTCAGAAGGAAACGGCAACAATGGCGATGAAGCCCAAAGGCTTTTACCGTCAGACATTGCAAACCTGCTTCATGGCGGCGTAGCGGCGGCTAAATCAGGTGACAAAGGACTTGCGCGAACCTTGTTCTTAAAAGTCACCTCTTTTGAGCCAAAGAATGAAACAGCTTGGCTATGGATGGCTTCGATTAGCGAGCAAGCACAGGAGCGTCTCGATTATTTGCACAGAGTTTTAACAATCAATCCGGCAAACGAACGCGCTCTTTCTTGGTTAAAACTCTCGAAAGAACACATATCACGGACGCTTATTCAAAAAGGAGCGGATTCGGCAAAAGACGGTAACAAAGCATCTGCCATACATTTCCTTTTACAAGCGGTGGATTACGAACCGGATAATGAAATCGCATGGATGTGGCTTGCGTCTTTGGCTGATTTGCCCGAAGACAAACTCGCCTATCTGCAACGCATCCTTAACATCAACCCTACAAACGAACAAGTGCGCGAAATGTTTGACACAACCAAACGTCAGCTTGCGCGTTCGCTCGCACAAAAGGGCATTGAAGCCGCAAATGCCGGAAACAAAAAAGCCGCCGCGGATATTCTTCAAGATGTTTTGGATTATGACCCGAATTTGGAAGAAGTCTGGTTATTAAGGGCTTACGTTTCGGATTCACTGGAAGAAAAAGAATCTTATTTCAAGAAAGTTTTAGACGTTAACCCGAATAATCTAGGCGCAGTTTCCGGTTTGTCTGCCATACAAGAAAAACTCGAAGTAAAAAACAGTTGGCATTGTGTTGTTTGCCAGGTGCAGGCTAAAACGGCGTTTGATATTTGTCCGGCTTGCAGTTCAATGCTGAACCTGGATGACATTGATATGCTTTTGACCAAGGAGTATGTCAATGAATCTTTGATTCGTGAAGGTATTCAAAAGCTAAAGCGTGGGTTCAAAGATGAAATTACTTCCGAAGATTATTACAAACTCGGACTTGCATATCTCAACCTGAAAGATTTGAAAGAGAGCATTGCTTTCTTCCAGGCGGCTTTGCGATTAGACCCTGACGACGAAGTTTTGGGGTCGAGAATTGATTATTTGATTCTCCGCAGGGATAAAGCAAAACAAGATGATGAGCCTGCTTTCTTTGCCAACCCTGAGCTTGTAACCTTATCCGAACCCACTTTTGATGTTTTGGACTTGCCGGAAAGCTTTACACCGCAAGCAGAAATGGAAATACAACAATCCGAATCTTTTATTACGGTTGAAGAAGTCCAAGAACAAACCGAACAATCGGCAATGCCCGCAACCCCGCTTGAGGCTTTGAATCAACATTACGCGCCAACTGAAACCACAATGCCTTTAGAAACTTTTGTTCTGCCCGAAATAGCGGTTGAGAAAACGCAAGAGGCTGCCAAAGAAGAGATTCATCACGAAGCCACGACACAAACGGAACCGGAAGCTACGACAGAAACACAAACAGAAGAAATGATGGCAGTGGTTGAGGAAGTTTCCGTACAAGCTGAAACTGTAGTAGAAGCTGCTGACGTGGCGGAAGAAGCAGCGGAAGAAGCACACGGATGGCCTATGCCGGAAGTTCAGATGAATGAAACCGCTCCGCTTAGTTCAGAGTTTGTTACAAATGTTCAAGTAGTTTCTTCCGAAGAGACTGCACAAGAAGCCACACCAGAAGTTTCCCAAGAAATGCCTGTTGAGGCAGTTAATGAAACTGCGTCTGAAACAACTGTTCCTGAGGTTGCTTCAGAAGAAATGGCTGAACCCGTTCAGGATGTTCTAAAAGTTAAAGAAGAAGTTCTGGTTGCCGCGGAATTGGAAGAATTTACCGCTGCCGAACAGGTTCAATTCTTTGAGGAAGAAACCGAACCGCAGCAAGTTTCAACAGAAGTTGTTCACGAAGCAGTTGTTGAAGCCCAACAACAACTGCCTGTTATGGAAACCGCGCCCACCACATCTGTTGAGATGCCTGCTGTTTCTGAAAAAGCTGAAATGCCCGTTGCACCGCAAATGCAACAAGAGGAATCCCAACCGCAGCAACAACCTCAACCCGTTGCTGTAAAAGAAGCACCTTCTTCAGAGAAGAAAAGCACAGGTAAAGTCGTTATGGTTGTTGACGACAGCCCGACAGTTCGCAAACTTGTTTCATTAAAGCTTGAGAAATTCGGTCATAGCGTTATTTCGGCAGTTGACGGCATGGATGCTCTTGCAAAGATGAGCGAAGAAACACCTGATTTGATTCTTCTCGACATTACTATGCCGCGCCTTGATGGCTATCAACTGTGCAAGTTGATCAAAGGCAACGAATCAACCAAACACGTTCCGGTCGTTATGTTATCGGGCAAGGACGGTTTCTTTGACAAGATTCGCGGCAGAATGGCAGGGGCTTCGACCTATTTGACTAAACCTTTCGAGCCGGAAGTTCTGCTTCAGACAGTCAATGAACATTGCGGAATCAAGAGCAATTAGTTTTCAGATTTAGCCCGTTTTGTGTTTAATTACAGAGCGCGAAACGGGCTATGCAAAATACCTGACACAACGAATTTAGGTCTTCCACACAAAATTAAAGTAATCATGCAACCACAGAAGACGTTTGACCACACATCAATTCGTCAGGACGACTTGGGATAAAAATATGATTGATGTTTTAGGAAAACTATACCAACACGAACAACCCAAGATATTGAACGGGCATGAAGACGGATTGACAAGAAGAGAGTTTGAGCATGACAGCTTTTTGGAGAATGAAATTCTTCTTTGTCTCTCTAAACTTGAACACACACAAACACAAATCAAGAGCGGAAAAGTCAAAAAGCCCTCAGCCGTTTTAGAAATGTTGGTCGAGATGGCTAACAAAGTTCTTGATTTCTTTGACAAAACAGTTAGCCCGCGTTCGGACGCAGTTAACTTGCAAAACGAATTGAGCGGTCAGATGTCGCGTTATTCGGTGGCAAGATGGATACAAACAGCCGACGGGCGTTATTCGAGCAAATCGGCGGGCGAGGTTCTGAAACGCGCAGAATCATCCGAGCAGTTTCAGGTTTTTGCAGACCTTTGTTTGAGCATGATTGTGGCGATGGATTCTGCTTTCAAAGTATTAGTTACCTGTTTCTTCTCAAAAACATCGGCGAAAGAAATAAGTGAAGCCTACAATCTTTATCTGCACGATTTGAATGCAACGATTGGGGAAATACGAATTTGAAGGGAAAAGAACAATGGCAAGTAACACGATTTTAGTAGCAGATGACAGCCCGACGGAATTACGTCTGGTTCTTAATGCGCTACAAAAAGGAGGTTATAAAACAATTTCTGCGGTTGATGGCGAAGAAGCAATTGAAAAAGCTTCGATTGAGATTCCGCGCCTGGCAATTCTGGATATTGTTATGCCCAAAAAGAACGGATTCCAAGTAACAAGACATCTTAAAACTTCACCTGAAACAAAAGATATAAAGGTGCTTTTATTAAGCAGTAAAAACCAGGACAGCGATAAATTTTGGGGAATGAAACAAGGTGCGGACGAGTATTTAACAAAACCTTTTGACGAAGCCGCTTTGCTAAATGCAGTAGCGCGGCTTTTCTAACCAAACTACTAAAAACAAGATGAATCAAGAAGAACAAAACTTCCTGGATATACTTGAAACCAACTATGAAGAAATGCAGAACTCATCCAAAGCCGGCGACGCAGAGGATTTAGTTTTGGAAATACCTTCATTGCCGGGTGAGGATAGTCATTCTTCTTTTGAACTGCCGGATTCATTTTCATTTACGGATGAAAAGGTTTCTCCTCTTCCCCTACCTGATTTCAATTTAAGCAATAGTTCAATTTCAAATCATGACTTACAGCCCCCCGCCAATTTCTTAGCTAAAGAACCAGCCATAAAACAAGAGATTGAGCCACCCGTTTTGATTCCTCAGGATATTAAGCCTCAACTAAAACCAAACACCATCGAAGAATCGGCAACAGAAGAACAGCACATTGTTTTTGTATTGGATAAAACTCTCTTTTCAATCCCGATTCACAATGTGACCGAAATCAGTCGCCCTTTGCCCGTAACACCTTTGCCAAATGTACCTTCTTGGGTTTTGGGAATTTCAAATTTTCGCGGTGATATTTTGTCTGTGACTGACCTTCGTCTTTTCTTGGGAAAACCCGGCGTGGAAGTAAACCGCAATTGCAGAATGTTGGTTGTGCGTTCTACTCAAAACGAAATGACGACCGCGCTGATTGTTGACCAGGTCAGACACATCCGTTATCTCGCGGCAAATTTGATAACACCTTTAACAACATCTGTTGAAGAAAGTGTCTCTCCGTATATTCGGGGAACTTATAAACACAACGGACCGCCGCTGATTTTGCTAGACCCCGATTCTCTTTTGCTGTCAAAAGAGATGCGGCAGTTTGAAACTGCGGCAAATGACAATTGATGGCTGTCAGCATCAATAAGGCAAACCTGCCTGATAAAAATAGAAAGCTTAATTTTTAATTCGATAATTTCAGTCGCTTTATCGGGCATTTTGTGAAGGAACTAAAGTTCATGCAATTCAAATCAATTAGACAAAAAATTACATTTTGGTTCGGTTTGTGTTTGTTTCTGTCAATCAGTTCGCTAATTGTGTTTTCGGTTATCAACGGTGCCAATAACGAGATTCAATCGCTCGCCAATCTGCTGTTCGGGCAGGTTGTTATAGGTACTGTTGTCTTTGCGGTTTCGATGATAATCATCTGGATAGTTGCGGGTCACATCACATCTCCGATTAAAGACGCCGCGTTTATGGCTGAACAATTGTCCGAAGGCTTTCTCATAGACGAAATCCCTGTTAATTCCGACGATGAAACGGGGCATCTGCTCAAAGCCATGAATAACATGACAGCCTATTTCAAAGAGATGGCAATTGTTTCAGACCAGATTGCAAACGGCGAACTTTCCGTAAGTGTGAAACCCCGTTCCGATAACGACCGCTTCGGCAATTCCTTCCAAGAGATGGCGGCATACCTCCAAGACATGGCAAGAAAAGCCGACAGAATTGCTCTGGGGGATTTGTCTGTTAAGGTCGAGCCGAAATCCCAACGTGACCGTTTCGGAAAGTCTTTCAGAAATATGCTTGATAACACTCTCAGCCTGGTTCAATCGAAAGACGAACGCGACAACATTCAAAAATCCATCGTTCAACTTCTAAACGAAGTATCGAACGTCGCAACGGGAAATCTAACGGTTCAAGCCGAAATTCGTTCTGACATAACGGGTTCAATCGCCGCATCTTTCAACACGATGATTATCAAATTGAGACAAATCATCAACCAGGTTCAGGAAACCACATTACAGGTAAACTCATCCGCAACAGAGATAAAAAAGACAACCGATAACCTTGCAACGGGCAGCGAAATTCAATACGCACAGATTAATGACACATCATCTGCAATCGAACAGATGGCAACTTCGATTCAAGAAGTATCAAACAACGCAACTATGTCAGCACAGGTTGCCGACCGTTCGTTGGTAAGCGCACGTCAGGGCGCCGAAGCTGTGCAGAACAACATCAACGCAATGCAACGCATACGCGAACAGGTGCAGGAAACAGCCGAGCGTGTCCGTCGTTTAGGTGAACGAACTCAGGAAATCGGACGCTCTGTCAAACAGATTAAAGATATAGCCAAACGTACTTCCGTTCTCGCACTCAATGCCTCGATTCAAGCATCTGCCGCAGGAGAATCAGGACGCGGTTTCGCGGTTGTGGCAGAAGAAGTCGAACGTCTTGCAGACCGCGCCGCAAATGCCACGAAACAGATTACAACGCTCACGCAATCAATTCAGAGCGAGACTTTTGAAGTTGTGGCAGCGATGGAAGAGACAACACGCGAAGTTGCGGAAGGCTCGCATCTTGCAAACGAAGCGGGACAGGCTCTCGAAGAAATTCAAACCGTTTCCAAACAGTTGTCTGATTTGATTCAATCAATTTCTCAATCGTCACAACAGCAGGCACGCGGTTCTGAAGCAATTGCAAATGCAATGATAGGCATTTCGGAAATCACCGAACAGATGGCTAAGGGTTCTCAAAAAGCCGCAATGTCGGTTCACGACCTTGTGTCGCTCGCAGATACTTTGCGAGGCTCTGTTGTTACGTTCAAACTGCCCGAAGCTAACGACAATCTCAGAAAGTTTAATGGTTTAAGAGTCTAAGGACTGTAGGAGTCAGGTAGATGTTACGGAATTTTAAGATTTGGCAAAAAATGTTTTTGATGACCCTGTTGTTAGCCCTTCCGCTAGGGTTCATCACATTTCTGTACATACGCGAGGCAAACGAAGATGTAACCGTAGCCGTGAAAGGGCGAACCGGTACGGCTTACCTGGCGACGTTACGCAAAACGCTTGAACTCGTTCCGCAACACGAACGTCAAATGTCCGCAAACAATCCTTCGGCGGCAAATAACATCCTGACTCAAATCGAAACTGCGTTTGGCGCAATTGCAAAAACCGAAAGTGATTACGGCGCAAGTTTGAACACGGTATCTAAGTTTAACTCTCTAAATGAAAAGTGGAATGAATTCAAGAGCAAAGCCAATGGCGGTGATGCCGCAGAACGCCGAAGATTAAATGCAGAAGTTGTCTCTCAAATTCGCGGTTTAATGGCTCTGGCAGGCGATAACTCAAATCTGGTTCTTGACTCAGAACTTGATAGCTATTACGCAGTGGATGTAATGCTCAACAAACTTCCGGAACATCAGGAAGACCTTTCAAAATTGTGGCTTGCATCCCAAGACATTCTTTCCCGAAAGAGCCTTTCTGTTGAAGAAAAAACCAATCTTCTACTTCTGATAGGAAAGCTAAAAGGAAATGTTGCGGCTACGACAAACTCCATGAATGTCGGCATAAACAATAACGCTTCCGGCACACTACGGGCGTTGAGCGTTCCGACAAAAGAAAACGAAGTTGCCACAAAAGCCTTTGCCGAACTCATCGAAAAAAGAATTGTCAATACGGAAAATATTGATATTCGCATTGAAGAGTTAAATGCTTCGGGAACGAGGGCGCTGAATGCAAGTTTTCAATTATGGGACTCGACCAATCCATTGATTGATGCTTTGCTTTCGGCAAGCATATCGGAACACAGACAGAATCAATTCCTTGCACTTGGTGGTGCTTTGGTTTTGATGTTGCTCGTTGTTGTTTTGATTTTCTTACTGATACGCAGTATTACGCGCCCGCTTGCCGAAGCGGTAAATGTTGCCGTTAACCTTTCAAACGGTGATGTTTCGCAGGTTATACGCTCAAAATCAAATGATGAAATGGGACTACTCTTAAATGCAATGAACGATATGACCGAATACTTACGCGAAATGGCTACGATTGCCGAACACATTTCGCGTGGTGACTTTTCGGTTCGCGTGCGCCCGCGCGGACAAGAAGACGCTTTCGGTAGTGCCTTTCAAAACATGACCCACTATCTGCAAGAAATGGCTGAAGTATCGGACGAAATTGCAAAGGGAAATTTGAAAGTAAATGTTCAGCCAAAATCCGACCGTGACCGTTTCGGCAAATCCTTCAAGAATATGTTGGACAACACGCTTGGTCTTGTTCAATCGCAGGACGAACGCGACCGTATTCAAGATTCAATTATGAAACTCTTGAACGAAGTTGCCGACGTTTCGGATGGTGATTTGACGGTCGAAGCCGAAGTAACACCCGACATGACAGGCGCAATTGCAGACGCATTCAATTACATGATTGCACAGCTCAGACAGCTTATTCAGCGCGTTAAAAATACAACGCTTCAAGTCGGTTCCTCTGCATCGGACATTCAACAAACAACCGAATCTTTGGCAAAAGGAAGCGAACTGCAATCACAACAAATCCTGGATACCTCGCAAGCTCTTTCATTTATGGCGGCTTCGATTTTGAAGGTTTCAGATAACGCGGACACGTCCGCTAAAGTTGCGGAAGAATCGCTTGAAAGTGCGAAACTCGGAACTGAAGCCGTTAATAACAACATAGAGGCTATGCACCGCATTCGTGAACAGGTGCAAGAAACCGCAAAACGAATCAAACGACTCGGCGAACGCTCGCAGGAAATCGGTGAGATTGTTCAAATCATTGACGACATCGCGGATAGAACTTCAATGCTTGCGCTAAACGCTTCGATTCAGGCGGCGATGGCGGGGGAAGCAGGTCGCGGTTTCGCAACTGTTGCCGAAGAAGTAGAACGCCTGGCTGAACGCTCAACCAACGCCACAAAACAAATCTCCACACTGACAGAAGCAATTCAAACGGAAACAAACGAAGTTGTGGCGGCGATGGAAGAGACTACGCGCGAGGTGGTTGAAGGTTCTCAGCTTGCAAACGAAGCCGGACAGGCTCTGCAAAAGATTCAGACTGTTTCACACGGTTTGGCTCAGTTGATTCAATCAATTTCACAATCCGCGAAACAGCAGGCACGCGGTTCCGAAGCTCTGGCACAGGCGATGACAGGCATTTCCGAAATTACGGGACAGGTTACGAACAGTTCACGACAAGCGGCGCATTCGGTTCGCAGTCTTGTGTCGCTTGCCGATGAACTTCGCGGTTCTGTCGTTACGTTTAAGCTGCCCGAAAATCAGAACGGCAACACAGGAAATCTCAATAATAGTTTTAACGGACTAAACTTAAATTAAGAAAGTTATAAGGCAAGGGGAAACCAATTCAGGACTTATAAGAATCGGTAGTTAGTAATCGGCAATTTAACATATATGGCGATGAATGTGGATAAATCAATTTTGCTTGGCTTCGTTGAAGAGGCGCACACATATCTGCCTTCGATTATATCGGGCATTGCCGATTATCTGACAGATGAAAGCAAAATCGAAGAGATACAACTTGCTTATAGACAAATCCACACTATAAAGGGTGCGTCTTCGATGGTGGGTTTATCCGAATTGAGCGAAGCCGCTTCAGAGGTCGAAGAAGTACTGGAAGAATATACTCTTGTGCAGGGCGTTATGTCCGAAGAAACCGCCGCCTATCTCGGACATAAAATCGAAGTCATCTCGTCAATGCTGAAAAACCTTGAAGATGAAATTGGTACCGTGCAGGAACAGTCGGATTTTTCAATACCCGATTTGGACATGGATTCTTTCAATTTTGAAGATGTTGATTATTCGTCCGATTCTTTTGCAAACATTCCTCTGCCGGATATGTTTGCCACATCATCTTCACCGTTTACAAAACAAACTCCGACTCCTTCTTTTCCTACAGACAATCCAGTTCCTTCAAACAATCCGAAACCTTCTTCTATTTCATTTCCTGAAAGTCTCGCGTTAGACCCTGAAATGCTTGAGGTCTTTTCGATGGAAGCGGAAGACCTTTTACGCGCAATCAGTTCGGGATTGGCTATTTTGGATAACACTCCCGACGACAGAAATACTTTGCAAGAAGTCCGTCGCAGTGTTCATACGCTGAAAGGTGCTGCCGGCGTTGTAGGCTTTCGCTCAGTCGCACAACTGTCGCACCGAATGGAAGATTTGCTCGACAGAATGTTTGAAAAACAAATCGCAAACAATGCAGATATTACAGGTCTGCTTTTGACTTCGACAGACGCGCTGGAAAGGCTCTCGCACGGTGCAAGCGAAACAGAGCTGCAAGAATTACTCGACAATCTTTATTCTGCTTATGGGGTTTTGCTCGACGGAGTCGGTCAGGATTCAATTCCCGAAATTGTTCCCGAACCCACTTACGGAATCGAACAACCCGAGTTTAGCGAATTTGTTGAACTTAAATCAGATGAACAGACTACTGATTCAAATGATGAGCAAACCGTCAAACGCGGAGAAACCCGACGTGTTGTGCGTGTGCCTTTGGAAAGATTGGATGATTTGGTAAAACTTGTCAGCGAGCTTGTCATCAGCCGCTCTGTATTGGAACAACGAATTGATGACCTCAACAGACAGATTGAAGAAATACATCACAGTGCGGGTCGTCTTCGCCGCGTGTCGGATAAGTTTGAAACCGAATACGAAGTAAGTGCTTTAGCAGGACATTCGACAACGCAGAAAGTTATAGGCATTTCGCCTGCGATATTTGCGGGCGACACAACCGTTCAATCTATCTCAGCGCAAACCATCACCGCACACGGATTTGATGAACTCGAATTTGACCGTTACACAGAGTTTCATCGTCTCTCGCGCGAGCTTTCGGAAACAACGAGCGATACGAGTTCAATCGCAATCGAATTGGAAAGTCTGTTAGGTGATTTTGATGTTGTCATGACGCGCCAACGTCGTCTTACAAACGATGTGCAAGAACGCCTCATGCGTCTTCGTATGGTTCCGCTTTCAATGCTGAAAACGCGCCTTCAACGCACAGTTCGCGTCTTTGCACAGCAAGAAGGAAAACAAGCCGAGTTTGTTATGGAAGGCGAACACATCGAGCTTGACACAACCGTTATTGACCAGATAGCAGAACCGCTTCTTCACCTGTTACGCAACGCTGTAAGTCACGGAATCGAACCGCCCGATATTCGTCGCGCATATGACAAACACGAACAAGGCACAATCAAGGTTCGCGCCTTTCGTCAGGCGATGCAGGTTGTCATTGAAATCAGCGATGACGGGGCAGGCATTGACCAACAGGCTTTACTAAATAAAGCAATCGCAGGCGGATTTATTACGCAATCACAAATAGCCGCAATGTCGGACGAAGATATTCTCTCGCTTGTTTTCTTGCCCGGACTTTCAACCGCACGAAGTGTCAGCGAAATATCCGGTCGCGGCGTGGGCATGGATATTGTCAAAGATGTTGTCGGCAAACTGCAAGGAACTCTTTCTCTTGTTTCGACACCGTGCGAAGGAGTCACATACACAATTCGCCTCCCCATGACTTTGGCTGTCTCGCGTGCGTTGATGATTAAATCCAGCGAACATACTTTTGCAATTCCGCTTAATGCAGTCGAACAGATTCTTATGATTGAAAAGAGCGAAATTGAAAGTCTGTCAAAAGAAAAACTGCTTTCGGTAAACGGCGAATCCTACACGGTCGTAAAGTTGTCGGAATCTCTTAACCTGCCTTCAGTTTCTGCTTCTTCAAACTTTAACAAAAAACAAGAGGACGAAGACACAACTCTCCCCGTTTTGATAGCCAAAGCAAATGATTCTCTGTTTGCGCTTGTCATTGACCAGTTAATCGAAGGACGCGAGATTGTTATTAAATCTTTGGGCAGCCATTTGAAGCACATTCACGGCATTATGGGTGCGACAATCATGGGTGACGGTAGCGTCGTACCGATTCTTAACACGGCTGAACTTATACACGGTACTGAAAACATCACGGTAATTTCACGCACATCTCAAACGAAACAACCTTCTGTCGGAAGTAAACTTTTGAACGTGATGATTGTTGACGACAGTCCGAGCGTTCGTCGCATCATGTCCAATCTGATGAAGAATACAGGTTGGAACGCCATACTCTGCAAAGACGGCTTCGACGCTTTAGAAAATTTACACTCTCTGGTTGAGCTTCCCAACGTGATTTTGCTTGACGTTGAAATGCCGCGTATGGACGGTTACGAATTCCTAGTCGCGGTTAAATCACAACCCCAACTCCGTAACATTCCCGTTATTATGATTACGTCGCGCACGGGCGAAAAACACAGACGCAAGGCTCTGGAATTAGGCGCATCGGAATACTTAACAAAACCATATCACGACGAAGTTTTGTTAAAGATGATTCGACAAAAAGCCAGATAAGATGGGGTGATTGGGTGATTGGGTGATTGGGTGATTGGGTGATTGGTGATTGGTGATTGGGTGATTGGTGATTGGGTGATTGGGTGATTGGGTGATTGGTGATTGGTGATTGGTGAATTAAAAAAAACTCTCAATCTCTCAATCTCTCAATCTCTCAATCACTCAATCACTCAATCTCTCAATCTCTCAATCTCTCAATCTCTCAATCTCTCAATCTCTCAATCTCTCAATCTCTCAATCTCTCAATCTCTCAATCTCTCAATCACCCAATCTCTCAATCTCTCAATCTCTCAATCTCTCAATCATCAATCTCTCAATCTCTCAATCTCTCAATCTCTCAATCTCTCAATCATCAATCTCTCAATCTCTCAATCACCTATCTCTATTTTTTCGGTGGTTTGCCCGGTCTTATTTCAACGCGGCTTGGCAAGGCTCTCTCATTAAACTTGAGTAAATCAATCACTACCTCTGCAATGTCTTCCGCTTGCAGTTGCCAACTGTTTTCATCTCGCGGCACATCTCCGCCGAAATAAGTGTTCACGGAACCCGGCATTATGTAGCTGACTTTTATGTTGTCGTGACGAACCTCTTGCATCAATGCTTCGCTAAAACCATTCAAGCCGAATTTTGAAGCGTTATACGCCGCCATTTTGGGATGTGCGTTTGCGCCCGCCAATGATGAGATATTAAAGATGTAACCGCCGCCACGCTTTTTCATTAAAGGAATTGCCGCGTGACAACAATAAAAGACACCGAAAAGATTTGTTTCCAAAACAAGACGAAATTCTTCCGAAGACATCTCTTCAACGGTCTTTCCGAAAATCCCTACGCCCGCATTATTCACAAGAATATCAACACCATCGAAAACATTGGCGCATTCTTCAAACATCGCTTTTACTTGGCTTTCATCGCGTACATCACAGACCGCGCCGCTTACTTCTACGCCGTCTGCTTTCATTTCATCAACGCTTTTCGTTAGTTCATCGTCTTTTCGCGCGCAGACAAAAACCTTTGCACCTTCTTTCAAAAGGCTTTCGGCAATAGCGCGACCAATACCTTTTGTTCCGCCCGTTACGATTGCAACTTTGTCTTTGATATTCATATTGAAAATTATCAGGGGAGATTCAGTTTTGCCTGCTGTCTTCTTTCGCAGAAAATCCAAGCAACTATCATCACGTAAAAAATATAGTACCCAAATACGCCAACCATCAGCTTATATTTTCTGTGAACTCTTTCGCGCCACATGAATGTTTCGTCAGAGGATTCCATAGCATCAAGGATTTCTTTATCCCGTTCGGTTATAGAACTATCTCTAAATTCATGTAAGTCCAGGATAAAAACACCTAGCGTCCCGTTCTCGTCGTTGTTTATCTTGTCGTAAATCAAAAGACGTGGCAGTTCATAATCGTTATTTATTGCGACATGAGTTCTCAAAGAATTGCTGATACGTTTATAAGGAAGGCTAAACAATACTCTTTCGCCATCGTGGACGACAAAATTATTTCCTAAATCGCCCATCACAACTTTTTCTTTTTTGCCGTCATTGTCGAAATCCACTGTGCATCCCGCTTCAACATCGCATTCATACCGATTCATCAATTCATAGTTTGCTCTATCCTGCGTTGTCCATTTGCTGAACATCATCTTGCTCAACACAATAGGAAAAAGAAAGAACAACACGAGCGCTATAATCAAGTTTGAAAGTTTCCAATTACTCATGACTCTCCAAGATTAAATCGTAATTGATTAGGTCATCAAACAGCCGTTGAAAAGGGCGTTCATATTTGTAGCCCACAATGCTAATCGTGCGACTGATGATTCGCGGCATCGGAGTTATAGAAGATAACGACATATATTTTCAGTTTGATTTTTATGAATTTTCAGTTTGATTTTTATGTCGCCATTTTCAACGGCTCAAAATCTCTCTTTAATTTCCCCATAGCTGCACTATGGGCTAAGAATATATCGCTGTCTTCGA
>Ga0187894_10001034_pt1 | contig 36910 bp, 32 predicted proteins | sample GBC1701081metaG_FD_136650 | JGI IMG/M metagenome (GOLD analysis project Ga0187894, IMG submission 136650) | White microbial mat communities from a lava cave in the Kipuka Kanohina Cave System on the Island of Hawaii, USA - GBC170108-1 metaG ...
CCAAGTCTCGCGCGCCAGCGCGGCGGCTGCTTCAAGGTTGATCCACAAAGTGCGCCGTCTCCAGGGAGGCGGCGGAGGCGGGGGAGGGGCTGGTTGTACCGTTGGCGGAGCAGGGGCTTCTGTGTCTACGGGATCGGAAGGCGCCTCGCCGCTACTCGCGCGTTCGCGATTGCTTCTGCGCTCGTCAAAGTCACGGCGCTTATCAGGGTCACTTAGGGTGTCGTATGCCTCGTTGAGCTGGCGCGCCTTTTCTTCGGCGATCCTGCGGAACGTTTCATTCCCGATGGAGTGAATCTTGTCGGGGTGGAGATCCCGAATCCGTGTCCGGTACGCAGACCTGATCTCGTCTGACGTTGCCGACTCGGACAGGCCCAACACCTCGTAGTAATCGACAAACTCGTCCACGACTAAGCTCGAGGAAGCAGGTGTGCGGCTGAAGTAATCGCCTGGCGCAATTGCGGGCGATCGACCTTGGTAGCAAGGTCTGTACGGTTAACCAGTTTCGAGAGGAAGGCGTGATCAGCGCTTCCCGTGCCGATGGCGATGATGTCTATGCCTGAGCGCCGCGCTCTGCGGGCCGCTTCGAGCGTCGCGTGCCCACCAGCATCATCCGGCATCCCATCCGTGACCAAAACGATCGCTCGTGGGAATTCGCCGATGTCCAATGCGTGCGCGGCGAGACCTATGGCCTCAGCCATATTCGTGGAGCCCTCAACGATCAGTCCGCGGAGGACGCGCTCGATGGCCGATTTGTCTCGTGTGGGCTCGAGCAGCAGATCAGGCCGCGACGAGAATCGAATCAGTCCGACGTAGTAGTCGCGGCGCAAGGCGCCCGAAAAGAAGCCAAGAGCTCCATCAACCGCTTCTGGAAGGCAATCCCTCATGCTGCCCGAGCAGTCGATCAGAAGGTAGGCTGCGTGAGGCTGTGCCTGTGTTGTCGGATTCGCTAACGCCTTTGGCGAGAGCGTCGCCCGCGTGTCCTTCTTCAGCAGCGTTCGGGCTAGCGCAAGGAACTTTCCCGTCACGAAGTGGCTCCACGGTGCCGGTAGTGGCTACTTGGACGAGCAGTATCCGATCTTCCTACGTTCCTTGCTGCCGCAGTTCGGGCATCTGTCACCGCAGTACTTGCCGCAGTACTTCGTCTCGTCCACCTTGCACTCATAGATGTCCGTGGACTGGGGTTGCCCAAGAAAGCCGTCTTGGGGCCTCTTCCCACAATTGGGGCATTGATTGAACTTTGTGCTCACAGATGCGATCGCTTGCCGGTGTGCTTGCCATCTCTGTCCTGTGTGCAGACTTGGATGCACTTGGCGACCGCAACATCTCCGTCGAGTCGCCACTGCGTTTGAATCGAGTTCCTTGTGAAGGGCGCGTGGGTCGGGGCCGGTCGGATGACCAGCGTTCGCGCTTCTTCGTCGCACTCCTCGACGAGCAGTTCGTTGTCTTGCATCGGAAAATGCTGGTGCAATAGGCACACACCAAAGCGGCCGAGCTTCCCGTGCTTCTCGAGAACTGCCCGCAATTCACGGAAGCAGACCTCGTCGTCGGCGCTTCGCGGCTCGACGTCGTTGATGTGAGGCAAAGGTGTCATTGGTTGGGTCGAATTCGACATGTGTCCTCCCTTGCACCCGCAAGATATCCCACCAAGAGGTGACTTCCAGAAGTCGCCAATGCGAGGACGGTCAATACTCAAAGACCTCTTCGCCGCCGAAGGTGGCCATTACGATCAATAGTCGCTTAAGGCTGGCGCAACCGTCCTTCATGGCCTCCTCTAACTGCAACAGCGTCTTGATGTCTTGAGTCTCGACCGTCTTGCCTGCGACGATTTCGTCAACAGTGAGAGTAAAGGTGAAGTCATGATCCTTCCCCTTTAGCGCATAGTGAGCGAGCACGTGATTACCCACCTTGTATCTGCCGATTAGCGATTTCTCTTGCTCACCGATGTCGCAGCGCCCAGTGAGGGCGAATCTGACACCCTTGTGGCCTCCAAGCAGGCCCTTTACGTCGGCTTGATTCCTTTTGATGATCAGCCTCATACATGTTCTCCACGTGATGAAGCGGTCGTCGATGCGAATCGTCGGACTTGGCGGAGTATAAACGCGGCTGGCTCCCCACGCCAAACACATCTGTTGTTCAGTGCTGGAACCAGCGTTCGATGTGAAGGGCGAATCGCGCGGCGTGGGGCACAACACCTGCCGAACGGAGGATCCTCTATTACCACCAAGCGCTTCATCCTGGCCGCTCTCGCGGGCATGCTCACCATCGCCGTGGCGGGCGGCCTCCTCTACGGCGTCCTCTTCGCCCGCTTCTTCCGCGCCAACATCGTCGGGATAGAGGGGGCTTGAGGGCGTGAGGGCTTGAGGGCGTGGGGGCCGCCGCAGCGACTCTGCGCTGCGCTCCGACTTGGGGGTCGCTCCGCCGCAGCGGCGTGAGACCGTGTTCGTCTTCAGAGGAGTCGAAGGGGAGACCTCCCCTGCACTGCGAGCCTTGAGGGGTGATCGAAGGGGATCCATCCCCTGCACCGCATGATTTGAGGGGTGCTCGCAGGGGAGACCTCCCCTTCACTGCAAGCCATGAGGAGTGCCCGAAGGGGATAGCGCCACGGCATCGGCGGGTCGCACGCGGTACATTAGACCCGATCCTCCGGAGCCTCGACATGAATAAGGCCATCGCCGCCGCGAAGCTGGTCCTCGTGCTGAGCACCGTCGGGCTGTTGGTCATTTCTTATGGGCTCAGGTCTCGACTGCTCGCGATGATCTGGCAGAGCGTGTCTGCCCAGGACATCGTCGCGACCGATCAGATGCGTCAGTACCGAGAGTCCGCCACGGACCGGGAAACCGAGTACAAGGCGAGGCTTGCCGCGTTCGATGCCGAGATGAAAGTCTATCTCGCGCGCATCGATCTCTTTGTCACGGACCGGGACGCGTACCGACGCGAGACTCAGGACGGCCGTGCGCTTCAGGCTCCAATGCTGCCGGTGAAGCCGCGACCGCCTCGTTCCCCCGCCGTGCAGGATCAGTTGGCGCAGGCAAACGAGGTGTTTCGAACGGAACGAGAGGCGTACTTCCGGATCGCGCCCGCGATGAACATTCTCGCCGCGTGTTTCGCGATCGGCGTTGTCGGCAGTCTCCTTTTCCTGATCTGCTTTGATCCGCGCAACGGGCGCATCGGTTACATCCTCGTTCTCGTTCTGTCCTTCGTCTTCCTGATCGGCCCGGCGCTCTATTCGCTCATCACTGCTTCCGTGTACAGGATGCCCCCGCCGGTCTACGAAGACCCATATGCGGGCGCCTATCCCTACCGGCCCGGCTATTGACCACGTGATGAGTCAGGCCCGCGACGGGCGCGGCGCAAAGGGGGAGCCTTCCCCCTGCGCACGGAGGGCCTTCCATGACCACCAAGCGCTTCCTGCTGGCCGCTCTCGCGGGCATGCTCACCATCGCCGTGATGGGCGGCCTCCTCTACGGCGTCCTTTTCGCCCGCTTCTTCCGCGACAACATCAGCGGGGCAAGGGGGGGCTTGAGGGCTTGAGGCTTGGGGGTCGCCGCGGCGACTCTTCGCTGCGCTCCGACCTGGGGGTCGATTCGCCGCGGCGGACGAGAGATCGGGTTGGCCCGTTCCCGAGGGGTTGCAGGGGATGCTTCCCCTGCACTGCATCGTTCGAGGGGTGCTCGAAGGGGAGACCTCCCCTGCACTGCAAGCCTTGAGGGGTGATCGCAGGGAACCCTTCCCCTGCAGCGCATGATTTGAGGGGTTGATCGCAGGGGAGACCTCCCCTGCACTGCGCGCCCGGCCTCCCCGCGCTTGAGGCCTTCGCGCCTTTCCGTCGACACCTCGACACCTTGAAACCTCGACACCCTCCCCAATCCCCTGCAAGACCGGCTCCCTTCCCGTAATGTCTGAGTTGGGATTGTGCGCCCGGCTCCTCCAAGGGGGCCCATGCGCAGGCATCGTCCAGCGGCGTGGGGCTTGGTTAAGCGGCCGCGAATGGGTTCCGAGGGAGAAGGGAAGAGACGTCATGAACAGTCGATCGACCCGTTTCAGCGCTGTGCTGGGCCTGCTCTCCGCTGCCGCCGGAGCGAGCGCCGGCAACGTCGGCATGTACGGCAACCTCTTCGACACTGAAGACGCCGCCGCGCTCGCTCTCGTCGGTCACACCTCCGTCGCGGGCATCAACATCGGCGCCAGCCTCGCTCCCTACGACGCCGTCTGGCTCAAGCGCTTCGGCGCTGCGCCCACGCCCGCCGAAGCCGCCAACATCCTGGCCTATGTCAACGCCGGCGGCTGCGTCTTCACCGACTTCGAAACCACCAACTGGTGGTTCGACGGAACGCTCGCCAGTTACGCGGGCACGCTCCTCAACAACTTCTACTTCCCCGATCCGTCATTCACGCAGAACAGCGTCGTCACGGTGACCAACGCATCCAACCCCATCACCACCGGCCTCGCCCCCTCGTGGACCGGGCAGCAGCCCATGGAGGTCTTCCAGGCGTATCAACTCTCGACGCTCGATGCCGCGATCGATGTCGCGATCACGCTCTTCCCGAATCAGCCGTGGGGCACGGCGACGCTTGCCCCGATCCCCGTCGTCGGCACGATCAATATCGGGCTCGGCCGCGTCGCCCTGATGTTCAGCGACTTCGCGGACTTCCTCGCGCCCGACGTCAATCCCAACGAGTACATCCTGCTCAACAACGCTGTGATGTGCATCCCCGCGCCCGGCGTTGGCGCGCTCCTGCTCAGCGCGGGCGCTCTCAGCCTCCGCCGCCGCCGCTGACTTTGAAGCTTGTCACCGACCCACCCCGCCGCGCGTCGATACCCGCACGCTGTGACGGGATTCCCATTCCACGGCACCACATCCGCGCGGATCAGCGCTGTTTTCCAATCGCGATGCCCGATCGCCGGTCCCTTCTCTCGTGCCGATGCCCATTGGCCAGTGCCCAGTGCCTTCGGCCCGGCTGATGCCCGGTCTCGCAGCAGGTGAGTCGCCGTGGCGACCCCCGTCCCTTCCTCTCGGACAGTGCCTACGGCCTGATGCCACGTGCCTTCCCGTTGCCTGTCGCCTGTTGCCGCCGCTCTGCGGGTGCCTCACTTCACCGAGAAGTTCGCGTACGGGTCCGTAGTGGAGAGCGTGCTTGGCGCGCTGTCGCCGCTGGCCTGCGGCGTGGGGAAACCGACGCGGGGGATGATCGGGCCGTAGTAGTTGTTCTCGAACAAGAAATAACGGTTTGCAAAGGTGTCCACGTTGCTGCACGTGTTGCGGACGATCACGTTGCGGGCTCCGACCGCCGAGATTCCGCGAAAGCCGTTGATGGACTGGTTCCCCTCGATCCGGTTGTAGTCGCCCGTGATACTGAAATCCGAGCTCGTGATCGTGCCAATGCCGGAATAAGCGCTGACGTTGCCCGAGATGCGGCAGCCCGAACTCGCCTGGATGCCATTGTTCACGCTATGCGAAACGATGCAGTCCGTGATCGAGCGCACGTCGCCGGCGCGAATCCCCAAGCCGTTGCTCCGTGAGGTGCACGCGCCGATGATCGATGCCTCTCCGGCTTCAATCCCGTCGCCCACGTTGCCGAAGACAGCGCAGCGGCTCACCATGCAGTTGATACCGACGCGGATCCCGTCACCGCCATTGGCGCTCACACTCACACCTTCGATGCGGACATTGCCCGCGCCCGTGAAGGCATCGATGCCATCACCGCCCCAGCCGCTCACGGAGCCGTTGAGGACTGCAATGTTCACGCCTCCCACGCCGCCGACCCGGATGCCGTCAAGCGATGCCTGCCCGTCGGCGCCGCGCACCTCGAATCCCATCAGGTCGAGCGTGACGTTGCTGGCTGTGATGGTGATGCCGTTTCTGGCCGCCACGCCGATGACGTTGCCCGCGAGGTAGTAGGAGCCGGGCAGGTCGATGCGGAAGACGGAGGTCGGATCGCCCGGCGTGTTGGTCGCATTCACCGCGATCTGCGGCTCGGGCCCGGGCGTCGAGGCCGGCGGCCCTGCGGGCGGGTTCAGCGGCCCGCCGATCGCCGGCAACAGCACCACGCCGATCACCACCATCGCGCACGTCACAACCGCGGCGGTCGAGGTCTTCATATCCGCCTCCTCCGATCCCCCGGGGACCTGACTTCACCGTACCACTGCTTCCCGCGCAGTCCAGCGCCGGCACACCCATCGCGGCCCGCGAAAGTGAGGGCTTCCTCGCCATTCGCGTGATGGGCTCGAGCTCCCGATTCCGGATTGACCTGTGACGCCCCTGGACCAGTGAGGCCCATCAGGCCCCGGACTCCCGGCCGCGGCACGGCGTATCCGCGCCACCCCCGCCGAGCCCGTCTCCGAACTCTTCCGAAAGGAGCCCACCATGAACGCTCGCTCTCACATCCTGCTCGCCACGATCAGCGCGCTGCTCCTCGTGCCCGCCTCTCCCGGGCACGCGCAGCCCGCCTATTCCTCGCACATGGCGATGGTCGGTCTTGGCGAGTCTCACCTCGCTGGATCCTCCGTCGCCGCCGCGGGCGACGTCAACGACGATGGTCACCCGGACTACATCGTCGCCATCCCCTTTTGGGACGGCGGACACGTCCGCATCTTCTCCGGGCCCACCGGCGATCTGATCCGGGACATCACCATGCCGATAGGTCTGTTCGGCGTTGTGGTGAACGCCGCGGGCGATGTCGACAACGATGGTGTCGATGATGTCATCGTCGGCTCGCCGTACGAGTGGCCCTCGGGCACGGCCCACGTGTTCTCCGGTGCGACGGGCGGTGTCTTGCACGCGATCGCCGGTGTGGGTGACTTTGCCGACGCGGGAACGGCCGCCTGCCCCTTGGGCGATGTCGACGGCGACGGGCACGACGATTTCGCCGTGGGATATCCCGGCGAGCCCGGCGGCGTCGTCCGCGTGCACTCCGGCGCACCGGGCGCACCCGTGTTCCACACCCTCACGGGCGCCGGCGGCCTGTTCGGCACTGCCCTTGCCAACATCGGCGACATCGACATGGACGGCGTCATCGACCTCGCCGTTGGCGCGCCATTCGAGGCCGGGTCCTCGGGTGCTGTGCGTGTCTATTCCGGCAACAAGGGCACACTGATGCGCACGATTCCCGGCGCGCCGGGAGAAGGCCTGGGCTTCGCCATCGCCCGCGCCGGCGACATCGACAACGACAACGTGTCCGACATGATCGTCGGTGCGCCCTATGCCTCGGGAAACACCGGCGGCGTGCGCATCTATTCCGGAGCCACCGGCGAAGTCATCCACGACATCATCGGCGAGGTCGCCGGCTCCTATTTCGGCATCGCGGTCGACGGCCTCGGCGACGTCGACGGCGACGGGACCGATGATGTCATCGTCGGCGCGCCCTCCGACAACCGCGGTCAGGCCACGATCTACTCCGGCGCCACCGGCCAGTTCATCGACTACTCACTCGGCCGCACGAACGGCGGGCAGTACGCTTCTGCGGTTTGCGGCGCGGGTGATCTCAACGCTGACGGGCGGCCCGATTTCATCGTGGGCGCTGTGACCGACGGCACCAACGGCTTTCAGGCCGGCGCCGCCTACGTCTACATGAGCGTCAACCAGAGCGCGCCGCCGCCGGCGTTATGCCCCGGCGATTCCGACGGCAACCAGACCGTCAACTTCAACGACATCATCAATACGCTGGCCAACTACGGCGCCACCTGCCGGTGAGCGGGCGCGGAGCCGCAACATTGATTCGTGACACTGACCCCGGCCTTCCGGGGTCAGTGTGCGCGCGGGGTGGTGGCGGTCGAACCCGTATCTTGCCCCTTGTGAAGTCCGTGCCGGACTCCGCGCTGCCCCCCGCTTGGTCACTCCGCCTCATCGCCGAGCTCGATCATGCCGATCGGCGCGCGAAGCAAGTCGCCGGCGCTCTCAGCCCCGAAGTCCTCAACTGGAAGCCGCGCCACGACAAGTGGAGCATCGGCCAGTGCCTGCATCATCTCGCGCTCGCCAACGAGATCTACCTGCCGCCGATCGATGAAGTGATTCGTGCTGCTCGTGGCACTCAACGCCGTGAACTCGGCGTGATTCGCAAGGGCTGATTCCGGCTGCTTTGCGGGGTTTTCTTGAAGGCGCGCGGGCGCGCGGCCTCCGAGCCGATGGTTGTTTTGCTCGAGCAACCAGAGGCGAAAGGAGGCCACGATGTTCAATGGGTTGACGGGCGGCGCTGTCGCCGCGCGCCGGGGAATGTATCGGCATCCGCTGGTCCGCGCCTTGATGCCGCTGCTGGGGCCGCTGCCCGCGGGGCGCGGGTGGTCGGCGCGGGCGCTGGCGCTCGGCGCCGTGCTCATGAGCTGGGACGCCGCCCCCACGCTGGCGCAGCGCTTCGAATCGGCCCTCGCGGTGCTCGACACGCTCCCGCGCCGGCGGCGCACGGGCCGCACCTACCAGGGGTTCGTCAAGGCGCTGTCGCGCGGACGCGGGGTGCTCGAGGCGCTGGCGGGTCGCCTGCGCCTGTTCACCGAGCGGGCCGCGAGCGGTTGCTGGCGGGTCGGGGAATGGACCCCCATCGGCGTCGACGGAAGCCGCTTCGATGCGCCGCGCACCCTCGCCAACGAGGCGCTGGGCCTGGCGGGCCGGGACAAGTGCGGGCCGCAGATGGTCGCGCTCCTCCTCGTGCACCTGGGATCGATGCTGCCGTGGGCGTGGAGGCTCGGCCCGGTGTGCGAGAGCGAGCGGTCGCTGCTGCGCTCCATGCTCGGCGTGCTGCCGGCGCGGACGCTGCTGGTCGCGGATGCGGGCTTCGTGGGGTTCGATCTGCTCAGCATGCTGCGCGGCCAGGGCGTGCACTTCCTGGTGCGCGTCGGGCGCGGCGTGCACCTGCTCCGGGGGCTGGGGTGCTACCGGCGCGAGGGCCGGGACACGGTCTACCTCTGGCCGGATCGCGAGCGATCGCGTCCGCCTCTGGTGCTCCGGCTCATCCGCATCGGGGACGTGCATCTCATCACCGATGTCACCGACCCCAAGGGGCTCTCCAAGAAGGCCGCCGCGGAGCTCTACCGCCGGCGCTGGGGCCTGGAACTCGCCTTCCGCTCGCTCAAGCAGACCCTCGAACGCCGCAAGGTGCGCTCGGGCGCACCGGGCAACGCGATGGCCGAACTCGGCTGGACAATCGCCGGCATGTGGGCCCTCTCGCTGCTGGGCGTGCGCGCGGTCGTGGGCGCCGGCCATGGCCCGCGCCGCCTGAGCCTGGCCAAGGCCCTCGCCGCCGTGCGCGCGGCCCACCGCGGCGGATCCGAGCGCGCCCTGCGTCGACGCCTCCGCCGCGCCGTGCAGGACCACTACCGGCGGCGCTCGAGCAAGCGCGCCTACCGCTGGCCGCACAAGAAGAGGCCCCAGCCGCCCGGCCCGCCGCGCCTGACCATCGCGACCGCGGCGCAAGTCCGCGAGGCGCAACGCCTTCGATCACAAAGACAGGCCGCGTAGTTCACGGCGTTGAGTGCCACTGACCCCGGCTCTGTGGGGTCAGTGCCGCGACGCGCCGACGAGATCCGACTCGGTTGGCTGACCCGCTGGTTCATCCGCAAGTACATCGCCCCCGCGCCGCCTCTAACTTCCCCGAGGGGTTGCAGGGGAGACTTCCCCTGCGCCGCAAAGCCTCGGTGCCGGCCACGAGATCATCTCCTTCCAGCACGAGCAGCGCCACCTCCTCCAGGCCGAGCGCGTGCGACAGTCGCCCGGCTTTCCGACCAAGCCGGCGTGCCCCCGAGTCGCTGCGGGCCGGATCGATTCACCGTTGCTCGTCTTTGGTCCCAAGAACTCCCTTCATCATCGCTCCGCACTCTCGCATCCCCGCCTTGAGAAGCGTCGCGCGCGAAGCGGCATTCGAGACATTGCAGCGCGCTGCCGGAATCAGGCCCTGCTCGACGCACACGCGCTTGAGTTCCTGAACGAGAAAAGAGCCGTAGCCGCGCCGGCGATGCGCCTCGGCCACTTCCATGTGAATGTCCGCGTACGGCTCGTTGTAGTGCGTCAGGAACCCGCCCGTCGCGACAATCTCGCCGGCCCCTGTCTCGAGCAACCACTCGCCGACCGGCTCGCTCCTGTGCTCGAAGATCTGACGACTGTCCGCATCGCGCGAGCGACGGAACGCCACGCCGCCAATCGACAGGCGCGTCGTGGTCCCCGCTTCAAAGAGGAAGCGTGTGCGCTCGATGCCCGCCGCGTCGCAACACTGTTGGAGCATGCGCGTCAGCAGCAAATCGTTTGTCTGGGCCGCGATGGACTTCGCGCTGCTGGCCTCGATCAGCCGATTAAACAGCGCGGCGGCGTGATCGCGAGCCTCCGGAGCCACGAAGAATTCGATGATCGTGTTCTTGGGATCGCCGCGGGCTCCGCCGACGAGCCCATAGCCCGCGATGCTGCCGCCCGCCGTTATCAAGTAAGCATTCGCGAAGCCGCGCTCCAGCCGCGACCAGTGGATGATCTGGCAGTTCATCGCCGCGCGGTGAATCTCGCGCAGCGAGTCGATCTCGGAGGATTCGACCCGGACAACCTCGGTCCGCATCCCCGTATTGTCGCGTGCCTCACTTCGCCTGCGCCGCAATCGCCTTCACCGCATCCACGTACGCCTGGCCCTCGGCCCCCGGGGCGGCCTTGTCAAACGCGCTCCACACGGCCTCAGGAATCTCCTGCCCGCGCCCGTCGAAGGAAGCCGCCGCCAGCGCCATGACGCCGAAGGCGATCACCTTGCGCGACAGCGCGGTCTTGGCGCCGGCCGCCGTCTCGGCCAGGTCACGCGCGGCCGCGGCACACGCCTCCGGCTTCAGCGCCGCTTTGTTCAGCCCGTCCGCCGTGTCCGCGCCGAAGTGCTTCTTTGCGATCCCGACTCCCTGCTCGTACATCGCAACCAGCGCATCCGCGGCGGATGAATCCCCCGCGGCCTTCCACGCCGCGGACTGACGGCGAGCGGCCTCGAGCGAAGCCGCCTGCCCGACCGCCCATAGGCGCGCCGTGATCAGCTGTCCCTCGGGCTCGTCCCAGTGAGGCGTGAACTGCCCGTCAAAGAAGTACTTGTTGTAGCCGTACATCTCGAATTGCAGAGGGGGATGACCGGCATCGACGAGCGGCTTGTCGATCTGCAGGTGGCACGAAACGCACAACTCCGCGCGCAGCGCCATGTCGCTGGTATCGAGCAGTCCGTACGCGCTGACCAGGCCGGCCACTCCCTTGCTTTTCCGTTCGCTCGCGGTCCAGCCCGCGGTGGCGTGCGGCGTGTTCCACTTCTCCGCCGGGCCGTGGCATGACTCGCACGAGTTGCCGCTCTCGGCGCTGTACTTGCCCTTCTGCTGAGCCTGCGGCACGTGGAGCGTGTGGCACGTGAGGCACCGGTCCGATGCGGCCGCGTTGTCGATCTTGAGTTTGGCCGCGATGTCGCTCGACGCCTTGGTCTTCAGCGTCTTGAACGCGTTGTTGTGGGGATCGCCCGCTTCGCCGCTGCTGCTCCAGATCGTGAACTCATCGCCGATGTTCTGCCCGCTCTGAGTCTTGGGCTTATCGGCGCCGTGGCACGATCCGCTGGCGCATGAAGCCTCGCCAATGTACGCAAAGTCTTTCACCAGCCAGTGTCCGCCCGTCGGCGCGACCGTGACACCGGTCGGAGCCGAGCCGGAAGAGATTGCGGCGGAGAGCAGCACGAGCGCGCCGACGGCCACGCTCCCCGAAACAACTCCCAGCCCCCGGGACACGCGCTGGCTCGTTCCAAGCATGACCGTCTCCCACGACCGCCGGCTCGCACTCATACCGCCGGCGCTGCGCATAGTTCACCGCTCCTCGCGCCGGGCGTCAACTTGGGTTGTTGCCCGCGCGGGCAGAGCGCCGATTGTCAGTTGGGCCCGGCTCGGGCATGATGGTTGCGTGGGTGTGGTCGTGCGCGGGCGGCGGTCCCCGCGTCTGGAGGCACCGCATGGCCAAGGCGATGCCGCTCGCGGAGTTTGAGGGACAGGTCATGTCCCTCGAAGAACTCAAGGCCGTCGACATCTTCGAGGATGTCAAGCCCGACGCGATCGAGAAGTACCCCGGAACCGTGCGCAAGCGCCTCTTCCGCGCCGGCGATGTCATCTGCCAACAGGGCGAGGGCGGCACTACCGCGTTCTATATCGTCGAGGGCACCTGCCGCATCTTCATCCGGCGCCCCGACGAAATGGCGGGCAAAGGGCGCGGGCTCGTCGCGCGCATCGGGCGCGCGCTCGGCCAGCAGAAGCTGCCCTCCACGCGCAAGCACAAGGCCGAGGCCGTCGTCCCCATCGACGCGAGCGTGGACCTCACCTACGGGCGGCTGGCCACCACGCTCGAGGCCGGCAACGTCTTCGGGGAGATGTCGTGCCTGAACCTGGCACCGCGCTCCGCGACCGTGGTCGCCGAGACCGACTGCATCCTGCTCGAAATCCTGCGCAACATGTATGAAGTGCTCCAGCGCTCCAAGACGTTCAAGGGCCGCATGGACGCGATCTACCGCGAGCGAGTCCTGGACAATCACCTCAAGAATGTCTGGCTCTTCGACGGGCTGCCCCAGGGCGTCATCGACGACCTCAAACGCGTCGGCGAACTGCTTTCCTACGAAGCGGGCAAGCAGATCTTCGCCGAGGGCGATGCCGCCGACGGCATGTATCTCATCCGGCGCGGCCAGGTGCGCGTCAGCAAGAAGTTCCCCGGCGGCGAACGCAACCTCGCCTACCTCACCCGCGGCGACTGCGTGGGCGAGATCGCGCTCCTCCACGACACGCCGCGCTCGGCCACCTGCACCGCCGCCGACCATCCCATCCTCGGCGACCCCGGGCGCAAGCGCCGGCCCGCTCAGGTCGAGCTCGTGAAGATCAGGACCGAAGATTTCAAGCGGGTGATCGCGGAATACCCCGAAGTGCGCAGCCGCCTGGAGATTCTGGCCGAGCGCCGCCTGCTGGAGCAGGCCGAAGCGCGCGTGCTGATCACGCCCACGGTCTACTCGCGCGAAGTCGAGGACCTGGGCCTGATTCAGGGCCAGAATCTGATGCTCATCAACCTCGAGAAATGCACGCGCTGCGACCAGTGCGCCCAGGCCTGCATGAAGGCCCACGACGACGGCATCTCGCGACTCATCCGCGAGGGTCCGCGCCTCGACAAGTACCTCGTCCCCGCCTCCTGCCGCATGTGCCTCGACCCGGTCTGCATGATCGGCTGCCCCGTGGGCTCGATCCGCAAGGCCAAGGACCTCAACATCGTGATCGAGGACTGGTGCGTCGGCTGCGGCGTGTGCTCGAAGCAGTGCCCCTACAACTCGATTCAGATGCACACGCTCGAAGAATTCGGCCGGCATGTGAGCGAAGAAGCCAGGCGAGTCGCCGAGACCGGCGAGGTCGTCGAAGTGACCGACCGCGCGGTTGTCTGCGATCAGTGCAGCGGGTTGCCGCAGGGCCCCGCGTGTGTCTACGCGTGCCCGCACGATGCGGCCATGCGCGTCAACGCCGTCGAGTTTCTTTCCGGCTACCTCACGAGCCCCGGCGCCACCACGCTGCCCTCGTTCGTGCGCGCCCCGGTCGAAGCCCAACCCGTGGACGAAGGGACCTGAGTCCGTTCATGCTCCTCGATCGCAAGCACAAAGCCTGGGCATGGTTCACGGTCGCGCTGGCCGTCATCGGCGCGCTGGCCTGGTGGTTCGACCCGGAAGCGTCCACGATCGGGCGCGGCGGCTCCACCATCGTCGGGCTGACCCTCGGCTCGCTGGCCCTGCTCTTCATGCTGTTCTGCGTCGCGCTTTCGCTCAAGCGCCGCGTCCCGCACTGGCGGCTGGGCCGCGCCCAGGCGTGGATGCGCGGGCACATCTGGCTTGGACTTCTCTCCGTCTGGTTCGTGGCGCTCCACGGCGCGTTCGAGCGCGGCGGCCCGCTGACCACGCTCCTATGGGTGCTGATCGCGCTCGTCACGCTGAGCGCCGTGTTCGGCCTCATCCTCCAGCAGTTTGTTCCGCGCCTCCTGCTCCACAGCGTGCCGGGCGAGACGCTTGCGCAGCAGATGGACCGCGAGTTGGAGTGGATCCGCAAGCGCGGCGAGGAGGTTGTGATCGAGTTCTGCGGCTCGATCGAGACCGCCCAGCCGTCCCCCATGCCCGAGCCGCCCACCAAGGCGCCCGGCATGCCGCCGGTCTCGACGCCCGCGCACTTTGCCGCGGCCGCGCCTGCTCCGGCCCAGGGCGGGGCCGCCGCGGCGGTCGCGACCGCGCCGCCACCCGCCAGCCCGCCCGCCGCCGCGCCGCCCAAACCCAAGGGCCCGCCGGTCGGCGGTGAACCGTTGCGCCGGTTCTACGTCGATTACGCCCGTCCCTTCCTCGCGGGCGAATACCGGCCCCAATTGGCCTCGCCCGGTCGCGCGCAATCGCTCGAGGCGGCGCTCCGCACGATGTGCCCCGCGCCGATTCAACCCGGGATCGACGCCGTGATGAGCCTGTGCGACCGGGCTCGTCAGTTGCGGCGTCAGCGCAGGTTGATGCGGATCCTCTTTGCGTGGCTGATTCTCCACATCCCCCTGTCGTGGGCCTTGATCGTGCTCGCGATTGTCCACGCCGTGTTTGCGCTCCGCTTCCTCCAGAGGTAGCCGATGAAGGATGTTCGCCCACTCTCAGAGCGGTTCGACCTCACGTACATCCGGCGTCCGCACCTGGCGGACCGCTGGACGGGCGTGCTGACGGGGGTGCTCATCCTCGCGGCGCTCGCTGCGGTGGTCGGCATGGGGGTCACCGGCGACAAGCGCGTCTACACCGCGGGCACGCTGACCCATGCTCACGCCATGTTCGGCAACGATTGCGCCAAGTGTCACGAATCGGCTGGCAGCGGCGTCCTGGCAGGATTCGACCTGCCGGTGCGCGATGAGAAGTGCCTGGCGTGCCACACCGCGCCGCTCCACCACCCGCACCAGTCCCGCTTTGTCGGCGCGCCCGTGTCGGCCGGAGGAAAGTCGATCGTCATGTCCAGCGATTGTTCGACTTGTCACATTGAGCACCGCGGTGCGGATGTCCGCCTCGTGGAGACAGGCGACCGGTCCTGCGTGCAGTGCCACGAAGACCTGCAGACCCGTGGCTGGACTCGCGCGGCGGCCTCTCCCATTCCGGCGAGCCCGGAGCCCGGCGCCCCAGCAGCGGTCGTGAACTCGGTGAGTTCGTTTGCTGCCGACCACCCGCAATGGGCGGTCCTCCGGGAGTCAAAGCCCGACACCGCGGCGTTGCTTTTCGGGCATGAGAAGCACATGAATCCCGGCCTGAAGGACGGCCCGCTCGATTGCGTCTCCTGTCACGTTCGCGACACCGACGGGCGCTACATGAAGCCGATCACGTTTGATGCGCACTGCCGCTCGTGCCACGAAGGCGACTTGAAAAATATCAACGTCGCCGACGGCTTCGTGCCGTCGATCATCACGCCGCATGCATCCGTGGACGAAGTAAGGCGTGCCATCGAAGAGCGGAAGGCGCTTCTCGTTGCACAACACCCGGAGAAGTTTGTGATCAAGGCCCCGCCCTCGGGCGCCGATGCGGCCCCAGAGCCCGCGCCCGCTGAGCCCGCAACGCGATCTCGCCGGCCCGGCGCTGCCCGGCCTGCAACGGTGACGATCCCAGACTTCGAAACGGTGGAAGCGAGAAGCGCCTGGCTCGCAGGCATAGTCACTGAGTCCCTGGACCGGGTTTCCCAGGCCTGCTCGTATTGCCACGCGGTCGAGAAGGCCGAAACCGGCGGAGACGGGGGTTTCACAATCGTCCCGACCGCGGTTCCCTCGCGTTGGCTCCCGCGATCTGTCTTTGACCACAACGCGCACGCGATGGTCCGCTGCGATGAATGCCACGCGGCGGGCAAGAGTGCGCTCACCTCGGATGTGCTCCTGCCCGGCATCGATTCCTGCCGCCAGTGCCACGCGCCCCGCAGCGGCCACGCCGGCGGCGCCCCGCATTCGTGCGCGACCTGCCACATTTATCACGCACCGATGCCGCCAGGCGTCCCGGGTCGCCTGTCGATCCAGGACCTTCATCCAGCGCGCTAGGCCGCGTCGAACTCGGCCAAACTACTTCTTGTAATACTCGGCGTTGATCTGCACGTACTGGTGCCATTCGGAGGGCACATCGTTCTCGGGGAAGATCGCCTTCACGGGACACTCATCCACGCACAGCCCGCAGTCGATGCACGTCGCGGGATCGATCGAAAGGTGCGTGACCTTTTCGAACCCGGGCTCGTCTTTCCGCGGGTGGATGCAATCCACGGGGCAGACGTCGACGCAGGCCGCCTGCTTGGTGCCGATGCAGGGATGGGTGATCACGTGCGCCATGCTCAACTGCTCCACGGGCCCGGGCCCGACCGGAACCGGTCCGAACACTTTATCCACGATGCGGCCGTCGCACTTCGGCGCGTCCCACTCGCGCGATCAGTCGTAAACCTCCATCATGATCCGCCGAGTCGGGCGGACCTCCTTGTGGATCATCCGCCGATCCCAGCGGCGGATGTCACGGAGCGGCTCAGGATCGACCTGGAGGTACTGCTCGAGCGAATCGCCCTGAAGCCCCAGGGCCAGTTGCTGGAAAATCCCGAGCTCCATGCCCGCCAGACCGCAGATGTAGATCAGGTTGCGCTCATCCGCCAATTGGGGAAGCAGTCGATCCCGGTGCACCCGGAGCGTGTCCTGCACGTACATGCCGTCGTGCCCGTCCACGCGCTCACGGCTGATCGCCGTGAGATAGGTGAAGTTCTTGTGCTCGGCCGCCATCTTCAGGAAGAAGTCGTGATAGAGCAGGTCGGAGGAATAAGGCGAGCCCATGAGCAGCGTGACCCGCCCGCGACATCCGGCCCCCATGAGATCAAGGAGCATGCCGCGGAACGGCGCGATGCCCGTGCCCGTCGCGAAGAACATGTAGTCGTGGGCATTGATATCCGCCGGCAGCACGAACCGCTTGCCATTGGGCCCGCTGATTCGGATCTTGTCGCCCGGTTGACGGTCGCACAGGTAGTTCGACGCCACGCCGAGAAAGAGGCGATGGTTGTCCCAGTGCTCGTCGATCGTCCGCTTGACGGTCACGGCATAGACGCGGCCCTGCCCGTCGCAACCCGTGATCGGTGACGACAGCGAGTACAGCCTTACTTTGTGCGGCTTGCCCGTCGCGTCCATGCCCTCAGGAATGACGCCGATCGATTGCCCCGGCCAGCATTGACCGATGAGCGGCGTGGCGCCCACGTCGATCTCGATATGGCGCACAAAGCCCGCGGCCTTCTTGCTCGCCGTGCACCGATCGTTCTTGACGATCACACCCACTCCCGGCTCGGTAGGCCTGAGCAGATGCATCTTGACGTCACGCAGCGCAGGCTCTTTGGGAGCCGGCTTGGTCGTGCTCATATGGCTGCGACCGTACCCTTACAGCGCAGCGCGTGTCAAGAACTCGCGCCCGCCCGTTCGTCCGCCGGAACCGCACCATGATCCGCTCTTTTGTCGTGAAGACCGATGGCGCAGGGCTTTATGAATGCACCGACTTCGTGGCTCGCACGGTGCAGGAATCCGGCGTCGCCGAGGGGCTCTGCACCGTCTTCATCCGCCACACCTCCGCCAGCCTCGTGATTCAGGAGAACGCCGACCCCTCGGTCCGGCGCGATCTCCAGGCCTGGATCGAACGGCTCGCGCCCGATGGCGACCCACGCCACACGCACACCGTCGAGGGTCCCGACGACATGCCCGCCCACATCCGCAGCGCCGTGACTTGCGTCTCTCTCGGCATCCCCATCGTCGCCGGCCGCCTCGGCTTGGGAACTTGGCAAGGCATCTACGTGTGGGAGCACCGCCGCTCCCCGCACGAGCGCGCGGTTCTAGTTCACTGCATCTGAACGGGAACCCGGCGCGATCAGCCCACGCTCGAAACGTACTCCGGTTCGTTGCCCGGCTTCCACTTGATGTTGCAGCCGATGCTCGGTTTCTGATTTGCCGGCGCCGGCCGACCGGCCAGGACGGCGTCCAGCGCCGCGCGCAGATCGCTCCCAGTCACAGGAGTGTTGTTCCCGCCGCTCTTTCCCGGCGGACGGCTCTCGTCCAGCTGTCCTCGGTAGGCGAGCCGGCGGTGACGATCGAAGACATAGAAGTCAGGCGTGCACGCCGCTTTGTATGACTTGGCCACGGATTGGTCCTCGTCGAAGAGGTACGGAAACGAATAGCCCGCGTCCTTCGCTTCCTGGGTCATCCGGGCCGGAGCGTCATCGGGGTATCGCTCCTTGTCGTTGGAGTTGATCGCCACGACACCCACGCCGCGAGGCTGGTAATCGCGGGCCAAAGCCGCAATCTCGGATCGGATGTGCTTGACAAACGGGCAGTGGTTGCAGATGAACATGACGAGCAGAGCCGGCTTTCCTCCAAAGTCGTCGAGCGAAACTCGCCGGCCGCTCACCGTGTCGGGCAGCGAGAAGTCGGGCGCCGAGGCGCCGATCGAGAGCATCATCGTGGACGGAGTCTGAGCCATGGCGCTACCTCCTTGAGGCGCTCTCGGCACGCGCCTTGCGAAGAACTTGGGGACAAGCGGCGGATTCGCCCGAGAGTTGTACTGGCGGGCAGGGACACTGTATTCTCACTTGCGGCGTCAAGGATCGACGCCCCACGCGGATCGAGTGGTCACGGAGCGGACCCATGCGGCATCCCGCGCAACAGTTGGTACCCACGGCTTCGGCCGGTTTCCCTTCACCCGAACTTGCGGCTCACTCGGACGGGCCGGCGCCCGAAGCGACGGAGCGTGATCGCGTTCGCGCCGCAATCGTGCACGACCTCACTGAAACCGAGAGGCTGCTCCTGTTGCTTTGGTACGCGGAGCGGATGTCGCCGGAGGAGATCGGGTCGACCCTCGGACTGAGCCTCCAACGCGTCGTCGCGCTGCACGCGCGCGTGATCGGGCGGCTCCGGCGTTGTGTCAACGCGGACCCGGACGGGCCCCCGTTGTCCCACTGAGGCCGAGGTCCGGTTCGCCGGGCTTGAGTCCGGCGGGTAGCGTCGGGAAGCCCGGCAGCGGCCCAGAGGCGTCCCCTATGCGAACTTCATGCGAACATTTCGGCGCGACCTCAGGGGTCGGCCGCCGGGCTCAATGATTCACACCTCCGGCCGGTTCCCGCCCGGGAACTGATTCCATCCCATTGCGAATCGGCATTCAGGCCTTCGCCGGTTCTCATGGCGCCCGGGGTGCGCGTCGAGGCTTTGTTTGGGTGAGGATTTGCTCGCTACGGCCTCCACGGGCACACTGTTAGGTGAGAGCGGGCGCCTGAGGCCTTTCTCGGTGAGGAGGGCAGGTCTATGTCCCGTCTCGAGATCGACGCTCCGATGAGGAATCTGAGCGTCGAAGCACCGGAGGGCACCATGGACGGCTCTACGGGGCGGAGACTTCGGCTCCAGACGCTGCTCGATCTCGCTCGAGTGGCGCGTGGTTGGAGCCGGGCCCAACTCGCTCGCGCACTGGATCGCGACCCGACGAAAGTTCTTCCCGACAGCGCCAACCCGAAACTCGATTACCTCGTCAAACTCGGCGAGGTCCTCGAATGGCCGGTCGGAGAGGTCGCCGAAGTCATCTGGAACGGCGGCGCGGCCGGCGCGCGCGGGCCTGCGCCGACGGCCACCTTCGAGGAGTACAACGATCTCATCGCGCAGGGGCTTCGCGCCGGCGAGTACCAGCGCGTCGTGGAACTCTCTCATCAGATGTTCCGCGTCGCGCGGACCGGCGACGAGCGCGCCCACTCCTGCATCCGCGAGGCCGCCGGCTGGGACGGCATGGGCCGCTATCCCAAAGTGCTCGACGCCGTTCGGCGCGGCCTGCAGCAGGGCCCGCTCTCGGTCCGTATCCGGCTCGTGCTTCAGGCCACGCTCGCGAACGCTCAGTACACGCTCTGGGACCTCACGCCCGCGCTCGGCACGACCGAGGTCCTCGCACGCTGGTACGAGGCGAACCCGCCGACCCGTCCCCACGACTGGAAGCGCGTCGCCTACGTGCACTACGTGCGCGGCAACGTCCGCCGGCGGCTCATGATCCAGGAACCGGAGAGCCGCAAGGAACACGCGGAGTCCGGGCGCGCCGACCTGATCACCGCGGCCGAAATGTACGAGCGCCTGTCGCGCGAACTCGGCGACGATTCACTCGGCGGCGTCGCGAACACCTGCCGCGGAGGAGTGACCGAGATCGATGTCGAACTCGGCCGGTTGGCCGCGTCCGACGCGATCGCGCAGCTCCGCGCCGGGCTCGATCGCGCCGGAAACCTGAACTCCGGAATGACGGGCGACTGGATCGAGTCCTACGGCTGGTGGAGCATCTTCGGCAGCGACATCGCCCTGCGCCATCTGCAGGGGCGGGAACTTCAGCAGGCGATGACCTACTTCCTCGACCGCGCTCTGGAGATCGCGGACCGGCTCGACAACTGGGCCATGCGCGAGCGCGTATTCACGCTCCAGTATTCGCTTCACAACATCATGGTCGACAGCACCGGCCTCGACCTGGCGTTCACGATCGACGACCAGCAACGAAGCCTGATCACGGCCACGATGGGCCGCCTCCCGAGTTTCCAGTCCACCGGTTGGAAGATTCTTGAAACCGCTCGAATCGTCAAGTCCAAGACGGAGAACGTGGCATGACCTGCTCCCGAGTCAGCCAATTCAGGGCCAGCCTGTGGGTTTGCCTGATCGCGCCGCTGACGTTCACGGCGCCGGCGTCAGCCCGCCAGGTCGGCTGGGGCCCGAACAACCAGTTCGATGGCTATTGGTCACACATCGATGTTCCCGAGATCGCGCGCCTCGGCCCCGGCGACACGGGGCAGAACACCCCCACCAGGCCGGGCATGACCGCGCCGATCGACGAGATCGACGACTGGAGCATGGATCCGCGCCCCGGAAGCGATTTCGATGGTGGCTTTGTTCTCACCTCCACCGGCGGGCAGGATTTCGATCCGGAAGGGGGACTCCTGGGCTGGCTCCTCGTTGTGCCCGAGCTCTATGACTTCATCGATCGGGAGCCAATGGGACTCCCTGCTCGGCTTGAGGTCCCCGAATCATTGCTCCCCGTCTCCGGCATCGAAGTGTTCGAACCTGCGCCCATTGCGATCGCGGCTCCCGATTGGGGCGCCACGGTGCCCGGTCCCGCCGCGCTCAGCCTCCTGGCTACCGCCATGCTCGGCGTCGGAGTGCGCCGCCGCCGCCGCTGACGGCTCGGATTGAAACCGATCGCCTGATTCGACGCCCAACCAGCGCATAGGTTGCGCTCCGACAACAGCCGGACCGCCGATTTGCGGGTGTGTAGTCTGCTCGGGTCTGGAGGTCGATCCGCATGTGGACCGATCTGTTGCTCGTGCGACACCGCGCGCGTGGAGCCTGGGATCCCGGCAAGACCCGATCCCGCCGTTGCGCAGTTGTGGGTAAGCAAACGGCCCGGCCGGCTGGCTCCCTCCTCGTTCTCCTGGCCGCACTGGGTTCCGCGTCGTCGGCCCTGGCGCAGCCTTCAGATGCCCGACTGCAGCGCGCGGCGCGCCAGGCGGACCCCGCCGAGCGGTACCAGGTCGATCCGTCGTTGGCGGCCGGCGAGCGCACGATGCTCGACTTCGGCGGCTTCGCGACCTGCTCCTTCCTGACCCTCGACGACGCGTCGGACGACACCCGCACGCTCCTCCAGCCGGAAGTCGCGCTCTATGCACGCGCCGTCATCGACGGTGTGCACGAGTTTTTCGTCCGCACGCGTTTCCAGTACCGGGACTACGTCGAAGGCGAGAGCTTCGACGGCCGCGGCGACCGGTGGACCGACCCCTTCCTCGAGCGTTACTGGTACGAGTTCGATCTGCGGCGCTTCGTGCAGCGCCGGCACGGGCGCACGCTTGACGGCACGGTCAACGTTCGCGGCGGTCGCCTCTTCGTCGACTGGGGCGCCGGCCTCACACTCTCACAGAACATCTGGGGCGCGAAGGGGCGAGTCGAGTGGGGGCAATGGGCCTTTGACGCGGTCGCCGGCGTCACTCCCGGCGACTCGAGTGTGGTGGACTTCGACGCCAGCCGGAAGGACTACCAGCGGCGCACCTGGCGCGCCTACTACGGCGGCATGCTCTCCTATCGCCTGCGCAACGGCAAGGAGTTCTACGGCTACTACCTGTACGAATCCGACCACAACCGCGACGATGAGCCGACCCTCGATCCCTTTCCCTTCCCCGTTCAGTTCGAATACGACGCTCAGTACCTCGGCGTCGGCGCCAACGGCCCCATCGGGCGCTCGCTGCTCTACGTCGCCGAGTTCGTCTACGAGTTCGGCCAATCCATGAGCGACCCTCTGCGCGCTCCCGGGCAGCCCAAGGAAGACATCAACGCGTGGGCCGCCCGCGCCCAGCTCTCATGGCTCTTTCACGATCGCCGCCAGTCGGCGATCGAGCTCGAGGCGCTCTTCGCCAGCGGCGACGACGATCGTTTCGTCAGCACCGACACGGTCGGCGGCAACGCGCCGGGCACGCGCGACACGGCGTTCAACAGCCTCGGCTTCGTGAACACGGGCCTGGCATTCGCCGGCGCATTCAGCAACCTGATCGTGCTCCGCGCGGGCGGCTCGACTTCGCTCCTCACCGGTCGCGACGGCTTCGGCCGCCTCCAGGTCGGCGTCGACCTGCTCAACTTCTTCAAGTTCGACGCGGACGGCGGCATCGACGAGCCGACCGACGACGACCGTTACATCGGTTTCGAGACCGATGTCTACGCCAACTACCGCATCACCTCTGATCTCGCCATCACAGCGCGCTACGGCATCTTCTTCCCCGGCGATGCGATCCTGCGTGACGACGACCCGCGGCACTTCGTTTTTCTTGGCGCCACACTGTCCTTCTGAACTCGGATCCGACTCCGTCCCCATGATTCGATCGACGACCCAACCGCGTTCCGCTCGACGACGCCGCTTCCCGGGCGCTGTGATCGTCGCCGCGCTCCTGCTCGCCTCGACCGCAGCCTGCCAGCGCACCACGCTCCCCGGCCCCGATCTGGCCGAGGCGCATCCGGATGCCCCCTCGGAAGCGGCGTTCTGGGACGCCCTTCGCTCGCGCTCCGCCGTGAACAACAACGAGGGATTCCACGGCGTTCTCATTCTCGCCGACGGCGAAGACTCCGCTGCCGATTACCCCGCGCGCGTCGCGTTGCTCAAGGAGCGCGGCTGGCTCGACAGCGACTTTGATGAGCCCTCGGCGCTGGCCATCCAGCGCGGCACCCTCGCCAAGGGCCTCGCCCACGCGATCAGCCTCCGCGGCGGCGTGATGTACTCGATCACAGGACCCAGTCCGCGATACGCCCTGCGCGAACTCGTGGACCGAGGCATCATGCCGCCCGGAAGCACGCGCCAATCCATCAGCGGTGGCGAGTTTCTGGGCGTGCTCGGCAAGGCCCAGGACGCCAAGTGGGCCCGCGAAGGCAAGACCGTCGGACCCGACTTTCCCATCCCCCAGCCGCCGCCGCCGGAGCGCGCGGCGCCGGCCCCGGGGAGATAGGGCTTCCGCGCGACCGGCGCACAACCGAAGATGCCCGAACCCGCTGCGAGCCCGGCACCCTCTGGCAAGCGCCGAGCCGCCGCCATGGTGCGCGTCCAGTGGTCCCTCGGCGCTGCCGCGATCGCGCTGGTCGCGCTCCTCCAGCTCGGCGGGCTCACTCGCGTCCTCGAATACCCCGCGATCGATCTCCGCTCGCGCCTCTTCGGAGCGTCGAAGCCCGCGCTGTCCGACAAGGTGGCGATCATCGGGATCGACGACGCGTCCCTGTGGACCATCGGCAAATGGCCCTGGTCGCGCGATCTCCTCGCCGAGGCAGTGCGCGAACTTTTTCGTGCCGGCGCCAGCGTCGTGGTGCTCGATCTGCTCCTGGAAGATCCCCAGCCGCCACGGATCGAAGGGGACCTGCGCGACGCCTCGACCCTTCGCACGATCAACGAAGATCAAATCTTCGCCGACGCGATCCGGGAGAACGGCGCCACCATCATCGCGGCCAGCTTCGCCGCATTGCGCGAATCCGATCGGAACCGGACATTGCCGCGCGAAGATGTCGGCAAGCGCGTTGGGTTTCTCGACGTGCTTGAATCCGTCAGGTCCAAACCGGAGGTTTCGCTGAGCGAACTGCGCGACGGTCTGCTGACCGGTGCCTTTCCCGGCGGGCCGGCCATCGACGATCTCGAACGCAAGCGCCAGCGCGCCAAGACTCTGATCTCGGTCGGACCGCGCTGGAGCGTGCATGCGCCGGTCGTCGGGGCCTGGCCGCTCGCGAACGAGCCCACCATCCCCGTGCCGGCAATCGCCGAGGCAGCCGCCGGCATCGGCAGTGCAAGTTTCGCCGGCGGCGATCTCGACGGTGCCGTCCGAAGGCTCCCATTGTGGGTAGGGGTTCAGGATCGCCTATACCCCTCGCTCGGCCTCGCCGCGGCCTGCCGATTCCTCGGCATCGGCCCGGACAGCGTACGCGTGGAGCCGCTCCGAACGGTACTGAACGCCCGAACGGGCCCAATCGAGATCCCAACCCACAGCGCTCCGCTCCTTGAACTGAGACACACCGGTGCCGTGGATGGGCAGCTGTTCGTGACCTGGCCGCGCTCAGGCTTTGACGGATGGCAATCACAGTTCACAAGCCGGGAACAGCAGTCGGCTGGCCTTCGACATGAAATCCCGATTGGCCGCCTGCTCGATCCGCTCGTGACCGTTGGCCGCGGCATCCGACAGAACATCGGCGAACTCGATCGCAATTTGCTCGCGGCCGGCGAGCAATTCGGGATCGTCCAGATCGAGGATTACCAGGCCGGCGCTGAGCAGCTTCGCTCGGCCCCGCTTTATTCCACTGAATGGCGCGCGGCGCTCTCGGCACAAAAGGCCCGGTGGCGTGCCGCGGCTCAGGAAGCCCGCGGCATCCTCGATCAGTCGCAATCGCAATCCGAAGCGCTCACAGAGCCCGAGCGCCTCGCGCTCGCCAACCTGCAATCGATCGCCGCCGACGTCCCGCGTGTCGTGGGCGTGATCGACACAGGCGTCGCGAATGTCGATTCGTGGCGCGACAAAGAACTGCCCGCCCGCGTCGAGGGCCGCGTCTGCCTCATCGGATGGACCGCCACCGCCGCCGCCGCCGACATGGTCCGCACGTCGATCGACTCTCGCACCCCCGGCGTCCACGTTCACGCCGCGGTCGTCGAGTCCATCCTCGGATCGATCGATCAGCCGCGCTTCCGCGTCCCGGCGCCGCTCTGGGCCGACCTGCTCGCGGTGATCATGCTCGGCGTCATCGGGACGGTCGTGGCGATCGGCATGCCCGTGGTCGCCAGCCCGCTCGCGCTCCTGGGCGCGCTCGCCGCGTGGTTTGCCGCCGACGGCTTGATCCTCTGGGATTTCGGTAATACGGCGCTCGCGTCCGGAGGGCCGATCGCTGCGGCCGTCGGCGCGTGGCTCCTTGTCATGCTCCATCGTCTGGTGGTCGAGCAGCGCTCGCGCCTGCGCACCGAGGCCCGCTTTCGCTCTTACGTCTCGCCCGATGTCGTCGACATCCTCGTGGGCAATCCCGACCTCGACAGCATGGCGCCCCAGCGCCGAGAGCTGACCATCTTCTTCAGCGACATCGCCGGCTTCACAACTCTCTCCGAGCGCCTGGGCACCGAGGGCATCGCCCGCCTCCTCAACACCTACCTCGGAGCCATGACCGATGTCCTGCAAGCCCACAAGGCCACCATCGACAAGTACCTCGGTGACGGCATCATGGCTTTCTGGGGCGCTCCCCTCGACGATCCCGAGCATGCCCGGCACGCCGTCGCAGCGACATCCAGCATGCTCGCCCGCCTCGCCGAAATGAACGGGGCCGGCGCGTTCGGCCCCGCCGGCCAGATCTCCATCCGCGTCGGTCTCGCGTCCGGCGATGTCAACGTCGGCGACTTTGGTCACCCGCCGCACAAGTCCTCCTACACCGTGATAGGCGACGCCGCCAACATCGCGGCTCGTCTCGAGTCGGCCAACAAGCAGTTCGGCACCACCGTCCTGATGAACGAGCCCGTTCGAAGGGCCCTCGGTCCCGAGCACCGCTGCCGGCTCATCGGCAAGGTCATCCTCGTCGGCAAACATGAGCCGGAGTCCGTCTACGAGCTAGTCGTCCCCCGGGGCCACTCCGAAGCCGATACCGCGCGGTGGATCGACGCCAACGATCAGGCCATCCGCGCCTACATGGAGGGGCGGTTTGACGATGCCAGGCGCGGCTTCAACCTGCTCAGAACCCGATTCAACGACGACAAACTGGCCGATGTCTATCTGCGGGCCTTGGATTCGGCGGCGGCGAAGGCCCCAGGCTCGAAGTTCGACGGAACGATCGAACTCGTGGAAAAATAGTTCAACGGCGCATTCCGCGCCCCGCCCGGAGGCTGGTCCATGACACGCACTTCGATCTTCAAGTCAGCCGCGGCGTGCCTCCTCATGCTCGCATCCCAGCCGGCCCTTGCCCGCCAGGCGGCAGCGCCCCAGCCCGCGCCGCCTGCTCCACAGCCCGCCGCGCAGCCCGCCGCGCCGGCGCAAGCCCACACCGCCGTCATCCTCGCTGTGCAGGGCAACGTGCAATGGCGCCCATCGGCCGATGCCGCGTGGCGCAAAGCCGAGGTCGGCGCAACCGTCCCCGAAGGCGGGTCGTTCCGCACGGGCCTGCGCAGCGCGGTGCAGGCGCGAATCGGTTCAGGCCAGGACTTCACCATCGACCGGCTGGGCATCGTCACGCTCGAGCAGATGATCAACGCCGCGGGCACCGACCAGACCCGCATCGACATCGAGAGCGGGCGCATCCTCTTCAACATCACCGCGACCGAGTTCGCCAACGACGTCCAGATCCGTGCCCCCGATGCCACGCTGGCCGTGCGCGGCACCTTCGGCGGCCTTGAAGTGGCCGTCGGCTTCGCGACTCTGGCCTACGGCCTGCTCGGCAACGACGGCGAATTCACGATCGAGTTCATACGAAGCGACCGGCCGATCGTCGGCGCCATGGGCGCCATCAGCGCCAAGAAGAAGTCCGGTTCGGTCGGAAAAATCAACAAGAACAGCGTCGTGAGCTCCGACGCCACAAGCCCCCCTCAGTACCAGCACGTCATCGCCCTGATCGACACCGGCGACCCGCGCTCCCGCGAGTCCGATGAAGTCAAGGCCATGCGACGCGCTCCCGGCGGCAGCACGTTCCTGATCAGCGCGGCCGGGGGCATTCCGCTCGGCGTCACCAACCCTATTCTCACTTCTCTCGGCCTCGACTCTGATGCGGATGGAAAACTCGACTTCATCGTGATCTTCGTCGCCGGCATCGAGGCATTCCAGTTCACCGTAAATTAGACCGATGCGCCCGCGAGCCTCGCGCCCAGCCGCACATTTTCTCGAATGAGCGCCAAGTTCGCTCGAACCGTCGCTCCGCCCGAGACCCGCTCCAGCGCTTCAAGCAGCAGGGGGGTCACAGCGCGGCCCGGTGCGCGCCTGTCACGCACCGATGCCTCGGCTTCTTGAAGCCAGCGCTCGAACTGCGAGGGCTCGATCGCCGCTTCCTTCGGAATCGGGTTCGCGACCAGCGCTCCGCGCCCAGTCCGAGACACCTCTGAACGCAGGTAGCGCGCCAGATCGGTCACATCGTCGAACCGGGCATCAACCCCGGCGCCACTCTGCCGCACGACAAACGCCGGGAACTCATCGCAGCCAAAGCCAATCACCGGAACGCCCAGCGTCTCCAGCGCCTCGCGCGTTGACACCACATCCAGCAGAGACTTCACCCCACTCGCCACGACAGCCACGGGAAACCGTGCCAGCGCCGCGAGGTCGGCGCTCGCATCCCAGCGTTCGCCGTAGCCCCGGTGCACCCCGCCGAGCCCGCCCGTCGCAAACACCATGAGCCCGGCCGCCGCCGCCAGCTCCATGGTGGCGCTCACGCTCGTCGCGCCCCACTCGCCCCGGTGCATCAGAGCGCCGAGGTTGGCGGAGTTCGCCTTGGGCATCGATGGCTGCGCGAGCATTTCCTCCAACTCGTCATCGTTCATCCCCACGACCGGCCGCCCGCGCACGACGCCCACGATCGCGGCGCTCGCTCCCGCCTCGCGCGCCAGGGCCCCCAGTTCCCGGGCCAGCGGGAGCGCCGAGGCACGGGGCACTCCGTGCACGAGCAGCGTGGTCTCCAGCGCCAGCGACCGGGGCTCCGCGCGCGAGATCAGCCGTTTCCCCAGCGTGGACATGCGCCGCCAGACTACCCGCGCCCTGCGCCGCGGCGCGCGCCGCCCGGTGACTACACTACGCGAGGATTCAGGGCGCGTAGCTCAATCGGCCAGAGCGTTCGCCTTACACGCGAAAGGTTCCCGGTTCGAGCCCGGGCGTGCCCACTTGCAACCCGCCGGCGCCGCTCGCACCGGCCAAGACTCGCGCGTGATGCAGATCGCTCTCGACGCCGCTTACGCCATCGCCGCCGCTGCCACCGCGCCGTGGTGGATGCGAAAATCACGCGCCGGATGGGGCGAGCGCTTCGGTCGCGGCGAATCGCTCCCCCAGAAGCGGTCCCCGCGCATCCTGCTCCACGCCGTCTCTGTCGGCGAGGTCAACCTGACGGGCCCGCTCATCGACCTCCTCGCCCCGCGCTTCGAGGTCGTGCTCTCAGCCACGACCGATACGGGCATCGCCCGCGCCCGCGAACTGCACGGTGCGCGTCCCGGCCTGCACGTCGTAAGATACCCGCTCGACGCCTCCTGGAGCGTCCGGCGCTTCCTCGACCGCGTCGCGCCCGATGCCGCCGCCCTCGTCGAACTCGAACTCTGGCCCAACTTCGTCGCCGAATGCAGCCGCCGGCGAATCCCCGTCGCCGTCATCAACGGCCGGCTCAGCGAGCGATCCTTCCGGCGCTACCGCTTCGCCGCGCCCGTCCTCGGCCGCACGTTTCGCTCCCTCGAGTTCGCCGCCGTTCAGGATGAGGACTACGCCGCCCGTTTCCGCGCCATGGGCGTCGGCCCCGAGCGGTGCATCGTCGCCGGAAGTATGAAGTGGGATTCGGCCCCAGCGCCGGGCGCGGTCAAAGGCGCGGAGGATCTCGCCCGCGACCTGGGCATCGACCGCTCCCGTCCCCTCATCGTCGCCGGCAGCACCGCCCCGGGCGAGCATGAACTGCTCCATCGCGCGGCGCCACCCGGCGTCCAACTCCTCTGCGCCCCGCGCAAACCGGAGTGGTTCGATCAGGCCGCCGAAGCCCTGCCCGGCTGTGTGCGACGCTCTTCCGGTGCGCGCTCCAGCGCGGCAGAGGCCAGCCGTTTCCTCCTCGACTCCATCGGAGAACTGCGCAAGGCGTACACGCTCGCGGATGTCGTCGTCATCGGCCGCTCCTTCGGCGACCTCTTCGGATCCGACCCGATGGAGCCAGCCGCGCTCGGCAAACCGATCGTCATCGGACCTGCCGTGGACGACTTCCGGACCGTCGTGAACACCATGCTGCGCGATCAAGCCATCATCCAGGCTCAGGCCGAAGATCTCCCCACGATTCTCGCCCGTCTGATCGACGACCCCGACGAGTCCGCCGCGCTGGGTCGCCGCGCTCTCGATTGCGTCAAGCGCCACCGAGGCGCGGCCGCCCGCCACGCGGCGTTGCTCACGCGCCTGCTGGAGCGCGCTCCCCAGAACTCAGCACGGGCTCCCAAGCCTTCATAAGCGATGCGGGGTTCGCCCCCGGATCAAGGAACTTCCCGACCAGTCTCTCGAACATCGCGTGCCGCCGCTGGTCCGCGATGCCGCCGTCGAAGTGCCCGTACCGCGTCAGAAAGCGCCACTTCCTTCCCGGGTCGCTTCCCAGCGCATTAAAGACCGCCGCGGCGGTCGGCGCGGGCACCACGTCGTCGCGCTCCGCCAGTTTGCACAGCACCGCAGATGTGATCCGCCGCGCGTGCACCACCGCGTCGCCCAGGCGCAGCGTCTGGCGGATCTCCTCTTCGCGCTGGGGCATCGCGGCGATGTAGTCCGAAATGAGCCCGCCCGTGCCCGATCGAGGCCGCTTCTCCAGCCGCCATGTCCACCAGCCGAAAGTCGGCAGCGCCAGCGCCAGCCTCTGCACGCACGGCCACGCTTCCAGCGGCAGCACCGATGCGGCCATCACCGCCAGCCCCGCCCCGAATGACTCGCCGTGCAGCGCGATCGGAACCCCGTCCCCTAAGTGCGCGTGCAGCGCGCGCACCGCATTGATCACATCCGCGACCGCGTCAAAGAGCACCCAGGCGCGCCGGTCTTCGAGACCGATCGTGATGTACCCGGTCGGATGCGCCGTCAGGTCGCCCGTGTCGAATTGGGAGCCGGGAAAGCCGCGCACTCGCACTCGCAGCACCGCCAGCCCACGCTCGCTCCACGGGTTCTCATCCGGGATCGGCGCGCCCCGCGCGACCTCATATCCGTGCGTGGTCACCACCGCGCCGCGCGGTTTGCCGCTCTTGGGAGCGATCAGGCGGCAGCCGACCCGCGCCTCGCCGCGGCTGACAAACGTGTGCGAAACACCCGGCGCTCCGGCCGCGTTCGCCTCGCCGGAACGGAGCGGAGTCAGTGTCGGCTTCTGCGTGGCGAGCGCGTGCGCCCAGTCCGTCCATGTCTGGACAAAGCCCGGCGGCGGCGTCGCGTCGGCGACCTGCGCCAGCGCTTGCAAAGGCGACAATCCGAAGTCGTCCGGCTCGTGCATGGCGACCGCGCTCAGAGAATAGCAGACCGGCGTGGCTCGCCCGACCGCGAAAGCCGCCGCGCCCCCGCGCGTACACTCCCTTCGGCATGCGCGAATCGGAACTTTTGCGCAGGATCGAAGCGCGCTCGGCGGACCTTGCCGGGCGCGGGCCCATCGTCATCGGGCCCGGTGACGACTGCGCCGTCCTCGCGCTCCCCGGCTCCACGCTCGCGACGGTGGACCAGCTCGTCGCCGGCCGGCACTTCGACCCCGACTCCACTTCCGTCGAGCAGATCGCGCGCAAGGCCATGGCCCGCGCCGTGTCCGACATCGCGGCCATGGGCGGCGCTCCCAGTGTGGCGCTGGCCGCGGGCTGCCTGCCGGAGGGCTACCCCCACGCCGATCGCCTCTGCCAGTGCCTCGCCCGAAGCGCGCGGGAATTGGGCTGCCCGCTCGTCGGCGGCGATATCGCCATGGGCCCGGGCCCGCTCGTCCTGACCATCACAGTGCTGGGCGAGGCCCACCCCGAGCGGGGGCCTGTCACGCGCGATGCCGCCCGGCCGGGCGACGCCCTCTATGTCACCGGCGCGATCGGCGGCTCGCTCGAATCGGGGCGCCACCTCAGTTTCTCGCCGCGACTCGCCGAGGGACAGTGGCTCTGTCATGCGCTGGGCCCGCGTCTCCACGCCATGATCGATCTCTCCGACGGCCTCGGGCGCGATGCCGGGCGCATCGCTCAATCCTCGCTCGTGCGCATCGTCATCGAAGCGCCGGCGATCCCGCTGCACGCCGATGCCGGCGGCTGGCGCGACGCGATCGACGACGGCGAGGACTACGAACTTCTCTTCACCGCCGACCCGGGCGCTGTGCTCCTGGCCCGCTGCCCGGCGACGGGCACTCTCATCACTCGCATCGGGCGAGTGGAAGAAGGCTCCGGCTGCATCGTTCGCTCACCCGAATCGGGCGGCCTGGAAGTCGGCGAGCTCGGCTGGGACCACGGCCCGTGACCGCCCGTGTGTCGCATTCCGTGGTGACGGAAAGCGAGGAACAGACAATCGATCTGGGCCGCCGACTGGCCGCGACCCTCCGCATCGGCGATGTCGTCACGCTCACGGGCGAACTCGGCTCGGGCAAGACTCGGTTCACTCGCGGCATCGCGCAGGCTCTGGGCGTTGATCCCGGCGCTGTCGCCAGCCCCACATTCGTCCTGGCCACGCGACACGAAGGCCGCATGCCCGAAAGCGGCGCTGCCGCGACGCTGGTTCACATCGACGCCTACCGCCTCCGCGGCCCCGAGGACCTGCCGCTCCTCGGCTGGGACCGGCTGCTCGACGGCTCATCGATCGTGATCATCGAGTGGGCCGACCGGATCGGCGCCGAGCCGCTCGCCGGCGTCGAGCCAATCTCGGTGCACCTTGAGCACGCCGGGCCGGAGTCGCGCCGCATCGGGATTTCCTTCCCGCCGGGTCGCGGCTGGTCATTGGAGAAGTCGCCGGCCGCCGCGCCGGCTTCGGCGCACGCGGGCGAGTCCTCTCGTCCCTGCCCCACCTGCCGGACCCCGGTCGATCCGAGCAGCGCCAACGCGCCGTTCTGCTGCGAGCGATGCCGCCTCATTGATCTGGGCAAGTGGCTCGGCGGCGAGTACCGCGTCAGCCGCCCCATGCGGCCGTCGGATGCTGATGAGTCCGCGTGATCGTCCGCGCTCGCGCTTCCTCGCTCGCTCCTGATGCCCGGTGCCCGGTCCCCGGTCCCTGTTCACTGGTCCCCGGTCCCCGGTCCCCGGTCCCTCATTCCGAATACCTGAAACCGATGCCCCGCCGCGCGCAGCCCGCGCTCGCGGCAAATCCGCTCTCGAATCTCCGCCAGTTCCGGCACCTCGATCGAGATGACTTCCTTGGTGTCGAGGCGGATGAGCAGGTCGCGCGGCCGCCGCCCGTACGCGAGTTGGAAGTGCGCCTGCTCGTCATCGAAGAGCACCTTCTGGATGATCCCCGCATCCTGAAGGAGCTTGATGGTCCGGTAGACGGTGGCCTTGCTCACCCGGCGGCCTTCGCGCCGGAGCATCTGCTGCAACTGCTCCGCCTGGAATACATCATCCATCCGCACCAGCGTGTCCAGCACCTGGGCGCGCTCCGGCGTGTACTTTTGCCCGACAGACTTCAAATAGCGCCGAAAGACCGCGCACAGCGGATCGAGGATCTGCGGCAGATCCGCGTCCTCACTCTCAATCGCACGCGTCTCCATCTCCCGAGTGTATCGGTCATCGAATGGTCCCCGGGTCTCGCCGTCTCTCCACGGAGCCAGGATCGACGCCGATCATTGCGGCCGCGGGCCCGGCTCTCGACTGTTCGAAGTCCCGGAGGGACGATGGCAAGCAGGTTCTGTCTGACGGATAGTCCGTTGGCCAAAGGCCGAGCGAGGACGAGCCCCGGCGTCAAGGCCGAAGCAGCCGACTCAAAGAAGAGTCGGCGATGGAGGCCGACAATGCCGGGCGAAGCCGGAGCCGGCCGACGCCAGAATAATCCGTCAGACAGAACCTAGCCACGAGTGGAGGCCGGAGCGCGCCAGCGATCGGCCGGAACCCGTGGATGGTGAGCAATCAACATCTCTGCCTTGCGTCTTGACAGGGGGTTGCAGGGGGACGCGGTCCCCTTGCATTGAAGTCCGCAGCAGGGGGTGATCCGCAGGGCAATTGGTCTTCGTGACAAGGCGCGCGCTCGCTGCAATCATGACTTCTTGAGCTGGCGCACTCGTGCCTCAGATCTGTTCGGACAAGTCAATGCTCGTGTGCGCAGAATCACTGACCCCCCCCTAGGTAGTTGGATAACAGCAGGCGAACAATTCGTTCAGGTTTCTCGCAAGTGGGCGCCTTTCCGCGATGGCGCGGACTACGAGCGCGAAAAGGCCCTAAGGATTTCACCGAAATTGCGAGCCGTGTGCGAGTTTCAAAATAAGGAATCAAATATTTGTGCTTGGCGCAGCGCAACAGGATTTGTAAAGTCGTCGCCGATCCCGGGGGCGGAATCAAAGGAGGCCGCCATGATGATGCCGCGCTCTCTTGCATCGCTGCTTGTCTCTGTGTCTCTGACCTGTCTCATGGGATGGGTCTTTCTCATCGGGGGAATTGACAGTATCGCTTGGGCACGCCGACCGGGCGGCTTGTTCGCTCCCCCCGGTGAATCCGGGTTCCCGCGGCCGTGGGAGTCGTCGCTCGCGGTTTCTCCGAATTCGGTTTTGAACCTGCGCAGCGGGACGCTAACCACCGTCGTTCCCTTGATTTCGTGGCACACGTTCGGGCCACCGCTGAACTTCTCGCTCTTTCACAGCAGCCACGGCGCGATCAACGGCATGCCGGGCGTCGCCAATTCCCTGATCGGTTTCGGGAACGGCTGGCGCTCCTCGTACAGCGGAACGGCGACGCACTTTACCGACGCCTATGGCGAAGCGATTGTCATCACGGAGGATGATGGGACTGAGAACCGGTTCAACTGGGAGAGCACGCCTGGCTACTTCAAGCCGCCCCCCGGCATCCACGACCGTGTGCATTGGAATTCCACCACGGGCGTGATCACGCTGACTCGCGTCGATCAATCCAAGCGGGTATTCGACGACGACGGACTCTTGATCGAAGAGATCGACGCGTTCGGGAATCGCCTGACAATCCACCGACCGTGCGGCGATCATTGGTTCATCTACGACTCCACAGCCCGACTCGCGTTGCAATCTGAACCCAATCCGGCATGCAACGAGTCTCAGGAGTTCGCCCTGCGATTGGACTTCGACTTGTACGGCCGACTGAAGGAAGTCCGTGATCGGCAGAATCGGGTTTGGACCTTGGACTACGGAGCGCGCGCGTGGGGAACCACCATTCCCGAGGGTTCGACGAGTGATCCTTGGCTCAACTGGATTTCATTTCCCTCGCGCAACGGCATCGCCCCGGCGTACGACCTGCCCCTCGGAGCGCCCGCGAGTGAACAGATCCGGCTGCACTACAACTGCGACGGGACAATCCTGAAGTTCCGCGAACGCGATGACCTTGAGTGGGATTTCACGTACCATGCGCCGCCAAATGAATCGTGCGTGAACGGCGGCTTCCGCGCCGTCTCCACGGTGAGCCACCGAGGCCACTACGAGCAGTTCTGGTACTGCGTGCCGGACCCACCCGGCGGTGAGCAGATGACGATCTGCCAGGACCCGGGCTACGTGTCGATCGACCCCGAGTGGTCGCTGACGACGCGCCGCGACCGCCGCGGCAACTACTGGTACTTCTGGTTCGATTCTGCGCGCTTCGAGGGCGAAATCGCCACGCGCTTCAAGGCCGTGCTCGATCCTACATCCTCGTACGACCTGTTCGACTACGACCTCGCCAATAACGTCACCCTGTACCTCAACTCCAACAACCGCGAGTGGTATTTCGAGTACGGGCCAGTCGGCAACGTCATCAGCGCGACCAACCCGCTCAATCACGTGACGTATTTCTCCTGGCTGGAGGTCGGAAGCGAACCGGCCACCAACTTCTACAGGCTCACTCAGGTCACCGACCCGGCGGGCAAGTGGACCGCCTTTGATTACGAGGATGAGAACTATCCCACCCGGGTGACGACAATCACCGAGATGTCCGACGGGCAAGGCAACGGCGAGGCCGAGACGCTCCTCTCCTACTACGATGGTTCCCAATACCCGACACACCGAGGCGAACTGCAGGCGGTCGTTGATTCCAATGGCGTGCCCACGGTCTTCAGCATCGTGCACGATACCGAGTCAGGGAAGCGCGCCTACTTCATCCGCGAAGGCGTGGACTACGAGGGCGATGCGCAGCGCTCCATTTCCAACACCGCCATCGAGCAGGGCTGGCTCATGGGCGCGATCGGCAACGAATGGTGGCTCTGCATGGACTGCAATGAGACCGACGATGGCACCCTGCTGAGCGCCTCGGAATTCGATGAAGCCGGCCTTCCGGTGCGGTGCCTCAAGAAGGACAACTTTTTCCAACTCTCAGAACCCGAGCGCGAAGCCATGCCACAACCCGGGCCGTACGCATCGCCGCGCCTCACACGGAGCGGTCGCATTCCCGCTCCCGAACTCGCGACCATTGATATGTGCGGTGCAGCACTGACGATCGACTACCTCGGTCGGCCTACTTCAGTTCAGACTTGCCTGCCACAGGGCGCTGGAACTCGCCTGCGTGAGTTCGCGTACGACGCAAACTCAACGAGCGACAACTTCCGGCGTCTCCTGAGTGTGACGCTCACGTCCGATGAACTCGGCCCCCCTCCGGACGAGCAATCCGCTCCCGATTGGGAGTTTGCCCGCGGCTTTGCAATCAGCGACTACGATCCTTATGGGCTGCCGTTGGCGGTCGCCAGCGAGGACGGGCGCGTGACCGAGTTCGAATACGATGCCTTGGGCCGCCTGACCAGCGCGACGCGCGATGATGGCCAGTCGTCGATCGTTCTCTATGAGGCTTCATATGATGCGCCGCGCAGGCTCTCCTCAGAATCGTTTGCCAACGGCACCTTTGTGATCTACGACTACGACGATGCCGACCGCCTCACGCGCATCCATCACTACAAGCCGAACGGGAAGACGATCCTACGACTCGACTACGCGTGGTCCAACCGCGGCCTGATCACCCAGCGCAAGGAATACAAGCCCGCCGTCAACCCCAACGACCCCGACGTGCTGGCCGCCACGGTGGATTTCACCTATGACAACCGCGGCCGCCTGATCTCCGAAGAGCGCACCGGCAGCCACGCCTACGACCTCGCCTACACCTACGATCAGTTGGGCAACCGCCTGACCAAGACCGATGCGATCAACGATCGGCTCACCGAGTACTTCTACGACATCGACGAGGCGTCCTGGGACCCCGACTTCCACACCAAGCACAATCGTCTCATGCGCTACGAGGAATACGACACTTCCGGCCAGCAGAACTCGCTGGAACGCACGGTTCACTACACGTACTACAAGAGCGGCCATGTCTCCAACATCACGATCGACGATGGCGATGCCCTGGTCCGTGACCTCGCCCTCTACTACGACGGCTCCGGGCGCCTGACCATCGCCCTCTGGGGATCATGGGAGGTCGACCCGCAGACGGGGAACTTCGAGGCAAATTCCTACGCCACCACCCGCGCTGTCGAGTTCCGCTACGAAGGCGATGCCCGCCAGCGCTACCTCGTGCGCGAGATCAGCGCCGGCGACCTGACCGAAACCGGCGACATCGTTCCCCTCGCCTCGCCCGCGCCCATGTGGACC
>Ga0187894_10001035_pt1 | contig 36910 bp, 35 predicted proteins | sample GBC1701081metaG_FD_136650 | JGI IMG/M metagenome (GOLD analysis project Ga0187894, IMG submission 136650) | White microbial mat communities from a lava cave in the Kipuka Kanohina Cave System on the Island of Hawaii, USA - GBC170108-1 metaG ...
AACTCCGATGTACAATGTCATTACGGTTTCTCCTTTTCAAAGAACAAGATCTGTTTTTGTCGACATCGATTGTAGTTCAATGTCAGGAGAAACCGTCTTTTTAACATCAAAGAACGCAAAGAAGAAGTAGGAAAAAAGAATCATAGAACGAGATATTCTTGTTTTTGCTTTGCGTTCTTTGCGACTTTGCGTGAGAATCTCCCCCATGACCGAGAACCAAATTGCGACGATCATTGTCGATGCCGCGTATAAGGTACATACCACTCTCGGTCCCGGACTATTGGAATGCGTCTATGTAGCGGCGCTTGCTTATGAACTTCGCAAACGAGGTTTACGCGTTGATCTTGAAAGAGGCATACCGGCCTATTACGAGGATGTTCATCTTGATATGGGTTTTCGCGCGGACATGATTGTCGAAAACAAAGTCATCGTCGAGATCAAGTCGATTGAGAACCTGGCACCCGTGCATGGAAAAATTCTTCTCACGTATTTGCGCTTTGCTGAAGTTAGACTTGGACTGCTTATTAATTTCGGATCACCGCTCATCAAGGACGGGATTAAGCGTGTAGTTAATGGTCTCTGATCTATTACAAAGAAATTTTCACGCAAAGACGCAAAGAACGCAAAGCAAAAGCAAAACAATAGTCTCCTGTTCTCTGACTCTTCTTTTCCTACTTCTTCTTTGCGTTCTTAGCGTCTTTGCGTGAAACTTCTTTCTTCATGCAAAAGCGCTGGATAATCCGAAAACACGATGCCGATGGGGTGAATAAACTCGCTGCCGACTTGAATGTCGTGCCGCTCGCCGCGGCGCTGTTGATCGCTCGCGGGCACGACACGCCGGAAAAGGCGCGCGAGTTTTTAAATCCTTCGCCCGAACATCTTCACGAACCTTACCTATTAAAAGGAATGCGCGAGGCGGTCGCGCGTATCGAACGCGCGATCACAAACCGCGAGAAGATACTGATCTGGGGCGATTACGACGTTGACGGCACAACTGGCACGGTGCTTTTGCGCAAGATGTTTCGACTGCTCGGAGTCGAGACGGAATTTCACGTGCCGAATCGCTTTACCGAAGGCTACGGCATCAATATTCCGGCGCTCGAACAAGCGAAAGCGGACGGCGTGACGCTGGTTATCAGCGTCGATTGCGGCATCCGCAGCTTCGAGCCTTTGGAATGGGCGCACGAAAATGGCCTCGACGTCATCGTTACCGATCATCATCTTTCGGATGAGGTTCGTGGAAATCCGCCGGCGGTTGCGATCGTAAATCCGAATCAAACCGGCGATGAATATCCGGATAAAAATCTCGCGGGCGTCGGCGTGGCGTTCAAGCTCGCACATGCTCTGCTGCGCGAGCACGATCTCGAACACGAGGTTCCGCAATTTTTAAAGATCGCGGCCATCGGCACCGTCGCCGACGTGATGCAGCTTACCGGCGAAAATCGTGCGATCGTCGCGCTCGGTCTGCTCGATCTGCCGCGCACGGACAGCCTCGGCCTTAAAGCGTTGATGGAAGCCGCTGATTGCCGCTCGGATATGACGAGTTATCACATCGGTTTTCGAATCGGGCCGCGCATCAACGCCGCCGGTCGAATGGATGTCGCGCGTCACGTGATCGAACTTTTCGAGCAAACAGATTTTGGCAAAGCTCGTCAACTCGCCGCGTTGCTCGACAGCCGCAACCGCGAGCGGCAAAAAATGCAGCAGCATATCACCGAGCTTGCATTGAGCGAGACCGAGAATCACGACGGTAAACATTTCGTCGTAGTTGCTGGCGAAGGTTGGCATCGCGGCGTGATCGGCCTCGCGGCTTCGCGGATCGCGGAAAAACTTTATCGCCCGACGATCGTGCTGTCGATCGAAGACGGTGTCGCCCACGGCAGCGCGCGGAGCATCGCAAACTTTCATGTTCTCGAAGCTCTCGAAGCTTGCTCCGATCTGTTCGAACAGTTCGGCGGCCACGCCGCGGCGGCCGGGATGAAGATCGTCGAAGCGAACATCGCCGACGCGCGAAAAAAACTAAACGAATTCACCGCCGCGCGCCTCACGGACGACGATCTTGTGCCGATCATCAACATTGACGCCGTCGTCACGCCCGAGACGCTCGATCTGAAACTTGTCGATGAGCTGAGTGCGTTCGAGCCGTTCGGTGCGGGGAATCCGAAGCCGATATTCGTTACGCGGAATCTAATCATGCGCGACGAGCCGTTTGTGATGAAGGACAAACATCTTAAATTAAAACTTGTCAGCGATGGCGGAAAGCAGTTCGAGGCTGTGTGGTGGGACGGCGTCGAGCGTTCAAAAGAGCAAACTTTGCGGCCAGGTTCTCGCATCGAAATCGCTTACGTTGCCGAAGCGAACGAGTGGCAGGGAAACAGGCGGCTGCAACTTGTGGTCGAAGATTTAAGAGCGGATAATTGATACCGAATAACGAATAACGAATAACGAGCAACGAATAACGAACAACGACGTGACAGATCGAAAAATAAATCCGACGAATTACAAACTGCGAGCGAACGCGCCGAAATACGCGCGATACTTTGCTCTCGGTGCGATCGCTGTTGTGTTGTTGATCGTGGTTGCGGGTTTTTATCGCGAACGCGCTAAATCTGCTTTTAAATTAAAAAGCGAACACACAAATCTCTCGACCGACGTGATCGCCGAGATCAGCGGTTATGAGCGGTTGGAAAGCGAAAACGGCGTTGCGAAATATTACATCAAAGCGAGTCACGCGAAAACTTTTTCGGACAATCACCAGGAACTCACAAACATGTATCTCGAAGTTTATGGCAGCGACGGAGCGGTCAATAAACTTAGCGCGGAAAACGCGCTATACATTCCCGAGCCTGAGAAAAATTTCACTGCGTATTTAAAAGGAAACGTCAACATCGAGACCGCTGAGGCGCTGAAAATAAAAACGAACAATATCGTTTACACGCGAAAGACCGAAGTTGCCGAGGCCGACGAGCTTGTCGAATTCGAGCGCGATAATTTGAAGGGACGTTCGTTCGGCGCGACGGTTCGCATGGCCGCAAAGCAGCTCGATCTGCTTCGCGAAGTCGAGATCGAAACGTTTGAGTCGCCCGAACTGGCGAAGTCCGGCGTGCGATACGCAAAGCTCAACGCGGCGTCGGCGACATTCGAACAAGCGGCGAATAAGATCGCGCTCAACGGCGGCGTTGCGGTGAACATTGCTTCGAAAGCAAGTTCCGGCAACGCGCAAACGACCGATGTTCAGGCGGCGCGATCTGTGGTTTATTTTTCGCCTGTCGAGGGCAAATCGCCGATTCTTAAAAAGGTCGAGCTTTTTGATAACGTGCATATCGTTTCAGTCGAGAGCGGCCAAACGCCGACGAATATCGATGCCGGTTACGCGCTTTTTGACAAAGACGCCGACCGTTACGAACTCAAAAACGGAGCGCACATTACGACCGCGACAAACGAAAAACCGACCGACATTCGCGCTGAGAGAGCGATCTTCGAGCAGACCGCCGGCAAACTCGCTCTCACCGGCAACGCCGACATAACGCAGGGCGGCGACAATTTGAAGGGCGACGCGATCTTCGCCGATCTATTTCGCGACAACAAAATAAAGCACGCTGTGATTCGCGGCAACGCTTCGGCAAAACAAGTGACGATCGAGCGAACGACTTCGGTCGCGGCGCCTGAGTTGAACGCGACATTTAACGAAGCTCGTCAGTTGAGCAACGCAAACGCGATCGGACAAAGCACGGCCGAGTTGACGCCGATGAATAAAGCGTCATATTCGCACGTCGTGATGACGGCGGTGAGCGGCATCGGAGTTTTGTTTAAAGGCGAAGGCCTGATCGACGTAATGCGAACCGACGGTCGCACGACGATAAATCTGAGCGTGCCAAACAACCAGCCCGACTCCGCAAACAAACGCCTGACCGCCGACGCCGTGAAAACGATCTTCGGTGCAAACGGCAAAGACATCGCTCGCGCCGAGGCCGCCGGTAACGCCGAAATATTTATCGAGCCGCTCAATGCGAGCAAAAACAACTACCGCACGACGATAAACGCGCCGCGATTCGATTGTGAATTTTTTGCGACGGGCAATAATGTCAGATCGTGCGTCGGCGGACGAAAGGCGCGCGTTTCGCGAACACCGACTGTGCAGAGCGAAGGTCGCGGTACGCAATATTTGACGGCAGATCAATTAACAGCGCAGTTCAACGAGCGTTCGAACGACGCCGAGAAACTCGACGCGGTTGGCAACGCAAAATTCACCGAGCTTGATCGCAACGCCATCGCGAGAGAGATGTCGTTTACGCAAAGCGATCAGACGGTGAGGCTTCGCGGCGGCGAGCCGACGGTTTGGGACGCGAGCGCGCGGGCGAAGGCACGCGAGATCGATTGGGACACGCGAAACAGCAAATCTTTTTTGCGTGGCGGCGTGAGCACGACTTATTACAGCCGCAAAAAAATGCGCGACTCTTCGCCGTTTGCGAGCAGCGACAAACCTGTTTTCGTCACGGCTGAAAACGCGGAGATCGATCACAACGCGGAGACCGCGGTTTACACGGGCAATCCGCGTGGCTGGCAAGAGAACAATTACGTTCGCGCCGCAAAGCTCGCGATCGATCAGCGACGTGGAAACTTTTTTGCCGAGGGCGGCGTGCAGAGCTTGTTGTATAACGCTCGTGTCCGACAGAAAAAAGAATCACTTCAGCCGGTTTATGCGGCCGCCGGATCGATGAATTACAATCGTGACAGTCGCGTGCTGCAATATCGTAATTCGGTTGATATCAGGCAGGGAAGCGACCGGATAACTTCCGGCGTCGTCGATGTTTATCTCGATGAAAATAACGAGGTTGCAAAAACCATAGCCGAACAAAATGTCGTTATCACTCAGCCAAATCGCCGTGCGGCCGGCGACTGGGCGCAATTTACGACCGCCGACGAAGTTGCGATAATTCGCGGCAACCCCGCAACCGTGAGCGACGCCGAGAACGGTTCTTCGCAGAGCGGACAGATCACATTCAACATGCGCGACAATAAGATCGCGAGCGAAGGAAAGACAAAACAAAACACATCGGGCCGGACGCGATCGGTCTATAAAGTTAAACCCACACCATAAATGTCGGAAACAAACGGACAACAACCCGAGAAAACGCAAAAATGTTTGCAAGCCTCGAACGTGCAAAAAACTTACGGCGGCCGTCGCGTTGTCGATTACGTCAGCGTCTCCGTTTGCGAAGGCGAGATCGTCGGTCTGCTCGGTGCGAACGGCGCGGGGAAAACGACGACGTTTTACATTCTCGTCGGCCTCGAAAACACCGAGCACGGCAATGTAACGCTCATGGGACAAGACGTTACTAATCTGCCGATGTATCTCCGTGCACGACTCGGTCTCGGTTATCTGCCGCAGGAGGCATCGGTTTTTCGTAAATTAACTGCCGAGCAAAACATACTCGCCGTGCTCGAGACGATGAAGATGCCGCGCGATGCGCGCTTTGCTCGTTTAGAAGAATTGCTTAAAGAATTTGGCATAGCGCATGTGCGAAAAGTTCGCGGCGATGCGCTCTCCGGCGGCGAGCGTCGTCGCGTCGAGATCGCGCGTTGTCTTGCGACCGAGCCGCGATTTATTCTTCTCGACGAACCATTCGCCGGCATCGATCCGCTCGCGATCGACGACATCCGCGAGATCATTCTTTACTTAAAAAAACAAGGCATCGGCATACTCATCACCGATCACAACGTCCGCGAAACGCTCGACATCACCGACCGCGCATACATTCTCTCCGAAGGAAAGATCCTTCGCAGCGGTCTTCCGCAGGAACTAATCGACGACGCCGAAGTCCGCAGACTTTATCTCGGGGAAAGGTTTTCTTTATAGCACGGCTCGGTTTTCCTTTTTCAAATTCAATTAGCTATAATCGGTTCAGGAACAGTAATTGCTGTCCGAAACGATCTGCCGCTGGACGAATATGTCTTCCTTGAGGCTCACAACACAACTTCAACAAAAAATGGTGCTGACGCCGCAATTGCGGCAACGCATTGAGATGCTCCAGATGACTGCGCTTGAGCTGAATGAGCTGATCGAGCAGGAGATGGTTGCGAATCCGGTGCTCGAAGAAGTGCAGCCCGGCGACGAGGTGCAGGAGATCGGCGAGAATATTCTCGATCAAACCGCCGACGGCGAAGATCACGGGCTTGAGAATGAAAATTCGGTTGAAGAGGCAGTCGTGTCCGACCCCGATTTTGCAACTGAGGTCGGCTTTGACTCGATGTCGAATATCGAAGTTGCGACGCCCGAAGGCGCGAGTTTGAACGGCAACGCAGAGACGAGCGAACCTGAATCGACCGACGTCGATTCGTTGGACGATTCGCACACCGGAACGGACGATGCGTTCGAAGAGATCGATTACGGACGCGAGTTTCAGGACTATCTCGATCCCGGATATCGCACGCAAGAGATCGAATACAAGGACGACGCACCGAGCTTTGAGCAGTTTTTGACGCACTCGCCAAATTTGAGCGAGCATCTCGAATGGCAGGTGAATCTGCTCGATCTTAGCGACGCCGAGGAGCGTGCAGCCGTCGAGATAATCGGCAACCTGGACGAAGACGGTCGGCTGACGACGATACTCGAAGAGATCGCCGCCGACAGCCGCTGTTCGCTCGAAGCTGCGGAATCTGCGCGGCAAAAGTTGATGCAGCTCGATCCCGTCGGCTGCGGCGCGAGAGACGTGAAAGATTGTCTGCTCGCGCAACTCGAAGCCGCCGGTGAAAAAGACGGCCTCGCCCATCGTCTCGTCAACGATCATCTCGAAGACCTACAACCGCATCGTCTGCAGCATCTTTCAAAGGCGACAGGCGTCGATCTGCACACTCTCGACCGAGAGATCGCACGCATTCGCGAACTCGATCCGTTTCCCGGTCGTCGATACGCGTCTGACGGCCCCGTTTATGTCTCGCCTGAAGTTTATGTCGAGAAGCTCGATGACGATTACGTGATCTTTTTTATGGACGACGGCAGCCCGCGACTGCGAATTAGCCCGACGTATAACAGCATGTTGTCGCAGCCGGACACGACAAAAGAGACAAAGGATTTTATAAAAGAGAAAGTGCGCGGCGCCGTCGATCTGCTTCGCAACATCGAGCATCGTCGGCAAACTATTTATCGCGTCGTCGAGTGTATCGTTCGTCGCCAACGCGCTTTTTTAGATCACGGTGTTGAACAGATCAAACCGATGATGCTCAAGGACGTTGCCGAAGACATCGGCATGCACCTTTCGACGATCTCGCGAGTCGTCAATCGCAAATATGCGCACACTCCGCAAGGCGTGATCGAGCTGCGACGATTCTTCAGCGAGGGAATGCTTAACGAAGAGGGTGAAGAAGTTTCGACGCGTATCTTAAAGCTCAAGATCAAAAAGATGATCGAGGATGAAGATTCGAAATCGCCGATGACCGACGACGAGATTGCTAAGATCCTCAGCAAAGAAGGCGTAAAACTGTCGCGCCGCACCGTTGCAAAATACCGCGACCAGATGAATATCTCGGGCTCGCGTGAACGCAAAACTATCATATGAACATTGAATTTACAGGACGACACATCGACGTCACACCGGCGATCAAGGAGCACGTCGAAGATCATTTTAAAAAACTCGAACACCTTTTTGACGGCAAACCCATAAATGCGCACGTCATCATCGAGGTCGAACGCGGAATGCACCGTTCGGAGATCGTGATAAATTGGCGCAACGAGGTTCTCACCGCGCACACGAGCATCGCCGATATGTATCAGTCGCTTTCGCAGTCGATCGGCAAGATCGAAAAGCAGGCGCGCAAACTTCACGACAAGGTGATCGACAAATCGCATAAAGCGACACCGACTTCGGTCGTCGCGAGTAATTCAGAGGAATTACAAACCGCGGAATGAAGAAGAAGGTGCCACGAATGCACGAATAAGATTGCGATAGATCATTCGTGCATTCGTGGCTAATCTTTGCCGCTGCACAAAATTTTTTATGCCGCCAAAAGGGCGCGACAATCATACTCTTCCGGCATTTGTCATCATCACCGGTTTAAGCGGTTCGGGGATGAGTTCGGCGACCGATTCGCTCGAAGACCTCGGTTACTTTTGCGTTGATAATTTGCCGCTGATGATGCTGTCGCCGTTTGGCAGATTGTTGCTGCCGGCGACAAACGGCAAGCCCGCGATCGAGAAAGCGGCTCTTGTTATCAACATTCGCGAACGTCAGTTTTTATCGGACTTTTCTACAGAATTGAAGAAATTAACGAAGCGCGGCCTCGCTCCGTTCGTCGTGTTCTTCGAAGCGTCGGACGAAACCTTGCAGCGGCGTTTTTCCGAAACGCGGCGCCCGCATCCGGCGGATAACGCCAAAGGTTTGCTCGCCGCGATCCGCGCCGAGCGACGAGCGCTTAAGGACATTCGCAAACTTGCCGATCTGATAATCGACACGTCCGATCACACCGTTCACACGCTGCGACATCTGATCGTGCAGAAATTCAGCGGTTACGAAGACGGCGTTCCGATGAAGGTCGAAGTCGTCAGCTTTGGTCACAAGTATGGCACGCCGCGTAGCGTCGATCTGTTGTTCGATGTGCGGCACTTGCCGAATCCGTATTTTCATAAAGAGCTGAAACATCTCAGCGGCGAGGACAAAGAGATAATTGCTTACTTAAACAAACAGAGCGAGGTCGCCGAGACGATCAAACATTTTAACGATCTGCTGTTGTATCTTTTGCCGCGATACAAACGCGAAGGCAAATCTTACTTGACGATCGGCATCGGCTGCACCGGCGGCCGTCATCGTTCGGTGATGGTCGCGAACAGTGTGAGAAAAGAATTAAAAGAAAAAGGTTTCGACGCGTCGGTTACGCATCGCGACATGCAGAAGTAGTGTCAGTAGCCCGCACGTCAGTAAGGGCCACATTAATTATGAAAAAGATTGGCGGAGTAATAATTTCGCACGGACAAGTGGCGAACGAACTCGTAACGGCGGCCGAAGCCGTCGTTGGCGATCTCGATCACATCCGTGCGGTCTCGATTGGCTGGCATGACGATGTCGAGATGGCAAAGAGCGAGATCGAGCGTGCGATCAACGACGTTTCGACCGGTGCGGGAGTGATCGTGTTGACCGATATGTTTGGCGGAACGCCAACGAATATTGCTGCGATGTTTGTCAAAACCGGCGAAGTCGATCTCATCACCGGCGTAAATCTTGCGATGGTGATAAAGCTCGCGTCGCCCGGCAAAGAGATGTCGCTCGCCGAGCTGGCGTCGGCAGTCGCGGCCGAAGGGAAGGCGTCGATCACGCGTGCGGGCGAGTTGCTCGAACCGCAGAAGATGAAAAAAGATGCGTGAAGCTCGCGTGACGGTGGTCAATGAACTCGGGCTGCACGCGCGAGCCGCCGCCGAGTTTGTAAAACTCGCGAGCAAATTCGAATCGACGATCACGCTGCACCGCGAAGACACAAACGCCGCCGCCGATGCGCGTTCCTTGCTCGACGTCCTTTATCTTGCGGCGACGAAGGATGTGAGCTTGAAAATTGAAGCCGACGGTGCGGACGAAGAGATTGCTATCGAGCAGATCGCAAAACTCTTTGCAGATAAATTCGGCGAAGAAAAATAGTTTTTTATGACAAAGAAAGTTGGTATTTTGGGTGTTCCACTTGGGTTTGGCGCGGGTCAGACGGGCAGCGAACTCGGTGTTAACGCGATGCGGCTGACGCGATTTCGTGGGCGAAGTCTCGCCGATCACATTCGCACCGGTTACGAGGTCACCGATCACGGCGATGCTGCGATCGTGCAGCCGGCGACGAGCGGCAACGGCGACAATCCGAAACATCTCGCCGAGATGCTCGCCTCAAGCGCGAACGTCATCGAGTCGCTCAACAAGATTCTCGCGAATGGCGAACTGCCGATCATTCTCGGCGGCGATCACGCGATCGCAATCGCAACATTTTCGGCGATCGCGTCGCATCACAAAGATAATGGCGGCGAGATCGGGCTGATCTGGTTCGACGCGCATGCGGACATCAATACGCCTGAGACTTCGCCGTCGGGTAACATTCATGGTATGCCGCTCGCGACCTTGCTTGGTCACGGCAACGAGCAGCTCGTAAATCTCTGCGGTTACGCACCGAAGCTAAACCCAAAATATTTTGCACACGTCGGTGCGCGCGATGTCGATCCGGGCGAACGTGCGATGATCGAGAAGTTGGGGCTTCGCGATAATTTTTTTACGATGAGCGACATCGACAAACGCGGGATGGCCGAGTGCGTCGAGGACGCGGTGAAGATCGCGTCGCAAGCGCCCGGCGGTTACGCGGTGACGTTCGACGTCGATATGATCGATCCGCGATTTGCACCGGGTTCGGGCACGCTCGTGCGCGGCGGCACGACCTATCGCGAAGCTCATCTCGCACTCGAGATCATCGCCGAACACGGCGGAATGGTTTCGTTCGAGATCGTCGAGGTCAATCCGCTGCTTGATCAGAGCAACATCACCGTCGAACTCGCGTGCGAACTGATTTTGTCGGCGCTGGGTAAGACGATTCTGTAGAAAAAGAGCCGTGTCTGGTGTCCGCACTTGTCCGTAGCCCGCACGTAAGTAAGGGCCATGTTGAATATACGCGACGTGGCCCTTACTTACGTGCGGGCTACGGACATAGTCGGGCTACTGACACGTGCGGGCTGCTCGCTCTCGATGCTATACTGTCTGCGATATTTCAATTAATTTGCCTAAAGAGGAGCCCCGATGAAAGTTTGTCCACGCTGTCAGAAAACGTATCAAGACGACAACCTCAATTTCTGTCTCGAGGACGGTGCCGTGCTTACACAGACCGTCGGCGGTCAGGCGATGCCCGACACGGTGCTGATAAATCAGGCGCGAGCCACGTCGCAGCCGGTGCAACCGTCGGCGCCGCAGGGCGGGTGGAATGTTACGCCGCAGCAACCGCAACCGCAGTACTCAATGCAGCCGCAGAAGAAATCATCAAAGGTTTGGGTCTGGGTTTTGCTGATACTCGGTGCCGTCGTTTTGCTTTGCGGCGGCGGTCTCGCCGGTCTCGTCTATATCGGTTCGCAGGTTGACACGAATTCTAGTTCTTCAAACATATCAGTAAATCGAACCGCGAATAAAGGAACATCAAATTCGACGACGACTTCATCGTCATCGGATCGCGACGATGTAACCGAGCTAAACTTCGACATGTTCGTGCAGAAATTCTCGATCTACGGCACGACCGAGGTCGAGGGCGACGAGTTGATGGTAAAAGCCGCGAGCAGCATCGCATATTATGTGCTCGCCGCACCGAGCGACTATAGCGATGAAAATTCGGACACGCGTCTGACTCTGCGAAACACAACCGGCGAGGCTTCGACGCGCGGTTACGGAATGGTTTTTCACAGCAATCCGACTCCGCTGCAACAGGGCTATGCGTTTCTGATAGATGCTAAACGGCAACGATACACCGTCGTTCGTCACACGCCCGGCAAAGAGAACACGGTTATAAAATGGACCGACTCGACCGACATTATCGTGGGCACGGCCGAGAATACACTCGAGATTCGTGATCGCGGTAAGACCGTCGATCTTTACATCAACGGCACGAAAGTAAATTCGATAACGAACGAACACGGTTACGCAGGCGGTGTTCCCGGATTGTATGTCGGACAGGGTGTAAAGGTGGCGTTTAAAGATTTTGAGATCAGAAAATGAAGCAGTGCCCACGTTGCAATAAAACCTACACCGACGATTCGCTGAATTTTTGTCTCGACGACGGCGAGTTGCTGAGAGTATTAAGCGCGCGCGACGAGCCGCCGCCGACGATGATCCTCGATCAGGCTCGCGTCACAAATCCCGTTAGCTGGCCGCAGCAGCCGCAGCCGCCGGCACAGTGGCAGCAGCAGAATGTTCAGTATCGTCCGCCGCAATATTTGCAGATGCTTCCGCTGCGAGCACGAAATCAGACGATACCGACGCTTGCATTGATACTCGGAATTTTTAGTTTGCCGATGTGCTGGTGCGGATGGCTCGGTTTGCCGGCGGCGATACTCGGCTTTGTCGGCTTGCGGAACGCCGACGCCGATCCTGAAACCTACGGCGGACGCGGAATGGCGATCGCCGGGCTGATACTCGGCGCAATCAGCCTTATCGGTTTTCTTCTTTTCATCATCGCCGCCGTCGCGTCGCCTCGTTAAATCAATATGCGCGTTAGCCTGAATGTTGTAGCCGGCCCGCAAACAGGGCGAACATTTGCCTTCGATCAACATGATACTTTTATGATCGGGCGAAGCGAGGACTCGCATTTTTGTCTGCCGCAGGATCGTTTCTTTTCGCGTCATCATTGCATACTCGAGATCGCGCCGCCGCAGGCTTTTATCCGCGATCTTGGTTCGACAAACGGAACATTCGTCAACGGAATGCGCGTCGATAACGCTTATCTGAAAAGCGGCGATCGCATACAGGGCGGCGAAACCATTCTCGAAGTCGAAGTTTCCACCGGCCTCGAAGAATTTAACGACGCGGCGATTCCGCAAGATTCGATACCATCGGTCGTCAGCGTCGCGTGCTTGAATTGCGGCGTGCCGGCGGCAGTCGAAACGTCGCGTCCCGATTCGCGAATGACGTATCTGTGCGACGATTGCCGCGAAAAGTTAAAGGCAAATCCACAGCCGATACCGAACTACCAGATGATTCGCGTCATCGGTCAGGGCGGCATGGGCAGCGTCATGCTCGGTCGCAGTGAAAAAGACGGACGCGCGGTTGCGATAAAAACTTTGCTGCCCGAGGTCGCCGTAAGCGACCAATCGGTTAAGCGATTTATGCGCGAGATCGAAGTCGCTTCGTCGCTGCAACATCCGCACATCGTCAGCTACATCGAGCACGGAACGCACAATGGCATCATCTATCTGGTTACCGAATTTGTCGTCGGCATGGACGCATCACGTTTGTCGAAGAATCAGGGCGGACGACTTGGCTATAAAGAAGTCGTGCGAATCATGGAGCAAACTCTCGCCGCGCTCGACTTTGCGCACACACAAGGTTTTGTCCATCGCGACATCAAGGAACAAAACATTCTCGTCAACGGCGATTTTCCGAATTCGACCGCGAAGCTCACTGACTTCGGGCTGTCGAAGAGTTTTAAACAGACCGGAATGAGCGGCGTGACAATGGTCGGCGACGTTGCGGGAACGATCGCTTACATGCCGCCCGAACAAGTCCGCGACTTTAAAGAAGTGCGTCCGCCATCCGATATTTATGCCGCCGGAATGACTGCTTATAGCTTGATTACCGGCAAACACGCGCTCGACATCAGCCCCAAAGCCGGCATCTCCGAAACCGTCAAAGCGATCTTCGAAAAGCCGATCATCCCGATTCTCAGCCGCGTTAACGATGTCCCGCATAACGTCGCCCTCGTCATCGAAACCGCGCTAGCAAAACACTCCGACGACCGCTGGCGAACCGCCGCCGCAATGCGCGAAGCCCTGCTCAATGCAGCGGGTTAGTTGCTCAAGCCCGAGTGTAAGCGAGGGAACTCGCCGAGCGGAAAAGCTGTGCTTTTCCGGCAGTTTCCCCTAGAGTTTACGGCGGCTACGCCGCCAATTGGAGGCATAGCCTCCGAGAAGTAAATAAGCAGTTCTCGGAAAAGCATAGCTTTTCCGCTCGGCAAAAAAGGAAGTAGTGACTCAATTTTAAATTTTGCCGTCCGCTGTAGGGGCACTTTCACTGTCGATCTTAGCTGCCTAGCGAAAAGGCGAGCACGTTTACCGCCCTTGCTGACACGCAGGCCTGTGCATTAGATCGTCTTTGTAACTTTTTCGAGCGAACGCGGTGCATCAGGATCGAGGCCTTTTGCTTCGGAGAGCAAGGCAGCGAAAAGCTGTGCCGGAATTATAAAAGGTATCGGCGAAAGGAACTCGTCGATCTCGGGCGAGAGCTGCAACGAGTTTGGAGCGAGGCGGGCAATCTTTTCATCGTTCGTGATCGACAGACAATCGGCGCCGAGTTCGTGCAGGCGTTTGATCAGTTCTATGCTGCTCTTTTGTGTGACGCCGGTCGGGGCAAACATCACGACAGGGAAGCGGCGTTCGACGATCGCGAGCGGGCCGTGGAAAAAATCCGCAGACGAAAAACGTTCTGCTACTACGTAACACGTTTCCATCAACTTTAGCGCAAGTTCGTATGAATTACCGTAGTTCATACCGCGACCGACGACGACGCAATTTTCCATAAACACATAACGATCGACGAGGTCGGCGACTTTGTCTTTTAGTTCGAGAGAAAGATTTGCGAAGTTGGGAATTTTTTCAACGCCGTGATCTTTGCCGCCGAGCGCTGATGCGAGCATATAAAAATGCAGCATCTGGCCGGTGTAAGTTTTTGTAGCCGCGACAGATTTTTCGCGTCCTGCGTGGATGAGCAGCGTTTCATCGACGATGTTCGTTATCGCCGAACCGCCGGTGTTCGTGATGCCGAGCGTAAACGCACCCGCTTTTTTCGCTTTGTCGAGAACGAGATTTACATCGACGCCTTCGCCCGATTGCGAAACGCCGATCACCAATGCGCGGTTCAAATTCAACTTCGCGTCGTAAAGCGTGTAAACCGACGGTGCGGCGAGCGAGACGGGAATGCCCGTCGTCACCTCGATCAAATAACGTCCGAACAAGGCGGCGTTATCCGAGCTGCCGCGAGCGGCAATGACGACAAGATCGATGTCTTTTTTTTGTATAAAGGCGCCGAGCTTCGTGTACTTTTCACGCTCGGCCGAGAGCGTTCCTTCGAGGACCGCGGGCTGTTCGAAAATCTCGTCAAGCATCAACGACATATCAAAAATATAACATCGTCGGTTCGACTGAGCGAAAGTTCACTGCAGAATCATCACGGCAGCTTCGCCGTTGAGCGTCGTTTCACCGTCTTGATTTTCACAGACGGTTTCGAGAATGACGATGCCTTTGTCTGCGCGAATGCGCGCAACCGTCGCTGTTGTCGTGATCGTGTCGCCGATAAAAACCGGTGCAACGAACTTCATCGTCTGTGATAGATATACGATCTTACGTTCTAGAAATTCGTAACCGAGCACAGCCGAGATGAACGCGCCGCTCAACATGCCGTGTGCGATTCGCCGACCGAAACGCGTCTTTGCCGCAAACTCTTCGTCGAGGTGTATCGGGTTGTGATCGCCCGAGAGTTCGGCAAACGCGCGTATCAGCTCGTCGGTTATCTCCCTCACACACGAAAATTTGTCGCCGACTTTCAAGTCCATAATTCGCTCATGCGTGTTTTGGCGGCTCGACAGTTTCGGAGCGAAATTCGTGCAGCACCGAATTTATCACGCCGCCGATCATCAACGACGTTGCGGTCAGATACAGCCAGAGCATCATGATGATCACGGCTCCGAGCGAACCATATGCCCGGTTGTAAGTGTTGAAATGACTCAAGTAAAGCCGAAAGCCGCCGGTCAATAACAGCCACAGAAGAATCGCGACGATCGAGCCGGGCGTTATCCATATCCATCGCATCTTTCTAAAGTCTGGGAGCAGATTGTAAATTATTTCGCAGACGAAAAGAAGCAGCAGCAGTGCGGCGATCCACTGAATCGAGACCAGTAATAGCGGCGACGTAACCCGAAGGCCGATGCTCGCGAGCAGGAATTCGAACAGTTGCCAGCCGTAGAAAACGATGGCGAGCATGACCGCGGCGAGCAGCGAGATCACAAAAGTCAGCGCCAACGATTCCAGTTTTGTTCGCGGCCAGAGGCGAGTTTCTCTGAGCTTATAGATCGCGTTCAGAGCGCTTCGAAGCGAATCGATGCCGGCCGACGCCGACCAGAGCGCAATTACGAGTCCGATCGCGAGTTTGCCGCCGGAACTATTTTCGATGATCTCATCGATCGTCTTTCTTACAAGATCGAAAACCTCAAAGGGAAGAATTTGTCGCAAGTATTGAAACAGCTCGCCACGCAAACCTTCGGACGAATCGATCACGATTCCGAACAGACTGACAAGAAAATAAGTTAACGGAAAAACTGCGAACGAAAAGTAAAACGCAACCTGCGCGGCTCGGTCGAAGATCTCTGCCTCGAACGCGCGCTCGTAAAGCCCGAGGAAAAATCTTTGCCAGGTAAATGTGCTTTCCTCCGCCATTTTTGTTTGCTACTCAAGATGCTAACCGCGAGAGCGTTCGAGCAATGTCATCGTCAATACGGAAAGCACGACTCTGACCTCTTCGTCGGCGCCGATCTGCGTCAGAGGTTCGAGATCGAAAACGCCCTCGAAAAACGCCGGCTGCTTCTTGAGCCGCGCAACCGGCGAGTTGTCCATCCGCTCAACGATGTATGACGGATTGAAAAAATAACCCGTAAACATGCCGATCAGCGGCAGCTCGCCGATAACGGCATCTATTACTTTGACCCAGCCGTTCTCCTCGTGGATTTGCAGCACCTGAGTTTCACGTTCGTCGTAGATCTCGTAGTTCGCCTTGAAGATAGAGCGCATTCCTTTTCGTTTGATCGAGCCGAGACTGCGACCTTGTGCATCGGAAAAGTTATACCGCGCCGAAAAATCGATGACGCGATCGGCCTTGATGTTGTAAAGATGCTGCGTCTGCTGCTCGTCGGCAAAGACGTTGATGTCTTCTTTTAGCTTGAGCAGTTTTTGCTTGACGTAGCCGATCAGCTGACCGTTGGCGTCGCGAATATAGATCTGACTCGCAAGTGCGAGCAGCTTAAAAGAAAGTTTTAAAGGATAGTTCATTATTTTTCCTCCACAAAAATTCTCGGCACTCTCGGAGCAATGCCGCATGTTATTTCATAACCGATCGTATCAAGCTCGCGAGCGAGATCGGCCGATCTGATTTCCTCATCTCCATCGTGCCCGATCAAACACACATTATCATTTACCGCGACGCCGGTGATGTCCGTAACGTCGATCAGCGTCCAATCCATTGAGATGCGCCCGACAAGAGGTGCTCGCTTGCCCTTGACGATTGCGTATGCGCGGTTCGACAGGCCGCGATGATAACCGTCGGCGTATCCGATGGGGACAAGGGCGATCAGCGAATCGCGTTTTATCATAAAAGTGCGACCGTAGCCGAGCGATTCGCCGGCGATAATGTTCTTAACATGCGCGATCTTAGATCGCAGCGAGAGAACAGGTTTTAACGGCGGCATTTTTGCACTTTGCGGCATAATATCGTCGAGCAAACCGTAAAGAGCGCCGCCAAGTCGAACCAGATTCGCGCGCGAATTCTCATGTCGAAACGCTCCGGGTGAATTTGCCAGATCAAAGATCGTCGGGTTGTGACCGACTGACTTGAACGCCGCGACTGCTTGATCAAATCTATCGATCTGCAGGTTTGTAAAATCATCCGACGCTGTATCTTCGGCCGAAGCAAAGTGCGTCAACATACCTTGGACATTCAGATTTGAGCGGGTTTGCAAAAAGTTTGCGAACTTTTCCGCAGTCTCGTGTCGAATGCCGATGCGTCCCATGCCGGTGTCGATCTTGACGTGAACATCGATCGTTTTATTGGCATCTTTCGCAACGCTGTTTAGACTGCGGGCGGCTGATTCATCAAAGATCACAGGCGTAAGATCGTGGACGATCAGCGTGACTTCCTGCCCCGGCCAAAACGAGCCGAGACATAAAATGGGCAGCGAGATGCCCGTCTTTCGCAACTCGACGCCCTCCTCAGGAATAGCAACGCCAAACCAATCGACGCCTTCTTTCTCTAACCGAAGCGCGCATTGAGCCGCACCGTGACCATAGGCATTAGCCTTAACGACAGCCATGATCTTTACATCGGGACCGATAAAATTTTTTGACGAATGAAAGTTAGAAGCCAATGCGTCGAGATCGATCTGTGCGACGGTCGGGCGATGTGAAATGTTATTCGGCATTAAAAGATGTCGTTAGAGCGGTATGTTTCCGTGCTTTTTAGGCGGATTTGTGTCGCGTTTATTTTTCAGCAGAGACAGCGCGCGGATCAATTTTGGGCGCGTAAATTTCGGCTCGATGACCTCGTCGATGAAGCCCTTCTCAGCCGCGACATACGGATTTGCAAACTTATCATTAAACTCGGCGACGATCTGTTTTCGCTTTTCTTCAGGATTCGTCGTGTCGAGCAACTCCTTTTTATACAGCACGCCGACCGCACCTTCGGCTCCCATAACCGCGATCTCGGCGGTCGGATATGCAAAATTGATGTCCGTGCGAATGTGCTTTGAAGCCATCACACAATACGCACCACCGTAAGCTTTGCGGGTGATGACGGTGATCTTCGGCACAGTCGCTTCGGCAAATGCATAGAGCAGTTTCGCGCCGTGACGAATGATGCCATTATGTTCCTGATTTATACCGGGCAAAAATCCTGGCACGTCCTCGAACGTGATCAGCGGAATATTAAAGCAATCGCAGAACCTCACAAATCTTGCCGCCTTAACCGACGCATCTATATCCAAAACGCCGGCGAGAAACGCAGGTTGATTTGCGACGATGCCAACGGAGTGTCCGCCGAGACGCGCAAAACCGATGACGATATTCGCCGCGTAATGTTCCTGCACTTCAAAAAAGTAATTATCGTCAACGACGTTGTGAACGATGTCGCGAATATCATAGGGCTGATTCGCCGACTCGGGAACGACAGAATTCAAACTTTCATCCGCGCGGTCTGACGGATCGTCCGTCGCGATAAACGGCGGATCGTCAAGATTGTTCAAAGGAATGAATGACAACAGCTCACGCGTAATTCGCAAAGCATGCTCGTCGCTGTCGGCTGCAAAATGTGCGACGCCTGACTTTGCGTTATGGGTCATCGCGCCGCCTAGTTCGTCTTTGGTTACGTCTTCGTGTGTGACGGTTTTGATCACGTCGGGGCCGGTGATGAACATATACGACGTGTCCTTGACCATCACATTAAAGTCCGTAATTGCGGGCGAATAAACCGCGCCGCCGGCGCACGGGCCGAGAATGCAGCTGATCTGAGGCACGACGCCGCTCGCGAGAACGTTGCGAAGAAAGATGTCAGCGTAACCGCCAAGACTGACGACGCCCTCTTGAATTCGTGCGCCGCCGCTATCGTTAAGACCGACGACCGGCGCTCCCGTTTTCATCGCAAGATCCATAACTTTACAGATCTTCTGCGCATGAGTTTCCGACAACGAGCCGCCGAAAACTGTAAAATCCTGTGCGAATACAAAGACCTCACGACCATCGACCAGCCCGTGACCCGTGACGACACCGTCGCCCGGAAATTTTTGCTCGTCGAGACCGAAGTCGGTTGAACGGTGAACGACGAACTTATCAAATTCCTCGAAACTGCCTTCGTCGAGAAAAAAATCGATGCGCTCGCGTGCGGTCATCTTGCCGGACGAACGTTGCTTTTCAAGCCGTTTGGCACCGCCGCCTTCTTCGGCGATACGCGAGCGTTCTTTTAGCAGCTCGATCTTATTCTTTGTTTTCGATTCGGCCTTCATATCGCCTAAGTTTAACAATTTACAGCCTTTTTCAAAACCAAGAGTCGCGTGCTTAAATTGTGTTTGTGAGCAAATTCGAAAAGATCACAAGCCGTGAAAATCACCGGCTCGCCCGCGCGCGAAAGATACGCGACGGAAAGAACGATGAGCATATTTTTATCGAAGGCAAGCGGTTAGCCGCAGAGGCGCTGCGTTCGCCGGTCGAGATCGTCGAGTGTTTTGTCGCCGGGGATTTTAGCGGTGACGCGCTTGTCGAAACTGTCGTCTCACGAGGCGCATCGATCGCGACGGTGTCGAGCAAGCTTTTTGACACCATCGCCCAAACTGAGTCGCCGCAGGGAATCGTGCTGATCGCGATGCGACCGACCGCGTCAAATAAATTTGCCTTTTCAAAATCTCGAATTCCGATAACGCTTTATCTAAACGAAATAAACAACCCGTCGAATTTAGGTGCCGTTCTGCGAACGGCCGAGGCGGCCGGCGTCGCGAACATTTTGATCTCGCCGGGATCGGCCGATCCGTTCTCGCCAAAGGCTTTGCGAGCGTCGATGGGATCGGCGTTTCGGTTAAATATTGCCACGGAAATTTCGACGGAGCACGCAATTGCTTTGGCACGCGAAAATAAATTGATAACGATCGGCGCCGACGCGAATGCGAGTGTGAGCTACGCCGATGTCGATTGGTCGTCCCCGCGGATGTTGATGATAGGTTCCGAGGCTCACGGGCTAAGCGAACAGCACAAAAAATCTCTCGACGAACTTGTTTCGATTTCGATGGCAAATGAAGTCGAGAGTCTTAATCTCGCAGTGTCTGTCGGTGTGATTTTATTCGAAGCAAGGCGACAAAACGCTAACGGTAGGTAGCTGTGGTATTCAGCCTTTCTTTGTCCCTTTGTGTCCCGACTTCGTGCTCTCTGTGATTAGTTCTTAAACCCAGATTAAGCATTAGAAAGAGTAATGATTTTCTTCTTCTTTCTTCTTTGTGATTTCTTTGCGTTCTTTGCGTCTTTGCGTGAGATAAAAGAATTTTTTTCACGCAAAGATGCAAAGAACGCAAAGGAAGAAAAATAGTATGAAAACTCCTATTGCGTAATCCGGGTTAAACACAGAGTTCACGAAGCGAGGACACAAAGGGCACAAAGGAAAGTATTTTGACACCACAATTGGGGGACATTACTTAACGGTTAGAGTTTGTATTCGCGTTAGCACTTGCGTTTACGTTTGCGTTTGCAGGTTTGCTTATCGCACTCAATTCTTTCTCAAACACTGTTTGAACTGTCGTGCCGCTTAGCACCGACATCGCAATTGCAATCTCGGTTTGCAGCGTTTTTACGTTCCTCGGATCAAATTTTTCAGGATCTCCAGACGCAATCAAAGCCGTTGATTGCGTAAACGCTTTTTTCGCCTCGACATAATTTCCAAGCAGCATATTTGCGCGTCCGACGAGGAAGTAATCTTCGGCGTCGCGTGGATCGGCACCAAATCGAGCGAGAGCTTCAGTAGGAGTTTTATCTACGGTGCGGCGGTTTTCTTCGAATGCGCTGAGCGGTATGTTTGCCGAGCGCATCTCGGTTAGTTGGTCGACGTTAGTGTCGTCCGGTTTTTGTGCGAGGACGAAATGATAAATTCCAAATCCGAGCACGCCGCCGATCAACAACATCGCCAGCAGCGAAGCGATCTTGCCGAGCAAACTTCCTTTTTCACGCTCCGTCGCAACCTCGGATTTGCTGAAAATCGAAAGGTTACCGCCCTGCGACTGAACCGGTATCTCGCTCGATGCAACCGACTGAACACTTTCGGGCGGTTCGTAATTCGAGACGGTTTCCTGCTGCGACAAAGATTCGTGAATTGCAGGTTCGGCCGCTGCGGCTGTCGCATGAGGAGGATCAACCTCAATAGGTTTTTGTTCTGCTTCAATTGCAGGTGCCAGCGGCGGCAGCTCACGAGTGTTGAGTTCGAGCAAGTCGTCGTCTGTCGAAGCGGCGTTACCCGATACACGAGCACCGGTGACGGTCGCTTCCTCCTCTTCAAGTTGCAGCACGGGCGTATCGTCTGTTTTAGCCGCTGAATTGTCACTTACGCTGACGATGACTGCGGTCAGATTATCTTCGGCGCCGCGTTCGTAGCAGAGATTTTTGAAGTGTTGACACACATCTTGCGGCACCCCGCGCTTGGCTAATGAACCTCTGATCTCGTCGTCCGAAACGTGACGCGTAATGCCGTCCGAGCACAACAAAAATGACGTGCCCGGCTCGACCAAGATCGTTATTAGGTCCGGCTCGACCGAGTCTTCGGCACCGAGTGCTCGGCTGATCACATTTTTGCTCGGATGATTGTCGGCCTGTTCCTCGGTCATGCGGCCCGCGCGAACTTCTTCGGCAACGACGGAGTGATCGTCGGTTAAGCGTGTGATCTCGCCGTTCTGATCTACGCTGTAAACGCGCGAATCTCCGACATGGCCGATCGTCGCAATATTTCCATTCAAATGAAGAGCAGCGATTGTCGTCGCCATGCTCGAGAGTTGCGGCAACTCGTGAGCCATCTGAAAGATCGCCGCATTTGCCTTGCTCATGGCGGATCTCATCACCGTCTCGGCGTCATCGCCGGGCTGTAGATTGGTAAACGCCTCGCCGAGAATCTCAACCGCCATTTGCGATGCGACTTCGCCCGCCTGTGCTCCGCCGACGCCGTCGGCAACGGCAAAAATGCCTATGGCGCGCATCTCGAGATACGAGTCTTCGTTTTGCGGTCGCTTTTCGCTGAGGCCGCGATCGGTAATGGCGGCAGAGATGATGTTGAGATTGTCGGTTGTCGCTTTTGTTCCAATCATTTGGTCACTTGAAATTCGTCTTTTCGGCGGTCAATGCTGTTCCGGTGCGATAACGCCATCAGCATTCCGAGCATCGTCAGGCTCGTTATTAAACTAAATCCGCCGTGACTAACAAACGGTAATGTAATACCGGTCATCGGCAACGCACGCGTGATGCCGCCGATATTCACGAGCGCTTGAAAGCCGATAAACGATGCCAGCCCGATCGCGCAAAGTTTGCTAAACATATCGCGCGAATCGCGTGCCGTCGCCACACCCGCGCTTACTAAAACAATCAGCGCAAAGGTTATCAACAAACCTCCTAAAAGTCCAAGTTCTTCGGCGATCGCGGCGAAGATGTAATCGGAGTCGGCAACCGGCACCAATTCGGGATAACCAAGCCCCAAACCGCGTCCGGTAGTTCCGCCCGAAGCCACGCCATATGTGGCTTGTGCAGGCTGAAACGCCAAAATGTCGAACCATGCGTCGGTGTTGATAGTGTTTTGGAGCTCCGGTTCTTCGGCGATCATTTGCGGCAGATTCGGATCCTTCTCGACGAGCTTTTTGTAATAGTCGTCGTAGTCCTCTTTCCACCAAGACGTCTCGGGCGTCGGCGGATTAAAACCGTCGATCCAAAGATGAAACCGCTGCTGAATTCGGTCGGGCAAGATCGCTCGAACCGGCGCGGCGAGAGTCGGAAGCAGCGGTATATTGGCTTGTGTTTTTTCGGGCAGAGCACCGACGACGAGTATCGAAACGACGAGCAGCACGCTCCCGACGAGCACAAAACGCTGCGGCAGACGCCGGACCGCGATCAAGTAAAGAGTTGCGTAAACCGCGCTGAAGACCATCATCTGACCAAAATCTTTAAGAACGAAGAAGGGCAGAAAGGGAAGGACGCCCATGAAAATCAGCGGCAAGGCATCCTTTGCACGCGGCACGCCCCAATATGTGCGAGCCAGATTTTTGTAAAGCACGGCGAGAACTGCCGCAAAACCGATCAGAAACGGAATTTTTGCGAGTTCCCAGGGCGTCAGATTGCCGGCAAATTTGCCGCCGCGCGACCAATATGCCGCGACGATCAGCGGGCCGAGCGTCAGCAGCACAATCGCGAAGCCGTTCTTTTGAATTAGTTCGAGAACGTCACCGCGTCGAAACAAAATGAACGCTGCTATGAGACCGATAATTCCGAGCAGCGGATTTATCGTATTCCCGGAAAGAGCCACGGACAAAAAGCTGTCGTTTACCGGTCGCGGAGTTTCGGTCGAAAGATCGACGGGTGTTGGCGGAGTTGCTGGCAGACCGACGATCTGTTTTTTCTCTGCCGTATAGTTTTCCTGGATGTAATGAAGCTGTGCGGTCTTGATCTTTTGAGCGCGAACCTCGGCTTTGCGGTCACGAGTGGTGTATTCCGGATCGCTGAACAGCCGATACTGAACTGTCAGTCCGAACGAGAACAACAGAACCGCTGCGGTGTAGAGCGTCCAGTTACCTTCGTATCTGAGAAATCGCTTTAACAAAATTGGCAGAACTGCAAGTAAAGAAAGAAGAAAGAGATTTCGACCTGCGGTCAGCGACGACGTTTCATATCCGCGAATCAAGGCTCCGTAATGAATAGAATAATGAGCCGCAGCCGTGACCAAAACGATCAACGCCAGTATAAAAAAGTGTGATGAGGTGCGGTTTTTCATCTCGTTCTTTTCTTTGCAGGCGACTTTGCGGCGGGAGTTTTTGGTTTATATTGCTCGCCCAGTAAGCCCAAAGCACGCGCCTTTAAGATCACGTTCGCAGCGATCGGAGCGGCAGTTCTCGCACCGAAGCCGCCGCCTTCGACAACGACCGCGATCGCCACTTGCGGCACCTCGATCGGGGCGATCGTAATAAACCAGCTATCTGTGCGCTCATACATGACCGGTGCGTCGTACTCGACCGTTTCGCCATTCGCGTTTTTGCGTTTTTGCTTTACGGTCTTTAGCATTCCGGTCTTTTCGTCATAAACCGGTGCTTGCTTTTCCGCCGTGCCGGTTTTGCCTCCGGTTCGAATGCCTGTTCCCGCGAGTTTTGCCGAGATCACCGTGCCCGTCCCGCCGGGCTCTTCCGTAACGGTGGACATGATCGAGCGAACTGCCGCTGCTTGTTGCGGCGTGAGAATTTGACCGTAAGCTTGCGGCGGATGATCGGCCTCGATTCGCGGCTTCATCAATTTTCCTTCGACGTTTCCCGCAGCCGACGCGATCAGAGCCATCTGAAACGGCGTCATCTGACCGGCGTAACCTTGTCCCATGCCTTCGAGTCCAAGGTCGTAAAGAGAAATGTCTTTGCCGGTAACGATCGCCGATTGCTGCGGTGCGATCGAATTGGCGATGTTCGTATTGCTGGCGTTCCAAATATTCGGGAAAAACCGAACGAGCAGCGAATCTTCAGGTTCGTCCACCGCAGCGATGCCGAGTGCGTTTGCCGTTTCGCGCATGCGCTCGCGACCGAGTTCGATCGCGAGCTGTGCAAAATATTGATTGCTCGAAACTTTGTATGCGAAGGTTATGTCTTTTTCCTGACAACCTCCGTCGCACACACCGGTGACCGAGCCGTCCGGATGCAGCTTTTGTGTCGCATCGACGATCGGACGTGAACCGCGTGTCGGCTTAAAACCGCCGGGATAACTTGCAAATACTGCGTTCTGCTTGCCTGCACGAAACGCCGAGATCAACGTAAATGTTTTGAAGGTCGAACCCGGTGCATAAAATTCGCGCGTCGCGCGGTTTAGGAGCGGCTTGTCGCGTTTGTTGCCTTCGAGCTTTAAATAGTCGGCGAGATTTTGAGCCTCGGCGAGGTTAAACGACGGATTTGAATACATCGCGAGCAGGTCGCCGTTTTGCGGATTAAGCACGACGATCGCGCCTTTTTTGCCTTCGAGCTGACTGGCGATATAGGCCTGTAGATCGCGGTCGATAGTCGTGCGGACATCTTGCTGCGCGTCTTCGGGCCTTTTGATCTTAGTCAAAACTTCCCATGACTCAGGCATCGGATCGGCTTGCTTTTTGTAGAGCGTTCGTTCGAGTCCCGGCGTGCCGCGTTCGATACCGAGAAGGTGAGCCATTTCTTTTTCGAGTGAGAACGCGCGGACGATGTCCCCGTCTTTGTCGAGCTTGTAGTATGCGAGGGAACTCGCCAGTTTGCCCGAACGGTCGAACATCCAGCCGCGCAAACTCGCGGCCGTCGTTCGGCGATTGCGTAGATCTTTGTAGTTCAGCGCCTGAAATTTTTCGTTGTAATCGTCTGCGTAATATGTCCAATAAACCTGAAAACCAAAGACGGTGAGCGCTAGAATTACGAACACAACTTGCCAAACTCGAAGTCCGCGATTCGCGACGGCCTGAGTCAGACGTCGGCTGACCTCGGTCGGCAAGTTTTGTTCGGACGTGAATTTGGGGCGACGAAAATTGTCTAAAAAAGTGAGGACGAGAAAGCCTATAAGCACTCCGACGCCGATAAGATAAAAGATCGACAGGGCAGCGGGCGTTCGTTCGAGAACCTGGCCGCCGAACAGATTTTCGGGCCGCCAACTGTTCCAGTCGATAAATAAAAGTAACAGCAAATTCATTTATCGTCCTCGACTTTGGGCGACGCCATCTCGACGGCTTGATCGGGCGCGTCGTCGATTTTATGCGTATCGACTTTCGACAACGAGTCCGACTGCACGTATTCGTCTTCAACATCAGCCGACGCAGCGGCCTCAACACGCTCGAAAATAACTTCAATAGAACCAAATTTCACGCGATCATCCTCGACCAGCCGGACTGCCTTTCCGTAGGCAATACGCTGGTCATTGATGAATGTTCCGTTTGTCGAGCCGGTGTCGGCGACGGACAAAACACCCTCCGCGTCCGCCACGAGCGACGCGTGAATTTTTGAAACGCTAACGTCGTCGAGGACACAATCGTTGGTTCCGGTTCTGCCGATCGAAACGCGTTCGCTGTTTTGAAATTCGAGCCGCTTGGTGCGTTCGGTATCGCGAATTTTATAGCGGGCGAGATAGACAAACTTCGGCCTCTCCGGCTGATCGTCATTCAAAACGACTTGTGTGCTGTTAAGGTTTATCGACGGCACAGTGACATTCAGCTCTGCTTCGTGCTCGTCATTGGCAAACTTATCGAAGCTCACGAAAAGCTTAACGCCTTCAGTAAAGTAATCGGGCTTTACCTGAATATGCAGCGGGGCGTAGGTGTAATAAAGCCGGTCGTTGATGTGATCGGCGGCGGCGATGAGAAGTTCGTTTTCGAGTTTTGCGATCGAGTCGTCCGCGTCGGTCGAGAACTTGTCCCACTGCATTTTGAGCTTGATATTGTGAGGAACGACCGTTCCTTTGCCCGCGACCTCCGTTCTTTCAGAGTCCATCAGTCGCTTCAGACGTTCGACTAATTCGCTAGTAGCGAGACTGCTCGACGGCGTCCAGCGGCGGCCCGTAAAGCGATCGACGGCGTCGCCGATGCGGGTCAATGCACCTTGCATCAGCCAGTCGGCCGTAAAACCTTTTTTCGCAACTGGTTGTTTCTCAGTCATTTAGCGGCTGGTGGCAGTAGATTACTTAATGTAATACGAGAGCAATTCTAGCGAATATCTTTTTTTTTACAAAGGCATTTATTCCTTGCCCAAATGTTTTTTAACAGTGTAAAATAGTTTTGGAAATGGTTGGCCATTTCCCTTTTCCTCTATTAGCGTCCCCATTCTTTGAACGCTAAGACGTTACACAGAATAGAATCGGGTATGAAAAAAGCATTTTGCAAAAGAGGCGCTTCGGCGTCTGGATTTTCGCTTATCGAAATTTTCGTCGTGTTGGCACTGCTCGGCATCATGTTGGCGATCGCGGTTCCGTATTTTTTCCAATATACAAAGCGGTATAAATCAGAAGATCAAGCGATAAAGATAATGGATCTTATGCGCGAGGCTAATCAGCTTGCGATCACACGTCGTCGGACAATGCGGTTCGAGATCGATTTGACGGCCAATGCGCTGCTGATAATCGATCAAAACGGTAGCGCGGCCGGCACACTTATTAAGAGTATTCCGCTCGAGCGGACGCAAGATGTGAGAGTCGACATCGCTCCGACCGGCGTTGCGGCGCCAAATCCGCCAAATTATGCGAACGCCGCCTACGCCGCAGATTCTGTTGGTCACCAGGCAAACGGCGCAACTGTAATCGGAAATAATGTCTGGCAATGTCGTTTTTTAAGCGACGGGTCAGTTGTAAATATGGCCGGTGCTCCGGTGCCGATCAATGGAACGATCTACGTTTGGCCGCCGGTAGCATTTGCAAGCACGACGGCTCGAAATTTAGATGAGGTGCGTGCGGTCACACTTTTTGGCGGCAGCGGCGCGGTGAGGTATTGGAAGCACAATGGCACGACATTTGTGCCGAGTCTATAGAGGCAGACAGCCATGAAACATAATTCAGAATCGGGTTTTTCATATATTGACGTGATGATCGCGCTTGTCATTTTACTGGTAGGCGTGCTCGGCCTTTTGTCGGGTATCACGGCCTCGATCGTCCAAACCCGCAGTCAGGAGCAGCAGTTGCTTGCAAAACAGGTCACCACCAGCACGATGGAGTCGATCATGTCCGTGAAAGAATCTGTCAGAGAAACTGTTCAAAATTTTATAGGCTGGGGAGCGGTCGGGAACGTCGGCACCAATCCACATCCTATAACCGGCTTGTCTCAGGGGATATTCTTAACGGGCTTTCGGCCGGTAACGACCGACCCGGGGTCGGATGAGATCGTCGGAACGGCCGATGACACAGGGACGCCGATTCCGGGAATGCAGCGTCAGATCGTGATAACCGATCTTTGCGATCCCGACAGGCCTTCACCGGCGCCGTTATGCAATCCGGGTCCTGCCGGGATATTTCCCGTCAGATTCAGGTCGGTGCAGGTCACGGTTCGATATCAAGCCGGTGCGGTCTTGCGGCAGGAAGTGCTCAATACCGTATTGACCGATTACACGGTGCAGAATTAAAGGGGTGGAAATGAATACGACTTCACTGGAAAAATCAGGAAAGTTTAGCGGTCAGAGAGGATTTTCGATTCTCGAACTCGTAACCGCGATGGCTATTTTTATAATCGTAACCGGCTCGGTTTGGGGCGTGCTTGAGGTTGCGCGCAACAGTCGAAACGTCGTTAGCAAGCAAACTCAAACGGCAAAAAACGTTCGCATCAGCCTAAACCTGATGGGACGCGACACGTTCAATGCCGGCTATGGCTACCCGATCGCAACATCTGTGATCATGCCGAACAATTCAGTTTCAACCCTGCTTGGCATCCCGGCCGATACAGACAACACGCGAGACTTTCTGCCGCCGATAATCCCGGGCAATGACCTTAGAGCCAACACTTACAACACCACGGCGGGTGTAATGACCGATCAGATCACTTTGCTTTTCAAAGACAACACGTTCAATGTGATAGCCGCCCCGACGCCTTCACCGACTCCGACGCCCGGACCGACGCCGGATACAAGAGTTTCCAGGCCACTGAAGATCAATGCCGCCACGACCAGTGGAACCGGGATAGATGAAATTGTGCCGCTTTCTCCTGCCGATAATTCCTCTTGCCGGGTTAACGACCTGTTTCTTGTGAGCGGCGGAAACGGTTCGACCTTGGGCGTTGTTACGGGCCTGGTTGGAACTGACACCGTTCAATTTGCCAACGGCGATGCTTTGGGTTTTAACCTGACCGGAACCACCGGTCAGCTACGGGCAATTACGACGCCTGCGACGATGCAGCGTGTAACGATGGTCACATACTTTGTAACTGCTGACGGTGTTTTGACAAGAAGAGAATACGTCAACGTGGCGCCGGTCGGAGCGAACCCACCAATAAATTTTGTCGATGAGCCGTTAGTTTATGATGTCGAGAATTTTCAGATCAGATACATTATGGACGATGGAACTCTCTCGGACAATCCGAACACAAATCTCACCTCCATCCGGCAAGTCAGATTTACCGTAAGCGTCAGGTCGCGCGAGTTGAACTCTGCCGGCCAGCCTTACAGAGAAACGATGACATCTACTTTCTCCACGCGAAATTTAGGTTACGACGCGTCGTAACGGTTTGGGGTTAAAACAATGAAAAATCTAGGGATCGAAAAAACAAAATCGGTTAAAGAAGGCGAAAAAGGGTCGGCAATAGTAATTGCGCTTCTTGTTCTCGCGTTATTAAGTGTCTTTGTGGCCTTCGCATTGAGCCGCTCGTCCATCGAAGCGATGGCGGTTGGCAACGAGACGGCAGAGGCTCGCACTTTTTACGCGGCGCAAGGCAGTCTCGAAACGATGACGCGAAACTTTAACAAGATATTTGAACGAAGGCTGAACCCGACCACGATCGAACTTGGAGCGGTCAGCTCAACAATGCCCATTGGCATGCCCGGCTTTACATTTAATCAGGAACAGTTGGTTCAGATCTCGGATCAAGAGGTCAAAGTTCTTACGGGCGGACCATATGCCGGGTTGAACTCCATTCAGGACGGCTGGCGGCTGCGAACGACGGTCACCGATAACAACACGGGATCGCAGATCCAACTAACACGCAATGTATTGAATAACCGAATTCCGATCTTTCAGTTCGGCGTGTTCTACGACGACGACCTCGAACTTTTTAACGGTCCGACATTCGCGTTTGGCGGACGCGTTCACAGCAACAGGCATTTCTTTCTGCATCCGAGCGCAAACGGCGCGTATTTCGACTCCCGAGTTACCTCCGCGGGTCACATAGTCACGCAGACAAAACGTAATGGCGACACGGTCAACATTACGTCAGCTATCATAAGGATCAAGGATGGTTCGGGAATTTTTCGACCGCTCGCTCCTGACGAGGGCAGTGTTCTTAATGGCCCGCCAAACGCCTTTACCGATCCGCAGCTTCCTGTTAGTCGCCTGAATGCCGGTTGGCCATCGGTCAGGACAAGATTTAATGGCAACTTGCAGAGTGAAGTTCAGCCGCTGAAACTGCCATTGAACATCGGAAATAACGCCGATCTAATTGAGTTGGTAAAGCGCGGCAAACAAGCTCCCGCGGATCCCGCCGGTGGCGACCTGAATAATAATAATGGCACTGTTGAACCGGTAACGACCGGAGCGACGGAGGACTCGTCGCTCGTCAGAACAGAGCGCTTTGCAAACAAGACCGGTCTTCGTGTCAGCCTGGCCGACAGCAAGGCCAAGCTCCCGGGATGCGCTTCAGGGGTTGGACTCGCGGCAGTTGTCGGAAGATGTGGTGTCAGGCTCGATGGTCATCGTGACGGACTCGGTGGTAACCCAACCGCCATGCCCGCTCCGACGCCTAATCCACTTCCACCTGCTCCGAATGTAGTTACCGATGCAGTAAGAGGTTATCAGCCGAAGGCGATGCGGACGGTTAGCGGCGGTGTTTGGGATTATGTGTCAACGCGCACTAATGGCGAAAGGTTTTATACTGGCGCGCCGCGAGAGGTGTGGATAAAGATAGAGACGGTCAGAACGGATGAAACGACCGGCGTGACCATTACACAGGACATTACGGAGGATATTTTAAGTCTGGGTATTACGGAGCAGATTCCGGTGGTTGCTGGGCTTTCAGTTGTTAATTATGATTCGACGCCTTTGGGCAGCTCTATCACGGAAACAACTCCGCAGTCCGCATCGCCAGGTGGCACGGACAGCCGTTCGGTCATTAAGCTGCAGCGTTTTACAATTCCGGGCGCGGCAATTCCAGGGCCCACTCCGAACCCTGGTGAGGTTGCGCCGACGACCCGATGGGTTTATCCATTCGCCGGATATAACTGGGTGTCCCGTTATCGCGGATCACCGGCGAACATAGATGCTGGTTGTTCATCAGGCTGCACCATTGTGAATAACGATCCAAATCTTTCAAATCTCGAAAGATTTGCCCACATGAAGAAGTTGAACTACGGTTCGCCGACGATGGCAGGAATCGTCCCATTCCCGATCGAGATGTATGACGTTCGCGAAGGTTTTTACTATGACCAGCGTTCAGCGCCGTATTACGCGAATATAAACAGTGAGGTTCCATGGAACGGAGTGATGAGTTTGATCGATATCGACGTTGCGAACCTGCGCCGATTTTTCCGTGGCGATTTTAACGGACTGTTTCCGATCGACACGCCGTTTGCAATTACAAACGGTGGCGTCGGTCTGGTCAGCGGCGACATTCCGCAGGATCGCGGCTGGGTAATGTATGTTTCGGATCGTCGCGGCGATGCAAACTTTGACGGCGAATACGACATGGAAGACGTTTACGGCGCCGCACCGGGCAATGACGGCAATCCTCAACCGGGTGAAGATCTCGACAAGCCGGGCTCATACGGAGCGGGCGTGCTCGATGCTGCGTACGGCACCGGCGAGGCCGTTAGGTATAATGTTACGGCCACCCCCGATTTTGCCGCAGTCACCAACCATCAATACTACCGTCGCGGAGTCCGTCTGATAAACGGGCAGACGCTGCCGGGCAACTACGACACGGCTCAACCCAGAAACACGCGCGGCTTTACGCTTGCGAGTGAGAACGGAGTTTATGTTCGTGGTAATTACAATGCCACGGGCGTTTCAAATGTTCCGCCGGTCGGCGCGGGCAACACCCTATACAGCGAATATCTGCCGTTTAATACGGAGCTGCACATACCGGCGTCGGTTGTTGCGGACGCGGTCACGATCCTTTCGAACAACTGGAATGACGGGGCAAGTTTTCGTTCTCCTGTTACTGCTCCTTATAACCAGAGTATGCGGCCGGCCACCACGACCCAAATGCGCTTTGCGTTGATATCGGGAGATACGATTACAAGCCTAACGGCTACACCGAACCAAGGCGGTGGTGACACGCGATTGAACGGTGGCGTGCATAATTTCAAACGATTCCTTGAGAACTGGGGTGGTCAGCGTCTTGATTATACAGGTTCGTTAATAAACCTCTACAACTCACGCAACAATAACGGCACATTCAAATGCTGCAACACAGTTTATAGTCCGCCGCGACGTAACTGGGTATTCGACGCGACGTTCCTCGACCCGAACCGCATCCCGCCGGGCACGCCGTTCTTCCAATACGTGCAGACAACGGGCTTCCTGCGAACGAACAATTAGAAGTAAGTTGCTTTACTAATCACATGCCGGTTGAGAGTGATCTTGACCGGCATTTTTATGTGTGTCGGACACTCGCTAAGTGCGAACTTTGGAGTTGTGCTATCGTATTTCAGAGAGAACGGATGCGTGAGCTTTTACTTAATAATTGCCGCATAGACAGGCGTTACGACACTCGCGAGCAGTTGGGACGCGGCAGTTATGCCGAGGTTTTTCTCGCACGCGATATCCTCGCTTCGCCGCAGTCGCCGCACAATCTGGTCGTCCTAAAAGCTCTCAATGTTTTTCTTCAGGACGATCTCGACGCCGATCTCGAACGAACGCTAGTCGAAAATTTTCAGAACGAAGCCGTCGCGCTCGATCGCGTTCGACATCCGAACATCATCAGCCGTCTGGGACACGGCACGTCGCGCGATCTGCGTGGGATCATGTTTCATTACCTTGTCCTCGAATATATGCCCGGCGGCGATCTGCAGAGCCGCGTTCGACGTCGAAAATTGGCGCCGCAGGAAGCGCTCGATCTTATCGAACAAGTTTGCGCCGGTTTGTCGCACGCGCACGAACGCGGTTTGATTCATCGCGACATCAAGCCGCAGAATTTACTGCTCGGCGCCGATCATTCGACGGTGAAGATCGCCGACTTCGGCGTAGCGAGATCGCGTGCCGCCGATTCGCCGATCACACGTGTCGGCACAAACATCTACGCACCGCCCGAACACAGCCCGCTGAACGCAGCTAAAATCGGTAACGCCTCGCAACTCACGCCGGCCGCCGATATTTATTCTCTGGCGAAGACGGTTTACACGCTCATGACAGGCGAATCGCCTCGCAGTTTTGCAAACGAGCCGGTGACTTCGCTGCCCGAAAATATTCGCGGCGAAGCCTGGGCCGACGCTCTTCTCGTCGTCCTGACAAAAGCGACGGACAATTCGCCGTCGATGCGACCGCAATCGGTCGATGAATTCTGGAGCGAGCTCGCGAACGTTTGTTCGATCATTGCCGATGGCGAATACAGCACGATGCTAAAATCCACCGCCGCACCGCAACCGCACGTCGCACGCGGCTACACGCCGATCGCACCCGAGCAGCCGAGTTTTCAAGACGTGCGAGCCAGGCAGCCGATTGACAGTGTCCGTAGCCCGCACGTAAGTAAGGGCCACGTTGAGAAAAAGGTTCCGTCGATTCAACCCACGATCTCGCCCTACATGGATCGCAAACCAACGACGGCGAGCCCGCAAACATCTCAGCCAAAAAAGCGACGAACACTTCGCCGCTTCGCAACGTTCGCGATTTTCTTCATGATCTTTATCGGCGCGCTTTACGGCACCGCCAGCTACATGCGAAACAGCGGGATCATACCGAACATTTCAAATCCATTCGCGCAAGCTAAAACGGCGGTCGCTAACACAGACATTTATCTTCGCCCGACACCGAACACCGATAACGACCCGATCGGTCTCGTTACAAAAAATTCAAAGGTGAGGATTGTAAATTCGCGGGATAATTGGTATCAAGTTGATGTCGTCGAACAAGGACGCGAGCGTCCAAACGCCACGAACGCAACACGAGGCTGGCTGAACGGCAAATATATCGACATCGGAGCAAATTAGCCACAGAGAACACCGAGATAACTTTGACGAGAAGCGACTAGTCAACGATATTAGAAAGTTTCAAAATAATCTATGTGATCTCGGTGGCAAAAACCCAATGAGTATTCTCGATAAAGTAAGACGATGGATCGACGGCGAGACGGCCGAGCTTGTGCTCGAACAGGCCGCTCGCGATGCACAGGTTAAGCCGCGCAGCGTGGCCGAAGAATTTATTGTCAAGATCGCTCGCGCAGTCGAGTCCGTTATGCAAAACGAAATGGTTCCGCTGCCGCAGGGCACGACGATCATTCCGTCCGAGTACATAATTTTTCTCAGCGATGACGACGACAAAGATTGGCGTGGTGCGAAACGTCGCGGTCTGGAGCAAGGGCTTTACCACATCCTTGCCGAGCGTGCTCGCGAGATCGCCGGAAAGAAAAAACTCGAAACACGTTCGTTTGTGATCGAGTTGCGGATCGACGGCACGCTTGAGAAAGGCGAGATTCGCGTGCAGCACAGTTGGGAAGACGCGAGCAACAAAACCGGCGTCCTCGCACGGCCAAAAAACTTGCCCGAACTTCCAAAGCCGCAATCTTCCGCACCGCCGCCGTCGCGTTCGCCTGCGGTTCCGACAAGCCCGAACCTTCGTCGCCCGTCGTCGAATCTTTCCGCCGAGTTACCGCGCACCGTTCCTCAAGCGACGATCGAACAGGCCGTGCCGATCCCGCCCGAAGACGGCGAAGAAATGACGCATGTAAATTCGCGACTCGCGCCCGAGCTTTACAAACTCGAAGTTTGGCGCGGCGGCGTGCGGCAGAATGTGATTCCGATCTATCAAAAAGAAGTTGTCGTCGGTCGCGGTTCGAAATCGAAGCCGGTCGATATTCCGCTTTCAGGCGATGTCGAAGTCAGCCGTCGTCATCTGACTCTCATAACCGACGCTGCAGGGAATTTTTGGGCCGTCAACGAAGGCAAAAATCCCGCGTCGATCAACAACTACGATCTCCCGTCCGGCCAACGAGTCACGCTCACAGTCGGCATCCCGCTGAACATCTGCAGCTACATGCTCCGCATCCAGCCAAGGTAATTCTTTTAGGATTTTGCCGTGGTAACTTCTACGGTTATCTTTGCGTTCTTTGCGTGAGAAATCTTATTTCACGCAAAGCCGCAAAGAACGCAAAGAGCAAGAAAAGAAAAGAAAAGAAAAGATAAGATAAGATAAGATAAGATAAGATAAGATAAGTTACGGCAGCCCCGCCGCCTCGATCAATGCGAGTACCGCACTCAGACCTTCTTCCGCTTGCCTAACAACTTCATCCGTGTAACCGTACTTCACTCGATTATGCTCAAAATCGTCGCGATCAAGAACATCGACCCGGCCGTCCGGCCACGCTATCACATCGATGTCGAGATCGACGTAATCGATCACTCCATTTGTAAACGTCGGCGGCATTGTGATGTTTACATAGTGCGCTTTTAGTGTTCCGTCGGGTTCGTGAAAACGAAACACGTTATACCAACGATCGATCCAAAAATGCTCAAACGATACAGTGCCTGCCTTGATCTGGCCGAGATCGTTATGAATTATTTCCTCGCTAAACTTACCGACAAGAATCAAAAGGTTGTCGTCCTCGTGGATAAGTCCGCCATTCCAACTGCGCCGAATGTGGCCGTCGTATTTGCGAGAGTTTATGGTGACGATTTTGTCGGACATAAATTCTTTCTTCGCGTTCTTTGCGTCTTTGCGTGAGAAAGTCTTATTTCACGCAAAGCCGCAAAGAACGCAAAGGAAAACTCAATCGAGAAAACATTATTCGTCTTCGTCCGTCTCGCCGGCACCGGTGTATGCGATCTTGAGCTTGCCGAGCAAATCGGGAAGTATCAGCCGCTCGGTGTCGGTGAGTCCTGAGAGATATTCGCTCTCGAGTTCGATCCATTGTGTCGCTACATCTTTTTTTATAGCGCGTCCCTGATCGGTGAGAAAAACACGTGTCGAACGCGCGTCGTCCTCTTCGCGCGAACTTGTGACGAGATTGATCTCGGTGAGACCCTTAAGAATTTTGTTGATGGTCGGGGCAGAGAGGTTGAGCCGGGCAGCGATATCGACCTGCCGCAGACCGTCCTGTTTCCACAATTCGAAAAGCACAAACACTTGTCCGCCGTGTAGCCCGATGACGCCGAGATGACGTTCGAGGGCATTTCGATACGCAGTCGTCACGCGGGCCAGTTTGTAAGTCGCCGTGTCTTCAAAATTTATCATCTCGATTAAGTTTTATGTAAACAGTTTGCCTGCAAATTAAATTGTTTTAGCCAGCTATTAATTGATTATTAGCCTGCTAAGTATAAATCATTAGCGAGCTAATAATCAAACGTTAGCGGGCTTGCTAAAATTTACGAGCAGGCTAAGATTATCTTATGGAATCTGCCGAAAAACTCAAAAATGCCCGAAATATACTGCTTAAACTGCACAAATCGATGCTCGATCTCGAACGCGAAATGTATGAGGGCGTTCACGGTAAAGTTACGCCCGCACAATATTTGAACCTGCTGATGGAGGATGAGGACTTCGCCTGGCTGCGAAAGTTCTCGATGCTGATCGTCGAGATCGACGAGATGTTTGATCTCAAGGACGGCGTAACCGATGAATTTGTCGAGGCTAACCTTGTGAAAGTTAAAGAACTGGTTGAGATGAAAGAACCGGATGAATACTTCAGGGCGAAGTATCAGTTTGCATTGCAACGAGACTCAAACTCTGCCGGACTGCACTCGCAGCTAAAGCAATTGTTAAAGTAAAAAGGCAAAAGGCAAAAGGCAAAAGGCAAAAGGCAAAAGGCAAAAGGCAAAAGGCAAAAGGCAAAAGGCAAAAGGCAAAAGGCAAAAGGCAAAAGGCAAAAGGCAAAAGGCAAAAGGCAAA